>OBLI01001379.1_pt1 | contig 23902 bp, 25 predicted proteins | sample 1519701 | NCBI WGS metagenome assembly OBLI01 (sample SAMEA3663005, study PRJEB22513) | pig gut metagenome | biome: pig gut; feature: pig-associated habitat; material: faeces | place: France | collected 2012
CAAAGTCAGTAATCTTATTTTACTCTGAGGTATTTTTTTCTCAACCTTCTTTCTCAGAATTCCTTATATTTGAATTATACAAGAAGCTCCTTTAATGACTTATCCGATTCTTCTTTATTTTTCTCCCTTACCGTCTCATTCCATTTTCTTGCTTCATCCCCAATAATACTTTCTACTCTTTCAACAAACAGATTAAACGCTTTCTGCTTGTCCTGATATTCCCCCTTTGAAGTGGCAAAAAATCTAATCTCACTCATCAATATATTGTTGGTATTTCTATAAAGAATCCATTTTTCCTGAAAATGATACAATGCAATAACTCCCTCAATTATAAGACATATTGCAGAAGCAATTACCGCATAAGCTGACATGTCCACTTCACTTTCTATTGCATTAATAACCACAATACTGGCCAAAGAAAGAATCTTTAATGTATTCAACCCATAAAACCACCATTTACATGACCATGCCCTGTAATGATAATATTCAATATAATGAGACACCACTTCCAGATATTGTTTCGTATCTGCATCCTGTTCCTGTATGTAATATTTTTTTATATCCCCATTTAATATTTTTCTCAATTTTTTGATAAAAACCACCGCCTATATATACAGCTAATTTTTCATGTATAATCACTAATGATTCTATTACAAGTATACTTCATAATTCTAATCAGTTCAATATTTTTAATGTTTTATTCCAAAGGCAAAATATAAGGCGCACGCAAGCATAGAACATAGCAGCAAAGAACTGAACCTTGACAACAAGTGTTTTCAACAATCATGAAAGCATCACTATAAAGCAGTCACGGTATTGACTGCCAACAGTGAGATATTGATCATAATAAGAAAGGCTAGCTTTGAGCTTCTACGTGATAGCCATGCCTTTCCAATTCCCGTATATAACGAGAAATCTGTTTTTGCTCACAGTTCTCACGTCTTGTTTCAAAACAGGATTCGTCAAATAGAGTCCCTTGTTTTAACATTGTATAGATGATGACAAGAAGTTTTCGGGCAAGTGCGACAATCGCTTTTTTGGCGCCCTTTTTCTGTTTGATTCTCCAGTACCATGCCGAAAGATAGGTGTTGCGTTTCCCTGCAATCACCCAGGCAATTTCGCAGAGCATACTTTTTATGTAAGGATTGCCTTTTGTGACAGAGGTGCTTTTTCGTTTTCCGGCACTTTCGTTATTACCTGGGCATAGACCGGCCCATGAGCAGATGTGTTCCGCAGTTTTAAATGGCTTCATATCAATACCGATTTCAGCAATAATTGCACAGGAAGCAGTTGTGCTTATTCCATAGATGCTACTCAACTGCTCAACCTGCAAGGTGAATGGAGCCATATCTTCCTGAAGACTCGTTTCAATTTCGGTAAGATGTTTCTTTAAAGAATCGTAATGAGTCATGAGAATTCTTAAAAATGCCTTTTGGTGTTCTGAAAGTGTTCCGTTCACGGACATGAGAATTTCATCAATACGGTTTCTGGTCTTGGTTTTGGGACAAGAATTTAAAGCGGTTTTATCAATCTGCCCATATTCAATTAAATGGAGAATGATGTTTCTGCCCGAAGCGCCAAAAATATCAGAGATAAAGGATGATAGACGAAAACCGGAACTTTGTAAAAATTTCTCGATTCTGTTCTTCTGGGATGTAATATCGCGGATGACGCTCTTACGGTAACGATTTAAATCGCGGAATTCCCGAATTCTTTTTTCGGGAATAAAACTTCCGTTCAGAAGTCCGGCGCGAAGCAAGGTAGAAATCCACTCAGAATCCCGCATATCGTTTTTTTTGCCAGGAACATTTTTCATATGGCGCGCATTTACAACGAGCAGGGTAATATCACCAGAGAAAGCATCTTCCAATATTTCATAAATCGGCATCCAATAGATACCGGTGCTTTCCATAGCTACATGATGGCAGTTTTGGGAAACGATCCAATCCCGTAATGCTATCATATCCGGAATCAATGTAGTAAACTCACGGATTTCAGAACGGGTTGGCTTGCCCAGTGGACCAGTCAGCATACACGCAACAATTTTTTCTTTGTGGACATCCAGTCCACAGGAAATTTCCAGAAGGTCTTTCATACAGAACAACTCCTTTACCATAGAATTGGCAGGAGATTTGCCCGAGATAATACGAACTTTCCATCTTTAAAAGCGCCGCATCCGTGGCATGGACCTTCAGCATCATGAATCACTTCTATCTGATGTGTTTTTCTATCCATTCGTATGATATGGTTCTGATCCGGTACGCTTCCTGCGTCTGTACCCCAAGTAAGAGCATTCTCATCAAAACAAACACCAATTGCTCTCCAATCCTGAGAACCTTCTCCAACCTTTTTCCAAGTATCACCGTTGTCGAAACTTCTAAGCAAAAGATTCTCGAAGTCTTCATCACCAGTACCAAGCCAGATGCACTTTTCGTATGGATCATATTTAATGAAGTGTATATGTCTAACATCATCCTTTTTCAGAGTTAAGATAATCTGAAAACTCTTTCCACCATCCGTACTTCTATATAGATGCGTGTCATGATCACGTTTAGGATTCAGTGTATATTCTCCAAAGAAAATCGTTCCATCTGGAGTCACACAAACACCCTGGTGTCCTGGTTTATTTCCCAAATAGCCTTTGAAAGTATTCTTTACTGTTCCATCCTGGCAGACCACATAAGAGATTCTTTTTGCAGTTACAAACACATCCCCATTAGGAAGCGGAACCAAATGGTGCAATCCCTGGCGAAGAAGCTGTCTTGACAATCTGTTGCTACCAATCAGTTTTTCCTTCACATTACCAACCTTATATTTCTTCGTGACACGCTTTCCCGTGTAGTCAACAGCGAAGAAAGTCATGCCCTGGGCGATCCATATTCTCTTTTCTTCCGTGTACAGTGCTCTGCCACGGATTAATTTTTTCGTCTCCATAAATTAGCCCTCAAGAGTGTTTATCAGTACCGGTGTTGAAGGCGGAGAAAATGAAAAAGACCGCAACGCAAGGCTGAAACAAGTTGAGGATGGAAAAGTGAGGACAATACTGGAAAGGAAGAAGGATATCTTCCCATTTATTCTCCAGTATGGAGTAATCAGGTTTCCTCTTGGAACTGAAAACACGAATAAAGTTATCTATACAATGTATGGTTTAAAAGGAAATGGAGAACAGGTTTATGTCGAAGAATAATGAGGCTTTATATAAAAAAGTCAGAGTATTGTTGATTGAGGGTCGCGCTAGACAAGTTATGCCTCTGATGGAGTCACTCCACAAAATGGGTTGTCATGTTACTACATATAATGCAAGTAAACTGGATATGGGATATTCATCTCATTATCCGGATAAGAAGGTGCTTTCTTATTGCGATGCAAAGGATCCTGAAGGTTCTTGGAAAGCTATTAGCAAAGAGCTAATGACAAAACAGTATGACTTGGTAATCCCACTGAATGACTTTGTTGCAATTATGCTTTCTCAACATAAGGAAGAACTGAAATCTTATGTAGACATTGCTGCTAATGACTGGGAAGTATTCCAATACGCTAGCGATAAGCTCAGGACAATGAAAGTATGTATGGAGAATGGTATTCCGTGTCCGCAGACTTTTGTTTCGGAAAAATTAGATGATTTAAAGAATATGAAGCTTCAGTTCCCAGTTTGTATTAAGCCTAGAACCAGTTATTCAGCAGTTGGATTCCGTAAGATCGATAAGCCTGAAGAGCTGGAAGGTATCGTAAAGGCAAGTCTTGAAAAGTATGGACCATCCCTGATCCAGGAATATATCCCTCAGACTGATTTGCAGTATAAGGCGGAAATCTTTATTGATAAGCATGGAGAGATGAAGAGTTGCTGTATTTTTTCAAAGCTACGTTGGTATCCGGTAGATGGTGGATCAAGTACACTGAATATGACCGTTCATCGTCCTGATATTCAAGAAAGTTGCGCAAAATTACTTAAAGCAATCGGTTGGAGAGGGTATGCTGATATCGATTTGATTCAGGATCCTCGTGACAATGTTGCAAAGATTATGGAGATTAATCCTCGTATCACTGGTAGTGTCAAGATTTGTTATGCATGTGGTGTGAACTTTTCAAAGCAGATTGTTCAGGATCATCTTGGATTAAAGATCACTCCATTCATGGAATATGAGGAAGGAAAATATCTGAGATATTTACATACAGATTTACTTTGGTTTATTAAGTCGCCAACTCGTTTTAGTTGTAAGCCGTCTTGGTTTAATTTTAGAAATTCTGTTGACCAGATTTGGAGTGCAAAAGATCCACTTCCTTGGTTTACTTATACGATGGCAAATATTACAAAAGTCAGTGCTGACTCTAAAAAGAGGAAGCTAGAGAAATAAGAAGGGTAGAGAATACTATGAAAGTTTTGCAGATTAATTCTTTTTTTACTGTTGGCGGTCCGCCGAGAATTATGAATGGTATATATGACACATTAAAAGAAAATGGAATTGAATGCAAAATTGCAGCTGCAAGAGAAAAAATGTATGTTCCGGAAGATTCTATTCAAGTTGGAACAGATTTCTCTGTAAAGATAAGCGCACTTAAAGCAAGGATGCTAGACAATGAGGGTTTTAATGCGAGATCCGATACGAGAAGACTTATAGAGCAGATAAAAGAATATGCACCGGATATAATCCATTTACAGAACATTCATGGTTATTTTCTTAATCTCGAAATACTATTTGAGTATCTTAAAATCACTGATATACCAGTGATTTGGACGCTGCATGATTGTTGGGCTTTTACTGGTCACTGCGCATATTTTGATTATGCGAATTGTGATCAATGGAAAACAGGATGTAAGCATTGTAATTGTAAAACAAATTATCCAAAGTCTAATTTCATTAATAATGCTGCAGAGAATTATGCAAGAAAGCAAGCACATAGTTTTTGGAAACTCTCAAAATCTATGTGCTTACACGCTATTTATACATTATAAAATTCTTTATACCACTCTGCAAATTTCCGAAGTCCAGTTCTTAAACTGGTACTTGGTTTAAAGCCATAGTCACGTTCCAATGCACTGGTATCTGCAAATGTCACAGGTACATCACCGGGCTGCATCGGCACCAATTCTTTATGACCTTCAAAATCATAATCTGCAGGCAATACACCGGCACGAATCAATTCCTGCTGCAGGATATCTACGAAATCCAGAAGATTCTCCGGATTCTGATTACCGATATTATATACTGCGTAAGGCGGAAGTGGCAATCCATCTTCTCCGGTTACTTTTTCCGGAGCCCCCTGCATAACTCGCTTTACACCTTCTACGATATCATCAACATAAGTGAAATCCCGCTTACAATTTCCATAGTTAAAAATCTGAATTTTTTCACCTTTGATCAGTTTATTCGTAAATCCGAAATATGCCATATCCGGACGTCCGGCAGGACCATAAACAGTAAAGAAACGCAGACCTGTGGACGGAATGTTATACAGTTTTGAATAGGCATGTGCCATCAGCTCATTGGATTTTTTTGTAGCAGCGTAAAGGCTTACCGGGTTATCTACTTTATCGTCTGTGCTGTAAGGAACTTTTTTATTGCTTCCATAAACAGAGGAAGAGGATGCATAAACCAAATGTTCTACACCGGCAGCTCCGTCATCATACGAATGACGGCAGGCTTCCAGAATGTTATAGAAGCCGATCAGATTCGACTGAATATAAGCATCCGGATTTGTGATGGAATAGCGCACACCGGCCTGTGCAGCAAGGTTTACGACAATTTCCGGATGGTAAGTGTTAAAAATATGATCAATTGCAGTTTTATCTGCAATATCTCCTTTCATAAATGTCCATGAAGCATCTGGATGTGATGCTGCAGATTTTTCAATCTGCTCCAGACGCCATTCCTTGATGGATACATCGTAGTAGTCATTCATATTATCAATGCCGATGATATGAACCGGAAACGGACTGTTCAACAGTTCTAAAACCAGATTAGAGCCGATAAAGCCGGCAGTACCGGTGACCAGGATCGTTTTATTTTCAAGAGTTATTTTCTGCATAGGATTTTCCCCTCTCTTAGTCGCGTTTGAAGATATCGCGTGTATATACTTTTTCATTTACATCATCCAGACAGGCATCATAGCGGTTTGCGATGATCGCCTGAGCAATCGCTTTAAATTCATCCAGATCACCGATGACACGGCTGCCGTAGAAAGTGGAACCTGCCGGAAGTGTCGGTTCGTAAATCACAACCGTTGCACCTTTGGCTTTGATTCTCTTCATAACACCCTGGATAGAACTCTGCCGGAAGTTGTCAGAATTGCTTTTCATAGTCAGACGGTATACACCGATAATTACTTCTTTTTCTTTTGCAGCATCCCAACTGCTGTTTGCCTCGTAAGCTCCGGCAATTTCAAGCACACGATCTGCGATAAAATCTTTTCTGGTTCTGTTGCTTTCCACGATAGCGGGCATCATATTCTGGGGAACATCCTGGAAATTCGCAAGAAGCTGTTTGGTATCTTTTGGCAGGCAGTATCCACCGTATCCAAAGGATGGATTGTTATAATGTGTACCGATACGAGGATCACGACAAACACCGTTGATAATCTCAGCAGTACTCAGGCCCTTACTTTCTGCATAAGTATCCAGCTCATTGAAATAGGAAACCCGAAGAGCCAGGTAGGTATTTGCAAACAGTTTTACAGCCTCTGCTTCTGTAAATCCCATAAACAAGGTATCAACATCTTCTTTAATCGCGCCCTGCTGCAGTAATTTTGCAAAGATCTCCGCTTTCTCTTTCGAGTCTTCATCACAGGATACAATGATGCGGGAAGGATATAAGTTATCATACAATGCCTTGGATTCACGCAGGAATTCCGGGCTGAAAATGATGTTTTTCGTATGATACTTTTCTCGTATGGATACGGTGTAACCAACCGGTATCGTCGACTTGATAATCATCATTGCATTTGGATTTGTCTTCAGAACCAGTTCAATAACAGCTTCTACAGCAGAACAATCAAAGAAGTTCTTCTTGCTGTCGTAGTTCGTAGGAGCCGCAATAACGACAAAGTCAGCATTTTCATAAGCAGACACGGCATCTAAAGTCGCAGTCAGATCCAACTCTTTCTCTGCAAGATATTTTTCAATGTATTCATCCTGAATCGGGGATTTTTTACTATTAATGAATTCAACCTTCTCGGGAACAATATCAACAGCTGTCACATGGTTGTGCTGTGCTAAAAGTGTAGCCAGAGACAAACCTACATAACCAGTACCTGCTACTGCGATGTTATAACGTTTGTCAACGGTTACATGAGAAGCTGTTTTTTCCTCTACAAACAGATCAACAACTTCAAAACCAAGAGTCTCACCAAGGACCTGCATTTGCTCCACGGTAGGAACATAATCCTTATTTTCAATACGGCCGATCATTGCCCGGTTGATTCCTGTAACATCCGCAAGCTGTGCCTGGGTAAATCCTTTTTCCTTTCTAAGAGCGTGAATGGTATCCACAAGCTTATCAATTGATAATTTTTTCATTTTCAATACCTCATAATTCTGTTTAAAACGGAATTTTTAAACTTACTATTATCTCTTGCTATTATTTCGACTTGTTCATTTTACATAAAAGTACGCAAAAAGTCAATCTTATATTTTATACGAAATAAAAATTCTGTTCAAAACAGAATTTTGCATGATTTATTTTTTAAACATCAGACAGCGATTCTCTGCCGATTGGATTTTTGTATAAAACCTGACACAATGAGAAAATATTTGGGAATTATTATTGAATTTACACTATATTAAAATAGCTTTAAGAAAATGAAAAAATGAGGGTAAAGGGAAAATGGATATGAATCAGATACGGGCGAATCAGATGCAGGATCGGGATGACCTTAACAATAACCGTTGAGTAGAAGATATGAATGGTTCCATTATATCAAGGACAGGTTAACCCCTGTCCTTTGTTGTTGTTTTAACCCTGCTGCTAATTACACATTCTATCACAGAAACAATAGCACGCAGTTCGGTATTACTTATCGTTTTCTTAATGTTCTTTTCATAACGATTTCCTTTTGTGCATGACACCGAAAATACCTGCTGCTCCTGCACATCCACCAGTGAATAATCCAATGATTGTCGGAATCATGGATTTCGAAATTACTTTTATGGTTATGGATGCCTGGACATTATCAGCTCCGCAAGCAGTCAAAGTTACATCACCGGTTCCGTTTACTGTAAAGTGATTGTTTTCTACAGATATCACATCCGGATTGCCGCTTTTCCATTGGATATTCCGATAAGTAGCATTCTCCGGCTCTATCTGCGTGTTGAGCGTAATTATACTGTTTACATCTATGGCATTTTTTAGTAATCCTGAATAGATGTAATCCATCTGACTGTCATCAATCGTAATGGATTTTAACGGAGTGTGATAAACAGTAATTGGAATTTTGGTTGAAATATGATTTTCTGTAGTAATGATCAATTCTGTGGTTCCATCTTCCAAGGCACATACAATAAAATCATTTTCAATTTTTGCAATGTGTGGATTCTCAACAGAAATGGTATAATTCTTGTTATTTGCATTTTCAGGAAAGATTGTTACAATAAGATTTTGCGTTTTCCCGCTTTCCAGTTCCATACGGTCAACATCTGTTTTGATTTCTTCTGGAAATACTTCGTATACACTCATGGAAACTTCTGTTTTCTGTCCATTGCTTGCCTGGCAGGAAATATTGGCTGAACCGGTTGCCTTTGCAGTCAGTTTTCCCTGATTGTCTACCTCCAGAATGTTCGGATCACTGGATGTCCACTGAAGAGTCTGGTCCGTTGCATTTTCCGGAGTGACAACTGCATTCAGAATCATTGATTCTCCTAATTGGATCTCTAACGGTGGATTCACAATAGAAACCGCACTGACCGGAACGGATTTTACCGTAACATCAAATGTCCGGGAAACACCGGAGCCGGAAACAGTTATGGTGGCTACTCCTTCTCCTACGGCAGTTAATGTTTTGTCACCATTGACACGTACCACATTTTCATTGCTTGAAGTGACAGACGATCCAGAGTCTGTAGCATTATCAATGGAATATTCAATCCCGGAACTGTCTCCCACATTCAATTGGGAAGGATAATTCCTGACGGTAATGGATGGTGACGGTGGTGTATATGCAGATACCGATTTTGTAGTTCCATCTGACGTTGAAACATTTCCCCCTCCGTAAGGACACACACCGCCCTCGTGTAGATGTGGCGGGTTTCCACCACAATGATAATGATAGCTTCCCAATCCACTCTTGTTTTTGTAATCATGATGACCGCCGCTTGAATCCGTTCTTCCAGAATGACCGAAGATGCTTATCGGAAATGAGAGCAGACATACCAACACAATCAGCAGAATGGATATCTTTTTCTTCATTTGCATTCCTCCTCATTTATCTTTAGTGTTACTATATATGATACCATATATGGCGTAAAAGATAAACAGAAGCAGACAAATTAAGCATGCGACTGTCCTTTTTGCATTTTCACCCTCACTTTCTCCGGTACCTCAATCAGACCAAATCGATAGAATATCGGGTAAATATATGAGACACCGCGCAGATCCCCCAAGGCCTTTGGGCGATCCACAATATCAGCGCCGCTCCGATTCTCATAGGCCTTCCAAACAGTGGACATGGTAAGTTCTTCCGCTGCTGTGGCAGAGTTCAGGCAAACAACCTTGCTCGTATGGCAGTATTCAGCCAGTCTTCTCTCCAGTTCCTTCGTCCTCGGTCCTGTGGTGATCCAGCCACTCCTCAGTGCTTCCGCTACTTCATTTATCTCCAACTCTGAAATGTCCGGCGGACTAAAAATGATAATGTCAAGGTAGGGACAACAACTTTTTTATTTTCCCCGCCGATTTTTTCTTCTTGCTCGTTTTGGGGAATAAAAAAAGAGACCCTGATTTCTCAAGATCTCTTCAAGATTATATCCAAATACTTAAATCAAATTCTTCCCCAATTATTTGTCTTGCCCTTTCTGCTCCCAAAACAATTCCAACAGATGAAAGAGACAATTGTTTAATTGTACCTTTATCCCAAAATTCAAATAGCCGATCTATTTCTGGCACAAGATCAACTAAGACCTCTTTTATCTTTTCATCGTCCATAATGTTCTTTTTGAACATGTCTGTCATTCTTCTACAATCTTCATCACTTACATTTAAGCGAACACATTCGCTTTTTAATACATCCGTATCCATGACTCTAAATTGTAACAACTCATGATCATGAAGATTTTTTGCAAATAACTCAGGATATTTTTGTGTCCATTCTTTAATATCGTCCTCACTAAACCCTACCAAAAACAAACCTGGATATGCATTTTTGAATTTTTGCATTAATGTGTACGAAGTTACATTAATGCTACCAACCTTCGCATATACAAGATGTTGATATAACGAATATTTCCCCATATTATCATGCAGAAATGGGATGATAGATTTTTCAATGTATTCTTTTAATGATTCCAAACTAACAATCTTAAGACTTTTTGTATATCTTACAATAAAAGCCATTGCCAATATATCCAACTGCTCTGGTAACATCATGGGAACAACTGACAAAGCTTCACCCAGAACAATTTGTAACAAATTTCTATCTTTTTCTTCTATTCTATTGACAAGAAGTGATGTAAGCATTTCTTGCAATTCATCCGTTCCAATTCTGATATATGCTTTTTGTGCTTCTATATATGCATATTGCATATCTGGATTTTTAAATTCTTCTGCTATATCCTGATCAGAAACTTTTTTCTCTTCCAATTTTTTAAATAATTCATTTTGTAGTTTTTCAGCTCTTTCGTTAGCCTCTTTCGCAGCAACTTCCCTATATTGACTAAGTTGATCCTTAATCAAATCTAAGCATAATTCCTTCGTATCACGGTAACTCAGTCCATAATAATTGTTTTGTTCCACAATTTGGCATCCCTGTGATCCCATATGATTGACTTGTTTCATATCTGGCATTGTATCATTCATCTCCTCGTCCTCCATAGTTGTTTTGGATTCCAATTTGTGTAGCATTCGAATTGTCATAGTTCTCCTGACTAAGTTTTACCTTCGGATCTGAATCTTCATTTTTACGTTTTTTGAATAAAGGTCTTACAATGCCAAATACTGCACCAATAGCAGCCACACCAATCCCACTAAATACCCATTCTTTATTCTCTACTAAAAAACTGATTATCTTCTGCATCTTAAACCACCATTCTTTGTATTATCAGCACTCTTTTTTATTGAGTGCTAATTTATTTAAGAATAACATATGAATTTTCAGAAGTCAATCAATTTCATAATTCAATGTGAACTTCCTGAAAAAAGTACCCTAAAGACTTTTTTCCCCATCCCTCACCAGTCAATATCATCATCTCTTCCTTCAATAAACGCCAGGATATCATCCAGTGATCTGTCGCTATGAGAATACGCTTCATAAAGAGTAGTTTTTATCTTTTCAGGCCTTCTCTCGGGATATCTCTCTTCGAGCAGCTTTTGAAGTTCTTCTGTCATGGCATCATACTCTTTGCGGTTGACAGCGATTTTATTCTGGATTTTTTCGATTCGCTTATCCAGTGATTCGATTCGTTTTTTCTCTGCGTTGGTTAAATTCTTTTCCTTGATCATCATGATTTCTCCTCTGCAGATGATGTGATAAATGCCAGGATCTCATCATATGAGCGGCGGCTGGATTCTAATGCTTTTAGAAGTTCATCTCTCTGATATGCTTTTCGTATATCGTATAACTTTTTCAGTTCATCCACCGCTTTTTCATGGGCTTCTCTTGTTCTTGCTACTTTTGCTTCAGCCTGTTCGATTTTAAATTCCAATGTCTGCTCACTATTTCTACGCATTCTTGCCATTTTTCTTCTCCTTTAGTCCTCGTCCGTCCTATCTTGCAGTGTCTTTTCGATTTCTTTTGCCTGGTTCCGTACATTTCCTTCGTTTAAACCGAATGCGTCCAGAATGGTCTTCTGTGTAGCTGTGACGGCATGATCCAGCCTGTAAAATCCATCCAAATGCCTTATCATGACAATCTTTTCCAGTTCCTTCAGTGCTGCCGGTACTGTCATATAATTCGGTTTTTTCAGCATCTTTTCACATTTATCTTTTAATGTTGTATAAATCCTGCTTCGCAGAATCAGAGCAATAAACTGAATGAATATCTTGGAAGAAAGTGCTTCCTCTGAACAGACCCGCATGCTTTTATTTCCAAGATAAGACTTGTCACTTCGAAATAGTTTTTCTGATGCATCTCTGCTCTTATAGATATCTATCGCTTCTTTTGCAGTCATGTTATCCGATGATACGATAGCAAAATATCCGGCAAGGGATAGTTCTTTTTCTACCGCCATCGTGTTTTCTTCAGCCAGTTTCAGCGTTTTTCCATCTTTCTCAAAATGCAGATAGAAATATTTCCTGATCTCCGAACCAAAAGCTGTACATTCTTTTCCGATACATTTGTTCAGATATTCTTTCAAACGACGTATTTTCTGCTTGATCTCCTGCTTTTCCCCATAAGCTCTGCCATCACTGTAGTAGATATGGATATGCCTCTTTTTCTGATCTCCTTCATACAGATACTGTTTGACGGTTGTGCCGTATACATCATATCTGTCATTATACTTTGCCCTGCTGTTTTCAAATTTTCCGTAATTTTCCAGTATGATATCACTGATGAATTCCTTCATTCCTTTGACCATGATCAGAAAGCTGTAACCATTCTGTTCCATATAGGCTAGATTTTTTCTGCTGAAATATCCTCTGTCCAGGATAAATCCAAGATTGCGGTATCCATATCCGTGTGCTTTGTCGATCATACAGGTTAACTGAGAAACATCATTGATACTTCCCGGATACATTTCATAAAAAAGTGGTTCCCGGTTCGCTGCATCATAGGCAACAGAATAATTAAAGATCGGAAGTCCTTCATCAACTTTAGCTTTTCCATACTCCACAAGATCGATATCTCCAGCCTGACAGTTCTTATTTGTTGAATCATAGGAAATATATATCCTTTGTCTCTTATTTCTGGATTTATTCCAGCTGTTCAGAAACCCCACTGATTGTTCCGGTTTGATTTTATGGAGAAAATCCGAGACTTTAGAATCTGTATATATCCTCATATCTTGTGTGAAAAGAGGATGATTGTATGCGTAGTCTGGATAATACTGACCGGCATTGTTTTCTGCAATGATACTGTAGCAGGCCAGATCCAGAAGAAATCCCGCATCTTTATCCTCCATGTATTCGCCTAATATTTCCCTCAGCCTGCAGTCCCGTATCACCTTGTGCAGTACAACATAAGGACCAATATTTAGGTATGGGCTTCTATCTGAACGACTGATTTCTTTCGGTACCTCTGCCTCTGGAAAATACTTCAGGAAGTTTTCGTTTGGCGTCATCTTATTCGGATCATCCGGATCTACCCTGCCAATAGATGCACGTTTTGGATAAGTGTATTGCTTGACCGGATCGTATATGCGGTCATATTCATATTCTATGTATGTGTGTCCTCCACGATTTTTTCGTACAAGTTTTCCAGGAACAACCGGAATATCAACCTTAAATTTCAGGAACACTTGGGCCTCCATCCTCCTAATAATCTCTCATAATTATAGGGTATAAATACCCTATAATTATTTTATCATAAAATCCGGTAATTTGCAAGCAAAATGCTCGAAACCCCCGGATTTTCAATGTTTTTTAGATTCTGTATTTTACTCAAAACCTGTTTAGGGGACATTTTTCAGGAAGTTCACGCAATGGCAATCAGGCCCTTTACCATATCAATTCTTGCTCTTATATCCGCTTCTGCCGCCGCTTCTTCTGCTCTTCTCTCTGCGATTTTATCCATTAATTCACACATTTTGTCCACTCCTTTCGGATCTTCCTTATAATACTGAACCATATTAGCAAGTGTCTTGTTTTTCATTTCTCTGTAATCAGAACAATGAAAATCACTCATGAGTTCTCCAACAGGATCTTCGCCGCGATAAGTGCCATTCACGTACACGATATGCGCCTTATCACCGAATTGTGTCTGTTTCTGAAGAATCACTCTTTCAATGTTGTAGATCGGCAATCCTGCCTTAAGTACATCATTCCCCGTAATGAAAATTACATACGTTTCAGGAATTTCCTTATAATCCTTCTGGCCAACATTCGTCAGCCGAGCATCAAACAAAGAACTGTTCAGTCTTGCTCTCTCCGGTACTGCCCCGGCATCTTTCTGCTGAATCTCAATGTCGTATTGTTTTCCCGCAGCATCTCTGGCGTAAATATCTAATCTTACCGATTTGCCGTAAAGGTTTGAAAGAGGAAACTGTGTAACAGCCTGCTCAACTTTCAAATCATCTCTCTGAAGTATTACTTTCAGAATGAGTTCTGTTGCTTCTGTATTTCCGGAGAACACTTGAGTCATGAATGTATCGTCCATCAAGGTAAACTTTTTGATGGCGTCCAAATTCTCCTGTCTCTTCTTTTGTAAATCCAGGCTTTCCTTCTCTTGAGTATCCTGATTCTCTTGAATATCCTGGCTTTCCTTCTCATCTAATACAAGACTCAATGCTCATCACTTCCATAATCCAATAGGAGAACGTATACCCACAAGAATGTATACTACTCCTATTACGCTTTAAGTTTACCACATCCCGCTTTGTTATTCAACTATCCGGCGGTGCTCTGATTGTAAATTTCCTTTTAACGAGCATCACCTCCCTCCGTCAGTTCTCGGCTGTATCAAGTAGCCGGCTGTGTCAATACCCACATCTGTTTGTTTACTTACCTGTGTCAATACTCACACAGCCGTCAACCTAAGCGATACCAACAACACATCCATCGTTTTGAAAATCACCTACGGCAGCACATTCCCTCTGCGGTTGAAACTTTCCAGCGGTTCATGCCCTGCCCCGAGGTCCCGGAAATATATATTCTCAGTGAAAGAATGCTCTTCAAGAAAAGAGCAGAGATTGTAGAACAGACTCACGCTATCCAGAAAAATGAATCTCCTGATGACTACAGCGCAGTCATGGAAATGGTTCATGGAGACCTGGGCAGCGCAATTATAATCCGGCAAAAAGATATCAAATCTCCAGAAAAGTACAGCCGGGCAGAAGAAGAATTCTCTCACACCCTTTGGCATGAGCTCGGTCATTACGTTGCCATTTCAGCCGAATCCTCCGATCGGCACCGCTATATGGATAACAAGAACCCCGTCGATTCTAGTAACGTTTCTGAGTATGCAAAACAACAAGGTTATCGATTCTGGACGGAGTTTATCGCTGAGGCGATTGCTAACCATGTGACTACGAAATGTAATCAGGAAAAAGAAGATTATCACCCAGAGATGAACACATGGGAACCGATGGAATGGCGAGACCTGAATTATAGTCTAATGTATTACCTGAGTAATGCTTTGGACTATTACATGTTGACTATCAAAGAATACGATCTGGCGTTCTACTTTGCTCTTCTTCTTACAGACGACCTTTCAATCCATTACCAGAAGGCCGCAGCAGCCGGAAAGCTAAGAACTCATAATTGCGATGGCCCCAACCCAACCAAGCTCATACCGCCCGGCAGCATCGACCCCACCTGCCTTTGTAACGTTCCAGAGGCTTACCACATTCCGTTAAAGGAACTGAGACATTTATTGGAGAAGCAGCTAGAGAAAGAAGAATTCTGGATTATTTCTGATGATGAGATTGAGGAAATCGGCCATTCACTTGTGGATCTTCGGCAGGAGAAACTGTCGTAAGCGCTCCATGAGATAACGTATAGAGTACTCTTAAATGATGTGATAAACTACCTTTCATTCTGTGGATATCTCTCCGGAAAATACCTGTTTCTGACAGAAGTTATCCCCAGTCAAAATGTCCGAAAATGCCTCTGTTTTTCTCGAAAAAACAGCATTTTTCAAGCCTTTTTTTGGACACAAAAGCTTCTGATATTCCTTAAAATATGCTATAATTATAAGCAGTAAAACAAGTACAGGAGCGGCGGTATGACACTGGAAGAACTGCAGGCAGAGGTTGAAAAACTTAATAAAATAATCGCTGAAAAAGATGCGGTCATCCAGCAGCAGAATGTGCAGATTGAAAACATGCTGCAGGCGATCCTCCATGCCCGGAAGGAGCGTTTTGGTGCGAAGAGCGAAGCCACTCTCCCGGGACAGTTCAGCCTGTTCACGGATGAACAGCAGGAAGCACTGGCGCGGGCACTGGAAGAACAGAAAAAGGAAATGGCTGTCCCGGATAAAAAGCCTTCCGTGGCAAAGAAATCCGGTGTCAGCCGCGATAAGCTGGCAGGTCTTCCGGTGGAGGTGACTGTCTGCGAACTGGATCCGCAGGAGGTCTGTGACCTGTGCGGATCCCCATTAAAAAAGGTCGGCAGCAAGCTCGTGCGCAGTGAAGTGGAATATATTTCTATGCTAAAATAATCGAACCGCTTATTATGTGTTTCTGAAAAAGCTTGTCCTGAATCTTCCATCATAAGTTCTATATATCTCTTTCGATTCCTATTAAACATTAATTTCGATTTCTCATGTATCTGCCTTATCAGTTCATATGTAGCCCATTCCTCTTCCGTAAAATATTGTTTCTGATCATTACTTATATACATTCTTGTATGTGCTTGTTCAACACCTTGTTGCAATAAAGATTCTATTCTCAGTTTTAATCCAGTTTGTACTTCCGCCCAATCTATTTGAGAAATCGGTGCATTGTACGTTCTTGCCCAATATGAGTTCTGAATAAAGTTCACATATGGCAGAGTCAACAAAAACAACGACTTCGTGCTTTCCAATGGAGAGTTCTTCGAGCTGAAACCGGGCAGAAACCTGGTGCAATGCACAGGGCTGTATCTGAACCGTGTGTGGATCACACCCAACTGGTGGACGGTATAAAATCGTATCTTTTTTGTGAATGATTTGACGGAGAACTTGATATTCTTCTTAACAAGCGGTATAATAAAAATACTAACAGATGTTAAGGAGAGAGATATTGTGAAAGACTTGATTAAGACAATCCGCACAAAACTCAATCTAAACCAGGAACAGCTGGCTTCTTTGATGGGGGTATCACCGGTAACAGTAAATCGTTGGGAGAATGGAAAAGCCAAACCCAGCTTGATGGCGCAGAAGCAGCTGTACGAGATTTGCGTAGCGCATCAATTGGATTTGGCAGAGTACATTGTGGACAGAGAAAAGGCAGATGAAACCCAGCATGTGCTGTATCATGCTTCCCGTTTTGGAATCACCGGCGGCATTCAGCCAATCAGCCGCAGCAGATGTGATTTTGGCAAAGGTTTTTATATGGGAACCGACCCGATTCAGCCGCTGACGCTTGTCTGCAACGAAAAGAATCCTGTGTTCTATACACTGGAATTCAATACGGAAAATCTCCGGGTTTTGGATGTAGAGATGGGGCTTGATTGGGCGATGCTGATTGCTTACTATCGTGGATATATGGATGGCGAAGCGGGCAGTATGATTTATGAGAAATATGCGCACATGGCGGATGGATATGATGTGATCATCGGGTACATTGCGAACGACAGAATGTATCAGGTGCTGACCGACTTTTTTGAACGGCGCATTACGGACACAGCCCTGATCGGCTCCCTTTCCGCACTGAAATTGGGCAGGCAGTATGTGGCAGTCACGCAAAAGGCCTGTGATCAGATTAGAATCATCAGGGAACGACCCCTGCAGAAGCTGGATCTTATGATTTTGAAGGACAGGAGTGTGGTACGGAGAAAGGAAGGTATCGCACTTGCTGATCGTATCGTCACAGAGCATCGGCGTGATGGGCGCTATTTTGATGAGATTTTGCGAGGTGTGGAATCATGACAGATAAAATTTTGGTACGTTCCCTTTCGGAAATGCAGGGAGCACTTTTTGAAATGAGCGGCGCGGAAGGATACGACAGCGAGACCTTCATCCGGGTCTTCATGCACTCTAAAATCGCAGAAGGCCTGGACAGTGATTTTGACTATACCCAGTGGGCTGGGAAAGAATATATCATGGAGCGGATGAAGGAAGAATATCCAGAGGGCTTTTCCAAAGAAGGGACGGTTTTCGACAACGAAACGCTCTACTGGTCCGGTTATTTGTACCGATACTGGCACTTCTACACCGGCGAATCGAGCAAAGAAATTTACAAGCAGGCAGACGCACAAACCGTCAACACCATGTACTACGGGTATCACACGCTTGATATCGAAATGGCCATCGACCGTTTGAAAGAAGCGAAAAAGAAGTAACACGATTTTCAAAGAAGCATCTTGGAAATTCCAGGGTGCTTTTTTCATGCCTTGAAATCATGTTGAGAAAAATGCGGAAATCCGCAAAAACTTCAGCAGTAAAAAGCAACCAATCCTTCCGTCAGATAGTTCCATCACTGTTACCTCTTTCTATCAACTTGAAAAAACAAAGACCTGCTGCAAGCAGAAAGACCATATGCTGAAAAAGACTGTCAAAGTAGGTGAGCAGGAAGTCACCTTTAAGAGTTCTGCGGCGATTCCCCGGATGTACCGCATCAAGTTCAAGCGGGACATTTTCAAGGACCTCTCGAAGTTGGAGCAGTCCTACAAGGACAAGGACGATGGCACCAAGGAGCTGGAGATTGAGGATTTGGAAATCTTCGAGAATGTGGCCTATATCATGGCCCTTCACGCGGACCCCAGTACTCCGGCGTCCATCGACGATTGGCTGACGTAGCGAAATAAGCGGCAATCAGTTCAGCACCAATGCCACCTATTCGCCAACGATCAGCTCAGCTACCAATAATGTCACTTACTATGCAAGATTTGAGATTGACTATAAGCCGACGGTAGAAAACAAGGTTTACTTCTCATCGCCTCTGCTACTTCATTTATCTCCAACTCTGAGATGTCCGGTGGACTAAAAATGATAATGTCAAGGTAGGAACAACAATTTTTTTATTTTCCCCGCCGATTTTTTCTTTTTGCTCATTTTTAGGCGTGAAAAAAGAGACCCTGATTTCTCAAGGTCCCAATAATTTGCTATAAATCAAAATTCAATTCTATAATTTTAAATACTCTTCGACTTCATCTACAGAAGCAGTGGATATAATATTTCTATCTGGAAACGTTTCTGGCATCTTAATTTTATCCTCGTATCTCAATGCATATTTCAATAACAAAAATGCTCGTTCAGAATATGCAAATCCTCCATTTACTTCATACATTAACCCTACGCCTCTATAGTCATCTATATACTCTACCTCTTCTGAAACAATTGCCTCACTCACATTTGATGCCAAGAATAAAAGATCTTCCTCAGTTAACATTCTTATACACTGTGCCAGCTTAAAGAACTGCGCTTTGCTGATAAGCTTATTAGCCAACGCCCTTGAAATATTCGCTATATAAAATGCCTTTTGATTCGTTCCACAATCATCAATCAATTTTACAATCCGTTTTGCGTATTCTCTTAGTCTATCAGGATCCCCAACATAATGTGCTTCTTCATTCGGGCTTACCTCAGCTAAACATTCTGCCATTTTTCTAAGATTATCTTCAATAAATATATTTTTGTTACTATCATATCCATTTAAATTAAATAAATAAGTTTCAAAACATTCATAGAAAATACCATCTCTCACAGAAGATCCCAGGTTTTTCAGGCTTTCAATAAGAGCTTTCGCAGCTCGTGGATCCATGTTCAATGTATCATATATATCATTCGCTAATTCTTTTCCTATACTTTTTGATGTATCGGAAACTAACGTTTCTTTCATGTTATTTAATACTCCCACTTTTAACCTCACATATTTCAAAATCTCACCAGTAGTAAGTATTACAAGAGACCCTGATATCTCAAGATCTCTTCAATACTCTTTTTTAACACACTTATTTAGATAAGTATTCTAAAATTTCCACACTTATCTGATTCCAAATTTCTTTTGGTATAGACTGGAAATCATAGTACATCCCCGCAAACCCTGGTTTCCAGTCATAATTCTCAGGAAGAACCCTTCCACCGGTATTGCGTTTATCATTCCATTCGACAGCTGTAGAGTGCATTTTATATACAAAGTCCAAAAATACTTGAACATCCTGTATCTTCCAAGCTTCTACATATTTTTTAGTTTCCTGCTTAGCAATATCAATATCTTTGTTAAGAAAACAGCCTTGGATATTACAGGATTTCAATTTCTATTTTATCAGAGATTATGCAGAAATCGCCTGCTAAAATCCGGAAGATTTATAGATCAATTATTCAGGATGAATGCATACCTCTTATAGAAATACCACTTAACCTGCAGAATATCTATGTGAAAGATTATCTGCTTCGGGATCGGATGATTGATTTTTCATTTCTGGATGCAATAAAAGATTATTCTTTCTCAACTCCCTTGAAAAATCCTGATGTACAGTCCCTGTTTCGGGAAATGGAGATGATGAGGAAAGCATTTGAGATCACACGGACTTTTTCTGTATCAGGTAATGTCACCGGACATCTCCGTGAACTTGCATCTGAATACCATATTTCTTATAGTACCTTAGCCAGAAGGAGGTCTCTTTACATGAATAGTACACCACTTTACAGGGCTCTGTCCCATTCTGCTTCCACAGAAGATACCAGAGACCGCTATCGTACCTGCTGTCTATACTGCCGCGATCTGATCATCTTTCTCCACGAAAAACCCGGGAAAATATCAGCGGCTAAAATTTTTAGGGATATCAGGGATGCCAACCCTTTTTCATGTAAAAAATGTCCTTATCACCCTGATGTGAAAGCGAAACCGCACAACAAAAAAGATTATATTCCTTTTGCAACCTGTAAGCGAAATTCTGAATTTATGGTAAAGCCAAACTGCGATGATACGGTATGCTCCGTGATCCGAAACATCCCGGAACAGCAGGACGTTCTTGCATGGGCAGGTGTACGCTCATGGGCTGCACAGTTCCATTATACTCCAGCCAGAGAAAAATCGGGACTGGTCAATCAGTGTTGGATCGCGGACCACAAAAAATGTGATATCTGGGTCAGGACAAAGCTCCTTCCCGATGGAACCTGGGGAATCAAACGACCGTGGATAACCGCAATCATAGATTCAGCAACTAATGTCATGGTTTCTTACGTGTTGAGCCTGAACCCAAATTCCGACTGCATTGCGGAGTGTTTTGCAAGAGCCTGTGCCTTTATCGTTGATACGCCTTACTCCGGTATCTGTGACTATTTTTATATTGATAATGGGAAAGATTTCCGCTCTAAAAAGTTAAACGGTCTTCCAAATTCCGAGGAAGATCACCTTTATCTTAACAAAGATTTCGGCGAGTCCGGCATCCTTGAGTGGTTTGGGATAAAAGTGATACATGCTCTTCCATACAGTGGATGCAGCAAAACGATCGAGTCCATATGGGGGACCATTGAGTTTGAGTGGTTCCGTGAACTTCCGGGATATTGCGGTTCCAGACCATCGGAACGCCCTTACATTCTGGATGAACAGATCAAAAAGAACGAACTCTATACTTTTGAACAGTTTGCCGATTATTTTGCCGATACCATTTATCCGGAATATAACAATTTCTCTGTAACAAAAGAATCCCCAAATGAGCTTTACAGCCGTTTGCCCAAAACCAGTTCTTTTGTGCCGTCCTGGCGGACATTGAGTGTTCTCAAGAGTGTTACCGGTGAACGTGTTATCCGTTCAAAAAGTATCCAGTTTGGAAACAATAAATTCTACTGGTGCTCAGAACTTGGTCCCCTCATTGAAAAAGAAAAAAGCACAAAGTATCGGATATTCGCCTTTGACACACCTTTTAACAGGAATATTTCTGTTGTCTATGACCATCATTATATCGGTGAAGCCCACCTGATTGAAAAACTGAATGTCGTAGAGAAAAAGCGTTATAAGGTCATCCAGCACCTGATGGAACAACAGGAGCAGCACAAATTCTACTCCAAACGTCTGGAACAGCTTCATTCCCTTGTTTTTCAGTCAAATATTCTGGATGAAGTCTGCAGCATCCCACCCGTTGACAATATCCGTTATGGTCAGGCCATCGATACGGAACGGGACAAAAATGAAGCAACAGATGACAACGCAATCCCAGAAGAATTAAAGGCTCAGGCTGAGTCGTATGCCAATAATTTTCTGAATCCTGACGATAATCCTGCAGGATCCGGACAAATATCACAGACATTCCGTGAACTTGGCAGACAGGTACGCCAGCAAATGAAAGGAGAAAAGAAGCCGTGAGAGAATCCATACTTCCAAGAATGCACACAGATACTCAGGATATGGTCCTTGGCGGGATCATCAAACATGTACGGGACCGCAAGATGGTCATCGTTCTCGGCGAACTTGGCGAAGGAAAGACCATCACGGTCCTTGATTTTTGTTTACATAACAGTGTTCCATCCTACTACTATCGCTGCTCCCCCAATACAACCATGAACAACCTTCTCATCTTCATTGCTAATGCCATTGGAGTCCGGATTATCGGTGGCAATGATGAAGTCCAGAACCGGATCCAGCGCAAACTCCAGCAGGATCCTAACTACTGTTTTGTTTTTGATGAAGCAGAATATCTTGCTTACGGTAATGGCACAAAAATAGATGTGCTCCGCCAGATATTTGATGAAACTGATGTACCTATCATTTTATGCGGTACTTACGTTCTAAAAGACCTGATCTCCGGTGAAAGGAAAAAGAATAAAAACAAAACCCACAACCGACCTCAGATATTCCGTCGCCTTCGGAAAGAGGAGTTTGACCGTATAGAGGAAAAAGAAATCTACGATTACCTGCTCCTGCTGGAACAACAGTATGCAGTCTCATTTGAGCCACGTGTAAAATCAGAGCTTGTATCTCTCTGCAGAGACCGCCAGAGTGGTGGGCTTGGCAATTTTATAGAGATCATTGAGCTTCTCTTTTCCCAGATCCGGCCAGAATGGGAAAAGATCAGTTATCAGATCATACAGGAAAGCGGCCGGATTCTTCACAACCACACGGAAGAAGCTCAATCTTTTACTGCGATCAAAGCAGATAAAATTGATCTTGAGGAAGCGGAAAAGAATTCTCAAGGTGCTTCTCCACCAGTTGCTTTCTCTTCCAGTACCTATATTGATGTGTCAAATCTTTCTCCCGCTTATGTCGATATGGCTATTTTAAAAGATTCTTTACGACACAAAATGACAATGTAAACTATCTATATGTATGTATAAAGGACAGGTTAATCCCTGTCCTTTGTTGTTGCTCAAAACACTCTAACCCTATTTTATTTTATGCCGAACAAAACCATATCCTTTTTCTCATATTAAAATCGGTATAATTTTTTATTTTGCCGAACTTCATGAGGTTGTGGTTATTGATACTGACAGATCATGATGGATACTCTGAGGGTTATTGGGAAAATACCGAACTAAACCGTGGTATTTTTCTCAATTTTAGTTCAGCAGATCATTTCCCAAATACTTCTATTAATAGCCTTTCCTCTGTATTTTGGGGAATAACAATGTATTCTTTGTTACGCCCCCGATCGCTATCCTCTGTAACGCCAGACAATAAGTATTCCGGGGTAACCTCTAATGCAGCACATATTAATAATATTTTGTCTGATCCCGGATTGGTGTTCTTCTTCCTCCAATCACTGATCGTTGTAGTCGCAATACCGGTTCTTTCAGAAAATTCTTTCTGGGTCATACCCTTTTGTTTTAGCAGTTCGAATACTCTCTGTCCTACTGTCATCTTAACATCTCCATATCGTTATTTACGGATTCTACCACATAATCAATTGATGTGCAACTCTTTTCATTAAGTTTATAGAATTTTTATTTGCACCTGACACCTTATACATCTTTCTCCGGATCCCTCTCTGCATGATATGATATATAGCTCCCCTGTACCATTCCC
>OBLI01001380.1_pt1 | contig 23886 bp, 21 predicted proteins | sample 1519701 | NCBI WGS metagenome assembly OBLI01 (sample SAMEA3663005, study PRJEB22513) | pig gut metagenome | biome: pig gut; feature: pig-associated habitat; material: faeces | place: France | collected 2012
TTAAAGATAGGAAAATCAATGACTTTCACATATAAAAAGTCTACTACATACTTTCGGCAGATTCGGTCTACCATATTTCCAATTGCTCCTGAGAACAGTAAAATCACCGTTGCTTTAAGCGGCATATATCTTTTCTGTTCTGGAAGCTTTACATATACATAAATCATAAGTAGCAATGCCAAAAATGTGACCGCCAGCAGTAAAATCTGCTTGCCCTGAAAAGAACCAAAGGCTGCTCCTCTGTTTTCCAAATATTGCAGTTCAAAAATTCCCTTGATCAGTGGAATGGCTTTCTTTCCTTTTAGATGAAGAATTGCCAGGTATTTGGTATACTGATCTAACAAAAGCAGACATATAGAAATGGCTGCTCCACTCACAAACTTTTTTAACATATTCACTCCATTTTCTGACACAATGGTTTCCTTCTGCCCGATGCAAACACACTATACAAATCGATGCAGAAGAACCGAGTGCCTTCCTTTCTTCGATTGTCCCCGAATGTTTGAAAAAATCATCTTTCCCATTCCCCGAACGGAGATTATATCCCCTTCTATAACCGCTTTCCCATTGGTTTCTGCCAATCTTCCATTGATAAATACCTTCTTCCCCTGAATCAATACTGCACTTTCTTTTCTGGACAAAGAAAATCCCAGGCTGACGATTGCATCCAACCGAAAGGAATTCACAAATCCTTCCACAGGCTTTAACTGGGGTCTGATATCTAAATTCATCTTCTTCACAGGCTTCGTCGTGACCAGCGTATGCCTGATCTTACTGATTTCTTCTAGTAGAAATTCTGCCATATGCTCCATACAGAAAAGATAAGCCCCGGTCTCATCTACCAGAATGTCTCCAATGCATTCCCGTTCCATTCCCAAATTTAACACTGCACCAAGATAGTCTCTATGACTCAATTTCTCACTATACTTTGGTGCAATTGGCTGAATCCTCAGACATACAACAGGATCCGGCGCCGGATAGCCCAGCAACTCCTCCGACCCGAACATCAAGATCTTCCGTTCTGCGTATGGGTATCCTCCCAGAAAAGCCCCTTTTGCATATTCCACCTCCCGTTCCACTTCATAATAAATCGCCTGCTCTGCCAGCGATAAAAATGACGTATGGGTATAAATGGATTGATGATAAGACTTTTGGGCCAATTCCATCATTCTCTTTTTTAATAATTCCTCTTCGTTCATTCGTTCCTTCCTATACACATCGTGTGTAGCCTCACGGAGTATTTTATAGACTAGAAAAAATTTCCTATTCTATAAAACAAGAAAAGCATAGATCCCATGCTTTTCTCGTCTTTCCTCATCTTTATTCTGAAATTCTAGGAGAGATCATATCATCATTCATGATCTCATCTCGTAAATCTCCATTCACTTCAATATTATCTGGTGCTGCAATAAAAATGTTCTTTGAAATGGCCTGTAAAGTACCATCCACAGCATAGCAGGCACCGCCAATAAAGTCAATCGTTCTCTGTGCTTCCGGATTGCCAACGCCTTCCATATTGATTACTACTGTTCTTCCCTCTCTAAGTAAATCTGCAGCAACCTTTGACTCACTAAAATCCTGTGGTTTAATAACAAACACTTCTACCCCCTGTCCGTTCATGGACACTACCTTGTTATTGGCAGTCCTTCTGCTGGTATAAGTCTGTCGTCTTGGAGCCTCACTGAGCACTGGTGCTGGCTCTTCTTCTTCTTTTTTCTTCTTTGAAGGAAAAATATGCGGTGCTTTTGTTTTTTCTTCTTCCTCATCATCGATTTCTTCGTATTCATCATCGAATTCTTCTTCGTAATCATCATCGCTTAATCTCATAAGCCCAAGTAACTTATCAACTGTACCTTTCATACTCAACCTCCATGAACTATATATTATAATTACGGGCACCAAAAATGCCTGTTCCCACACGAACCATTGTAGCACCTTCTTCTACTGCTACTTCGTAATCGTTGGTCATACCCATTGATAAAATTTTCATAGTTACATTATCAAAGTTTTTCTTATCAATGTCAATAAATAATTGCTTTAATTGGCGGAAATATTTCCGGTTATCCTCTGGGTCATCCACAAAAGGAGCAATGGTCATCAGCCCCTGTATGCTGATGTTAGGAAGCTTGGCTGTCTCCTGCACCAATTCCATAACTTCATCCGTACTCTCCAGACCAAATTTTGTCTCTTCTTCAGCTACATTGACCTGAATCAGAACAGGTACTGTCACCTGCTTTTTCACTGCTTCCTTGCTGATCTGCTTAGCCAGCTTCAACGAATCTACAGAGTGAATCAGTGCTACCTTGTCGACTATGTACTTTACCTTATTGGTCTGCAGATGTCCGATCAGATGCCAGCGTACTGGATTCTCAATCGCTTCATACTTGGAACAAAGCTCCTGTACCTTATTCTCTCCAAAATCCATAACTCCATGTCTGGAAAGCTCAACCACATCTTCCAATGGCTTTGTTTTGCTCACCGCAATAATCGTAACTTCCTCTGGATTACGACCTGACCTTTCGCATGCTGCTCTTACCTTCTCTGCTACCATATCATAATTTTCTTTTAACATTTCACTCACCTGTCCTTAATAAATAATTTCATCCTCGTCGATTTCCTTGCTGTTTAATACGATGTGATCGTACAACGAAATTCCATGAACCGTATTTGTCGCAACTAAGACATAATCCTCACTGCTGCTCACCTTCTCGATAGCACGAAATTCGGCATATCCTTGATTAACACAATAAACGCCTTGCTTCTTCACCGTCTTATCCAGATAATATTGTGCGGAATTCTTATTGCCTCCAGCAAATAGTACTGTGTTCTTCTCAACTTCATCCGCATCCAGATAAAAATATTTATCCTTATCTTCCTCAAATTTATAAATCGTATAGCTTTTAATGGAAGCCGTTTTTTCCTTATCTGATTTGGCCAGTACACGATCTGAAGTGGAGTTTCCTCCCTTTGTCAGATATTCCACTGGTACTGCATAAAACTCCTTTTCTACCACTGCACTTTTTGGAATTTTATATCCTTTATTAGAATTTAAAGAAATTTCAATATCCAAAAACCGTTCATTCATGTAACGGATCAAATATTTTGATAAGGTTAAGTATCCATAATAGCGACTTTTTTTCTTTTTCACCCTTATGGATGCCGATGCTTTCACGTTATCCTTTAAGAATGTAACCTGCACCGTATTCTTATCCTTTAATTCTTCATATTCCTCTTCCGACAGTTGGATGGCAATTTCCCATGTCTCTCCTGTAGCAATGCGATAAACCACGTCTCCTTTTTCCACTTTTTCAACAGAGGATAACTGCTTTTTCTCATAACCGGACTGTTGAAAATCTGATTTATCAATCTGATCCACAGTTGTCTTATCAAAATTATCCACCGTATAAGAGACCACTCCGCTGTCTGTACTTCCTACAACCTGATAGGAATCCTTGCCGTACTTCTTCTTGACCTTTTTCACGGTTTTTTCTATATAATCTCCATTGGCATTCAACACAGACTGATCCAGCTTTTGTTTCAGGTTATACACCTCATCGAATCTGGAATAATCATATTCTTCTTTAAAATCTGAAATGGTATTGTTAATATTCGATATATTTTTATTGGCTGCTTCATAATCTTCTTTGATTGCCTCAGCAATATAATCTTTGATCTTACCATTGGAATCCAGTGAATAGATTGTCTCTCCCTTATAAACTTTAGAAAGATCAGACATATAGTAGTTAATATATCCACTTCCTTTGCTTTTGACAATTTTTTCCTCGCGTATAGCAATGCCTGTTGTAGATATTACATCCGACATCTTACCAGCTTTTACCTCATAAATGCTCAATGGGTTTTTGAAGATAAACCCCAAAATGTTCACGCTGATATATATTAAAATTCCAATAAAAATAACAAGACTTAAACTAAGATGAATCTTATTTTTTCTCATTATTCTAACTCCCATCTATCTAATGCTGCGCCGTTCAGATAATGAAACCGGCACCCCTGTCTATAATTTTTCTTTTCCATCCATTCCTCGAATTCATCTCTAAGCTTCCACCAGCTGGTCCCCCAGTTGGAGAATTCGGAATATTCCTCTGGTACACGGCTGAATAATCGTTCTACCACAATCTCTGGAGACAGATAAGCCAGAAATTCTGTCAGCCTTTCTAAATATTCTTCTTTGGAACATAACGTAATTGTACCATCATTGTATTGTGTATACAACTGTGAATTTTTCGGAATATACAAAGAATGTAATTTTACAACATCAACCCGCAGTGCTGATAAAATCTTTGCTCCCTCCACTGCATCCTCCAAGGTATCTCCTGGCAGATTTAAGATCATATGTGCACAAGTGGAAAATCCATATGCCTGAACCTGCATCACTGCCTGGATAAATTCTGCCAGACCATGTCCCCGGTTGATATTCTTTAGCGTATGGTAATTCACCGTCTGAAGTCCCAATTCAAAATGAATTTCTATCTGATATTCTCTTCGAATCTGCTTGAGAAAATCCAAATATTCTTTCTTAATACAATCTGGTCTGGTAGAAATGGATATTTCTACAATATCCTCCACCTTTGCCGCTTCCGTAATATATGCCCGAAATCGCTCCAGGCTCATAAATGTATTGGTATAATTTTGAAAATAGGCAATAAATTTTTTTGCTTTATATCTTCTGGAAATCTTCTCTTTCGTCTTATTGAGCTGCTCTGTCACAGACATTCCTGATGACATGGCTTCAAATCCAGTTCCTACATCTGCACAAAAAGAACAGCCTTGATTACCGTTCATTCGATTAGGACAGCTGATCGGCAGATTAACAGGAAGCTTATATACCTTCTCCCCATATTTTGTTTTTAAATAATCGGAATACGTGCGATAATACATTAATTCTTCCCCTTATATATTTGTAATATAGGAAATCTAAAAAATTCCCATGTAATAAAGAAACTGTCACATCTCTGTGACAGTTTCTATTCATGTTCTTCTTATAAAGATACTGTAACAAGTCCCTGAATACTTTCAGGCATATCAGATTTATCTCTAGATGCACTGATCACAAAATCAACATCGTATTTTTCAGATATTTCCTGAATCTTGGCAACAGTTGCTTCAACATCCGCATCATTAGATACATCCACGTTAGCAATGGTTAGAAAACTTTCTAAATAAATTGTTTCGATGTCATAATTCTGAGATAAAATTCCTGCTAAAAATCCAAGAAACATATCTGTATTTGTGATTCCGTATTCTGGAGAAACGATAAAACGAATGCGATTGCTCAGCTCATACATATGCTTGTTGCTTTTATCGATATAGACGATATCCCCTTTTGCAACCTTAACTGCATCATTTACTTTTTCAATTAAAACTTTCGTTTTTCCTTTTCCTTTTACTCCTGCAATAATTTCGACCATTCTTATCTCCTCCTTAGAAAGAACATTTTTATTATATATATTGTATAATATATGCTACAAAATAACAACTACTATTTATGAGTTTTTTCTAATAAATCCGACATAGTGTTATATAGAATATCCTTTGTTTTCGCATTTAATACAACAGAAATATATTCTTTTCCCTCACTGTTTTTCGTAAGAATAATCAGACAAGAGCCCGCTTCTCCTGTGGTTCCTGTCTTACCGCCGATCATAAAAATATCATCTGGCAGATTATAGTCTCCAAGAATATAGTGGTTGGTGGTCTCCATTGGAAGGCTGATCGGTACCCCTGCTGCTGTCTCATATTCCAGCGTATAATTGGCTTTTCCTACAATATTCAAAAAAGCATCATATTGTATCGCCTCTTTAAAGATCAGATACAAATCATATGCAGTGACATAATGATCGTCATCATGAAGTCCATTGGAAGTCACAAAATGACAATGAGTCGCCCCAAGCTCCTTAGCTTTTTCATTCATCATATCCGCAAATTTTTCTTCTGATCCTGCAATATAATCCGCCAGTACAACCGCACAGTCATTGGCAGATTCAATAAGCAGAGCATTCAACAGTCCTTCTATCTTTATTTTATCGCCTTTTTTCAGTCCAACCTTCACAACCCCGGATTCGTGAAAGGTAATATCCTTTTTTACAGTAACCGTATCCGTCAGCTTACAATGCTCTAGCGTAAGCAGAGCAGTCAATACCTTGGTCGTACTGGCCGGATATGCTTTTCCCAGAGCATTCTTAGAGGTAAGAACCTTTTGGTCAGTAACATCGACCAAAAGTGCACTCTGTACATCCCCCTGAAAAGCATTATCTTTCTTCTTATCTATGATTGCAGCATGCTCGCCCAATCCATCTAAAAGCGTTCTGTAATGACTTTTTAAAAGCGTTTTTCCGGATTCCTCAAAATGCTTTTCATAGGATTTGGCCTCTACGGAAACAGGCTGACATACTGTTACCATCAGGACCATGGACAGTATGACCGCTGCTAGTTTTCTTCTCATATGTCTTTCCTTTCCAATCGGACAAACGTTATTTGTACATTTCCCGCCAATCCAAATCTCCGCGTTCCAATGCTTTTACCAGCAGTTCTGCGGTTGCCAGGTTTGTAGCAAATGGTATATTATGCATATCGCATAAACGCAGTACATTGTATACATTGGTTTCATGCTTGGTTTTTGCCTCCGGATCCCGCAAAAAAATCACCATATCAATTTCATTATGCTCAATCTGAGCTCCTAACTGTTGCTCTCCTCCCAGATGTCCTGCTAAATATTTATGAACATTCAAATTGGTTACTTCCTCAACCAGATATCCGGTTGTCTCTGTGGCATATAATTCATGTTTACATAAAATCCCCCGATAAGCGATGCATAAATTCTGCATCAATCTCTTTTTGGTATCATGGGCAACTAAACCAATATTCATTGCCATCCCCCTTTTCTAATATTTTTTACTTTGGAGCGATATATTCAGTACCATTCCCATTCCGATCATAATACTTAGAACCGAGCTCAATCCATAGCTGATCAAAGGCAATGGCAACCCTGTATTTGGTAACATTCCTGTTGCAACTCCAATATTAATAAATGACTGGAATGCAATCAATGCTGCAACTCCCGTCGCAATCAATTTACCATTTAAATCATTGGCTTTCTTCGCTACCGTTATACATTGTATCATTAACAGTGCCAGCAATGCAATAATAATTACACTGCCGATAAAACCAAATTCTTCTCCAATTACAGAAAAGATAAAATCCGTCTGCTGCTCAGATACCAATCCTGTATCACGTACGGTAACAGAAACATCAGAAATTGTATTGGTATTCAAGCCTTTCCCAAACAACTGTCCAGATCCTATGGCCATGATAGAATTATTCGTCTGATAGGCCGTCGTGGATGCATATTTGGATGGATTGATAAAGGTCATAATACGAGTCACCTGATAATCCTTTAAAAGAATTTGTCCCGGTGTCTGAATATACCAGATAAATGCAGCAAATGCAGGAATCCCAATGGCAATGACCCATCCAATAATCTTAATGCTCAGGCCTCCTACAAAAACAATCGCACATAAAATCAAAGTAATATCAATGGTAGTAGACAAATCTGGTTCTTTTACGACCAACAGCATCGGAATCAAACAGATGACTGCCAGCTTGCCCAGCGTCTTCCATTCATTTAAGTCATCCTCATGCTTGGCAATAAAAGATGCTGCTGTTAAAATCAATGCGATCTTACACGTTTCCGACGGCTGGAAGGTAAATCCTCCAAACGCCAGCCACCGCTGTGCTCCTCCTACCGTCTTTCCTGCAACCAATACCAACAACAAAAGTATGATATTTCCAATATAAATGATTCCTATATTATTGGTAATAAAATTATAATCTGTCACAGATAAAAACAGCATAATACCCGAGCATAAAACGACTCCTAATAGCTGTTTTACTGTATAAGACGGATTTGCGCTATTGATAAACATAATTCCTAATGCACTTAATAGCCAGACATTCCATAACAGCTTCATGTTATAATTTTTAAAGTCATATTGTCTCAGCATCTTATCATCCCTATTTTCTTATATCTTTGATTGGAATATTGGCATAAAGTGCAGGTACTTTATCCCCGCCTTCCTCTGTCTCTGTCTGAGTAATCTGAATATCCAAACCTGAGGCGTCAATTTCCATATATTTTGAGATTACCTCTATAATATCATTCTTAATCAATTCCATTAATTCCGGAGAACAGCTGGATCTGTCGGAGACTAATAACAGCTTTAATCTGTCTTTTGCCACATCTCCAGAACTTTTTTTCCGAAATAAATTATCAAAAAATCCCATGTTCTTTTCCCCCTTATTAGCCTCTGAACGCTTTCATCAAACGAGCAAAGAACCCATCTACAGGAAATTCCATAAACGAAACTTCTTCTCCTAAAATTCTTTTGCAGATATTCATATATGCCTTTCCAGCCAGACAATCAGATCCAACCAATGGTTCTCCCTGATTCGTAGCAATTACAATATTCTCATCATCTGGCACGATTCCAAGAAGATCAATAGCTAAGATATCCACTACATCCTCCTGAGACATCATATCTCCACGTTTTACCATATCCATACGAATACGATTAATGATCAGCTCCATCTTTTTGATTTCATTGGCTTCCAACAATCCGATAATTCGATCGGCATCTCGAATTGCAGATACTTCTGGTGTAGTAACGATGACCGCTCTGTCTGCACCCGCAATGGCATTTTTAAATCCTTGTTCAATTCCAGCAGGACAATCTAAAATTATGTAGTCAAATTCTTCTCGTAATTCATCCGTTAATTTTTTCATCTGTTCCGGAGATACACTTGTCTTATCTCTCGTCTGTGCAGATGGAAGCAGGAATAAATTGGAGTATTTTTTATCTTTGATCAACGCTTGTTTGATTCTGCAATTCCCCTCTACCACATCTACCAGATTATATACGATCCTGTTTTCCAGGCCCATAACCACATCCAGATTTCTAAGTCCGATATCTGTATCGATCAACACAACACTATATCCAAGTTTTGCCAGACCTGTTCCTACGTTAGCTGTTGTGGTAGTCTTACCTACTCCACCTTTCCCTGATGTAACTACGATTACTTCACTCATCTTCTCTTCCTCCATCTATTCCTTTTAAATCATAAGCTCATGAATCAATGATTTTGAAATCGGTTCCACGTAAATATGCCCATTCTCCACAAATGCCATCTGTGGTTCCGTGTTTTCTATCTTTTTCTTTTTCTTCTTTAAGAATCCACCCTTGGTCTCTTCATCAGAATTCCTTGCAATCTGGTTTCCAATACGGATCTGCATCGGCTTCATCTCCAACGCAACAATAACTGCTTCGTCATTTCCTTCCGTTCCTGCATATGCATACCCTTTCAATGCTCCAAGAACGACCACATTACCATTGGCACTGACTGTCGCACCAGGATTCACATCCCCAAGTATCACAACACTGGAGTCACTCTGAACGCTTTGCCCAGAGCGAAGGGTCCCTCTATAGAACATTCCATCTTCTGACTTTTGATTCTTCTTCCATTCTTCTTCCTGCTGTTTTTTAAGAAGTTCTTCCTTCTCTGCTTCTTTTTCTGCCATCAATTGCTGAAATTTGGTCTCAATAGCACTATCTTCATCGATAATATACGCAATTTGCAAGGACGTTCGCTCTGAAATTCCATCTAAAATTTCCGAAATCTGTTCATGTTCCAGATTTCTTCCTTCAAACTTCAATGCAATTGGCTTTGCAAAATTGAAAAAGGAAGCAGATACCTGGAATTTTTTCATAGCTTCTTCATACAACTGGTCATATTCCAGACTGGGATCCAGCCAAAGGGTTAATCCATGCTTATTACCTTTAATCATTACGGACTGACTCATATTCCTCTTCTCCATTCCTTAGTCGCCGCCAGAACCAGAAACTGCCTGTCCTGCTTCCTTCACATTTTTCTCAAGATTCTTCTTTGCAGAATCACTGCTGAAGTAATATTGATAAACATCTTTTGCGACATTACATGCATTGGATGATGTATACGCAAATGGGATAACTACCGTCGTTGCAATTTCCGGATCCTTATATGGTCCGTAGGAAATGAACAACGCATGGTTTGGACGGGTCTTATCCTCCTGAGCAGTTCCTGTCTTACCTGCAATCTTTACATTCTTCAGACTGGCAAAAATATCTTTATGGTCATCGTAGGCCACACCATACATACCAGAATGCACGGTATCCCAATAGCTGTCATCCTTTAATTTTACTTTATTCTTCACTTTCGTCTTAAACTTCTTCACCGTTTTTCCTTTATTATCAGTAATCTTGTCCATGACACTAAGGTCAAAGACCTCCCCACTATTGGCAAGTGTAGTAGCATAATTCGCAATCTGAATTGGTGCATAGCTGTTGGTTCCCTGTCCAATTGTAGATCGAACGACCGTCTCATCTGACATATGCGGTGAAGACTCAGACAACTCAATGCCTGATTTTTTATTTAGCCCTAAAAGTGTAGCATATTTGCTTAAAATTTCCAACCCCTTAGTATCACTTAATTTGCCACTATTCGTCGTTCCCATACGATATCCGACTTCATAGAAGAATACATTACAAGAATGGGTGATTGCTTGAGAAACAGTTTCCGTATTATGCCTGTTTGGATATATCCAACACTTGGCTGCCGGTGTGATTCGATCAAAGATACCGGTACAGTTAAATGTAGTACCCTGATTAATGATCCCTTCATTCAGCCCTGCAATGGCTACCAATGGTTTAAAGGTAGATCCTGGAGCAGTATTATGATTGAGCGCCTGATTATACAATGGTCTGGATTCATTGCTGACCAGCTGACTATAATAATCCCCATCAATTCCATTGGCCAATCGATTGCTATCATAGCTTGGATAGCTGACCAGTGCCTTAATTTTTCCTGTTTTTGTATCTGTAATAATAATAGATCCAGAACATGGATCCAATCCCAACTGGGCTGGCGTAATCTCTCTTGAGGAAATCTTATTTCTCATAAAGGAATATGCACTTGTCTGTCCAGATACCAGACGCTGATAATCTGATTTATCCTTCTTTTTATCCAATATACCCTGCTCATACAACAACCGGCAGACAGAACTTCCTGATAATTCACCTGATTTTATCATATATTCGCAGATCAGGGTGTCGAAACTCGTATCATCATTTAAGCTTTCTACCACATAATCTGCCATAGCTTCAAAAATCTCATCTGTATTATAATAGGAGGATTTCATCTTAAACCCGGAAGTATCCACCCACTCCTGGTTAATTGCATATCGTAAAAACTCCCCAAGACTAATCTTACCATTCTTCCACTTCTTATAGATTCCATCCTTTGTATCAATGGAACTGCTTAAAAGGATTTTATCATCAGAAAGCTTACTATACACATACTCTGCATATGCCTGCTTCTCATCAGATATATTCTCAAAGGCTTCCGTGCTGTTTAATAAATCATCCTTTAATGCTGTTAACTGTTTTTTCTTATAACTATGAATTTTCTTTGCAATGGATGCTTCATAATCGGTAGCCTCATCATCATTTAATTCAGAGATATCAATTACCTTGTTCTTGATCAGTGAATAATATACATCCTTAATCGGAATCATCTTATTATCACTGCTGCTTCCAGCAGAATCACTGCTTGTCATCTTGGATAAAATGATTCCTGCAAGCTTACTTTCCAAAAGATCGTAGCAATACTGCTGAAGATCTGCATCAATACTTAATGTAATATCGTTTCCGGCTCCTGCTTTTTCTTCATTCGTTACTTCCAACACCTTACCAATCTTATCCACCAACATGGTCTCACTTCCACTGGTACCATGCAGATAGGATTCGTATTCCTTCTCTATTCCGGACTTTCCAACAATATCGCTGGATGTATAATAGTCCTTGTCTTCTTCATCCTTACCTTCATTTAATTCCTCAAGCTCAGAATCAGAAACCACACCGGTATATCCTACCAGATGTGCAATGGCTTGGCTGTTATTGTATACTCGTATGGATTCCTCTGAAATATCAATCCCTACCAGATCATTTTGTGACTCTTCAATAGCACTAATGCTCTTGTCACTGATTTCACTGGCAATGGTTACCTTCATATATTGGGAAAATCGGCTTAAATATACATTATAACGAACTGCCATAATCTTCAAGGCATCTTTTTCCGAATATTCGTCTGAAATTTCAAACATCTTTCCAACGCCAGTTCCCCCTGTGCCATCTTTAAAATATTGATACATCTCCTCGGCCGTGGCATTGAGCTGCTTCTCTCTTGTTTCCCGTTCTTCCTTACTAAGTTCAGAAATATCTGTCCCGATTCCATAAGCATTGCGCTTAAAGGTCTTTAACTCAGATCCGGAAACAGTAAACTCAAAATTGCCTTTCCCAACTCTCTTGATTGGAAAATTTGTCGTAATCTCGTCTCCATTCTTTTCTAAAATTTTAATTACCTTATAGATTACCTTATTCTTTTCTGCATTTTCAGAAGTGTTATTCTCCTTAGCCAATGTAGCAAAGGCCGTATCGTTCTGAAATGTTACGGAATACGCCAGCTTATTATAGGCCAAAAGCTTGCCGTTACAGTCATAAATATTCCCGCGAATACCATTTTTTGTTATGGTCTTCTGAATCTTATAAGTAAAATTTTCCATGTGTTCTTCTCCTTCAATAATCTGGAGTACAAACAAACGGTAAATTAAAAGTACAAATAAGACCAGCGCAAAGATCATCAGGACCAGCAAGCGTTGATGATCCACCAAGTCTAAGAATTTTTCTTTCCATTTTCTCATAAACTATATGACACCCCTTTTCTCTCGTTCTGCCAATTTACCTAGGATCGGAAGCAAAATCCGGTATACCACCAATGCGACGATTGCCGTATAAAGTGCTTCCGGAATGATGATACTTCCAAGAAAATACCAAAATCCCAATCTTCCCCGAAGTAGGAAGAAAAAGAAATAAATCAGCAGATCATAGACAAAAGCATTGCCTGCCAACACAACCAATGGCAGCATAAAATCATCTTCGAAATACAAACGGTGGAAAAATCCATTTACATATCCAATGATTGCATATAAAAGTGCATATTGTCCCAGTACATTTCCATAAAAAATGTCAATCAACAGTCCACAAAAAAATCCAACTGGTACTGCCTCCTTGCTTCCCCGCATCAACGCGATACAGACTACCAGACTTATCATTACATTAGGTACCGTATCTGCCAGCTTCAAAAACTCGAACACAGAAGTCTGCAAAAGAAAGCTCACGATAATTGCGATTGTATAAAAAATTCCTCTCACTAACATGGCATCTATTCCTTTATGGTTTCATCTAAAACTACAGTTTCTTTTACTTCTTTTATGACAAGTACTTCCTTCAGATGTTGAAAATCTACGACCGGCTCAATTCTGCCTGTCTTCGTCAGGCCATCTTCACTTTTTTCAACTTTTGTAACGGTTCCAATGGTAATGCCTTCTACAAATTTAGAACTGATATTGGAAGTAACCAGCTCATCGCCCTTTTTGATTTTGGAATCCTTATTCAAGTACACAACCTCCAGATAGCCCTTATTCATGGTCTCCGTACTTCCCTTTACAATACAATTATCCTGTGTGGATAGAACCATAGCACTGACCATACTTGTATCATTGATCAGAGATCGTACCTTTGCATAATGGTCACTGACTTCATATACGATTCCAACCAGGCCATTTCCTGCGATCACATTCATATCCTTTTTGATGCCATCCTTGCTTCCTTTATCGATCACAAAGATGTCAAACCAGTTTCCTGCACCTTTGCTGATTACGTTGGCACCTGTTTTTTTATAATCCGAATACTTCTTATCCAGTTTATATAATTCTTCCAGACGCTTTAATTTATAAGTATCCTGAGAAAGATTCTGATTTTCCATCTTCAATGCAGCCACAAGTGCGTTCAGCTCTTCATTTTCCTTACGCAGCTCCTCATTCTCTTCTTTGGCATCCTTCCAGCTTACAAGCCCATTGCCGACAGAATTAATGCCCTTTTGCATCGGCACAATGGTAACCCCTGCAATGTTGGAAATAAAAGCAATTCGATTGCCCGCAAATGTACTGATTGCCAGTAATAAAACACAAATAGCAACAAATATACTTAGCACATGTTTTGCACTTAATTCTTTCTTTCTCTTATACTTCATTTTCTTTCCTCACCTAATTTTCTCTATCTTTCGTTATCCATTGTCTGATTCCCAATATGGCTGTATCTCTTTCTGTACCGCCATTCCAGACCGGAATAAGAAGCTCCTTTTCCAGATAAGCTGCTATTCCGCTAAGACCTGCTCCTCCTCCAGTCAGGCAGATACCATGTTCGATCAGATCTGCTGCCGCTGCTGCGGGAAGCTTTTCAATCAATTCTTTGATACTGTCTGCTACCATTCCAAAAAACTCTTCGAAAAGTTCCCCAATCCATGAAACCTGTATCCTGGCTTCTATAGGAAGACCCGCTGCCAGATCCAGCCCTTTGATCAGCTGCATCTTCTTTTCCTTTGCCCACTCCAGCTTCAGGCGTTCTGAAGAACGTCCTCCAATCTGAATCTGACTCCGCTTCTTTACCTGCAGGGCAATCATATCATCCAGCCATCTGCTTCCCATACCAAACATTCTGCCAGCAATGATTCCCTCGGATGCCAAAACAGAAATCTCCATTGTTTGGCTTCCGATATCTGCAATAGCTCTAGCATATGGCTCTTTCATGGGAAGGCCTGCACCTGCTGCCTCCGCCAATGGACGTCTGGATAACATCACATGTTCTTTTTTTACCTTTGTTTCCTGAAAGATTTCTTCATAAGCCCTCTGTTCAATCTGTGAAATCTGTCCTGGTACTGCCAGATAGACATTTGTCTTTCGACCAATCCTATACTTCTGAGCCAACAACGCTGCAAATATCTTAAGCGCTGACAGATCATAGATCTTTCCTTCTTGTACTGGTAAGATCAGCTGGTATCCCTCTGGAGATTTTTCATAATATTCATACGCCTGATTGCCAAAACAAACTGGACGACCACTCTCTTCTTCTATTACCAGCATGGTCTTCTCATGAAAAATCTCCTGATTTCTGCCACAGATTTTCGTTTCATAGCTGCCAAAATCAAATCCTGCATAACGTTCTCTCATAAAGCATTCCTCCGTAAATCTCACAGAAGGTCCTGCTCCCTGAAACTGACATAACAGCAGTCTCCAATAATAACATGATCCAGTAGGGAAATTCCTACTAGCTCTCCTGCCTCTCTGATCAGCTTGGTAATCCGAATATCCTCGCCGCTGGGCGTTGGATCTCCGGATGGGTGATTATGCAACAGAACAATATAGACTGCCTCATATTTCAGCGCTTCTATAAAAATCTCTCTTGTAGAAGCCAAAGAAGCATTCACAGTACCTTCTGAAATTATGATTTCTTTGATAGCTTTATTCTTCCCATCTAAAAGAATTAGAATCATCTTCTCCCTTTTTTCATGGCGAAGCCGTTCCATATAATACTGAGAAATCGCCTTGGGAGACTGAAAGGATACCCGTTCCTTCCTTCGTCTCCTGGAAAGTCGTTTGCTCAGCTCTGCAACTGCTAAAAGCTGAATTGCCTTTACCTTTCCAATTCCAGTAATCTTCATCAGTTCTTCTCTGGTTGTATAAAAAAGTCCTAATAATCCTGGATATTCTGCTTTATGATTCAGGATCCGATGTGCCAAATCGATGGAACGCTGCTGTCTGCTTCCGGTCCGAATGATCACGGCCAGCAGCTCTGCATCCGATAAGCTCTCTACCCCATATTCCTCCGCCTTCTCATAAGGACGTTCTGATCGGGGCAATTCTTTCACCGTTAAATAAGATTCCATTTTGATCACGCCTTTCCTCTCGCTGACAAAAGAAAATCGTTCCTGCGACGAAAAGGAAATCATCAAACTTCTCCTCTTAATTTTATCACATGCGTTTCCCGATGTATACAAAGTAAATTTTTAAGTTTCTTAATTTTTCCTTATTATGCACCTGTAATGCTGATCAATCCTTTTTCCACATTTCTCTGTAAGGATTTCATAATTCCAAGCTTAGCATGGTAATAGGTCAGTCCACCCTGAAAATATACCGCATATGGAGGTTTGATCGGTGCATCTGCACTTAATTCGATAGAAGATCCAGATACAAAAGCTCCTGCTGCCATAATAACATCACTGTCATACCCTGGCATTGGCCATGGTTCCGGCACAACATGGGAATCCACCGGTGCCGCAGACTGAATTCCTTCACAAAAGGCAATGACCATGTCCTTATTGCCAAATTCTACTGCCTGAATAATGTCATGACGAGACTCACTGCCGTTTGGAACCACCTTAAATCCAAGCTTTTCATAAATATTTGCCGCAAAAATTGCCCCTTTTAATGCTGCATTGACAACGGTCGGTGCCAGGAATAAGCCCTGAATAAACTTTTCATTGACACCAAGGGTCGCTCCTACTTCCTTTCCCAGGCCAGGAGTGGTCAGACGATAGGCTGCATTTTCTACACATTCCTTTGTTCCACAGATATAACCTCCAATCGGCGCCAGCCCTCCCCCTGGATTCTTGATCAAAGAGCCTACGATCATATCTGCTCCTACGTCACTTGGTTCTAATTCCTCCACAAATTCTCCATAGCAGTTATCCACCATACAGATGACTTCTGGCTTAATACTTTTTACAAAAGCGATCAACTCTTTAATTCTCGCAACGGACAAAGTTGGACGGGTCGCATATCCTTTGGAACGCTGAATGGTTACCAATTTGGTTCTTTCGTTGATTGCCTTTTGAATACCATCAAAATCGAAAGATCCATCCTCCAACAGATCCACCTGTGCATAGGTCACTCCATACTCTGCCAATGATCCCTTAGAAGGACGAATTCCTATGACCTCTTCAAGGGTATCGTATGGCTTCCCTACAGGTGAAAGGATCTCATCCCCCGGTCGCACATTTCCTGCAAGCGCAATACCAAGGGCATGGGTTCCACACGTAATCTGTGGTCTTACCAAGGCATCCTCTGTGTGAAATACATCTGCATAGATGGCTTCTAATGCTTCTCTTCCAATGTCATTGTATCCATAGCCGGTAGTTGCTCCCAAATGGGCTTCACTTAACTTGTTTTTCTGCATCGCTGCAAGCACCTTTAGCTGATTGTATTCCGTTACCCGGTCAATTTCCTGAAATCGTCCTCTCAGTTCCTTTTCGATCTGTGTACAAAATTCATACACTTCCTCATCAATTCCCAGTTCTTTATAATATTGTTTTAGCATATGATTCCTCGTTTCTTCATAATATCCAGCATATAAGACAGAATCTCTTCTTCATCTTTATACTTTTGTTTTTCTATCGTAATGACATCCCGCTCTCTTCCAAACCATGTCAGCTGGCGTTTTGCAAAATGTCTCGTATCCCTCTTTAATAAATAGATAGCCTCCTCCAGTGAAATCTCACCATCCAGATAGCTAAGAATTTCTTTATATCCCAATCCCTGCATGGAAACCATGCTTCTATCAAGGCCTTCTTCTTTTAACTTTTGAACCTCATCCACCAATCCCTGTTTTATCATCAGATCGACTCTGTGATTGATTCTTTCATACAGGATATCTCGCTGATGGGTCAGTACAAAATAGACAAAATTATATGGTGACTTTCGGTTTCTCTCCCTGCGATTATGCACGGAGATCGGTTCTCCTGTCTCTTTATAGTACTCCAGTGCCCGGATCACTCTTTTTCTATTATTTTTATGAATTGCAGCTGCACTTTCCGGATCCACCTGAGCCAATCTGTCATGCAGGGCCTGACTGCCATTTGCCGCAGCAAATGCTTCCAGCTCCTTCCGATAAGTCTCATCCTTTTCGGTATCCGTAAACTGAATATCATATAACAATGCCTGAATATAAAATCCGGTTCCGCCCACAATGATGGGTATCTGGCCTTTTGCATAAATCTGCTCCAGAGCCTTTCCTGCCATTTCCTTAAATCTGGCCACATGAAACTCTTCCTTTGGATCCAGCTCATCTACCAGATAATGCTCCACCCCATCCATTTCTTCCGGCATAATCTTAGCCGTCCCAATATCCATTTTTTTATAGACCTGCATGGAATCTGCAGAAATTACTGCTCCATTGACAGCCTTTGCCAATGCGATGGACAAATCGGTTTTCCCGGCTGCCGTCGGTCCTGTTAATATTACCATAGGTTTCATGATTTCCCTCCATCTTTCTATACAATACGTTTAAATTTCTTTTCAATTTCTGTCTTGGTCATGGAAATCATCGTTGGTCTTCCGTGCGGACAGGTATACGGATTGTCGCATTTCATCAATTCCTCTATGAGATGCTCCGCTTCCAGCATACTTAGCTTCTGATTACCTTTAACCGCAGCCTTACAGGCCATGGACGCAATTTTATCTGTGATTACATCCATATCCGTCATGACACCTTCATCCATCACAGAATCCAGCAACTCGATGAATAGTTTCTTATCTCCAAGCCCATACAAATTGGCTGGCACTGCTCGTATACAGTATTCTTTTCCACCAAATTCTTCGATGACAAATCCAAGCCGGCAAAATGCATCTTTATATCGTTTTATAATATCCACCTCTTTCATGGAAAGACTGAGAATCAATGGCGGCGCCAACTGCTGGCTGTATATTTCTTTTCTTTTTAAAGAAGCAATCAGCTTCTCATAATTAATTTTTTCATGCGCTGCATGCTGATCCATAATATAAAACTGATCTTGAAATTCCATCAGCCAATAAGTAGAAAACAGCTGTCCAATGATCCGAAATTTGGGATTCCACTGCTCTTTTTCCTCTTTCTGCTCCAGAAAAGTCATCTGCTTTTCTTCTGTCGTATAAATCGGCTCTTCTTGTACCTTCTTCTCAAGCTGAAGCCGAATCTCCTCTTTGATTTCCTTCTTGATCTCCTGGCTGGTGCTTTTTTCTTCTTTCACTTCTGCTTTTTCTGCCTCCAGCTTCTCTGCCTTTTGCAACGGCACCGTTGGAATCATCTGGTCAATCTCCTTTTTGGATTTTTCTCCCAGATAAGCTTCCCGAATTGCCTGCTTTCTTCGCAATGCTTCAAACGGCTCTGGCACCTCCGTCTTCTTCTGAACCCCCTCTTTTTTCTTTGGCTTCGTATCAAGTTCCACATTAGGAATCAGATTCTTCTGCATCAACGCCTGACGCACAGCCGCTGTTATAGCATGATACACCTGTTCTCCCTGAGCAAATCGCACCTCCATCTTTGTCGGATGCACATTCACATCCAGAGATTCCTTGGGAACCTCAAGCATCAATGCCGTAAATGGATATTTGTGAGCCATGTGATAGGTTTTATAAGCATCCTCTATGGCACGGCTTACAATGGCACTTTTGATATATCTTCCATTTACAAAATAGTTCTCATACCCTCTGTTTCCTCTGGAAATAACCGGCTTTCCAATATAGCCTCTAATGGAAACCTGCTCCGTATCTGCCTTACATTCCAGCAAATTTTTCGCAACATCCCTACCGAAAATATGATAGATCACATCCTTTTGATTTCCATTTCCCGGTGTTGCTACCTTCGTCTGATTATTATGCAAAAGCTTGAAGGAAATCTCCGGATGGCTCATGGCCAGCTGTCGGATCAGTGCTTCAATATAGGATGCTTCTGTCATGGAAGTCTTTAGGAACTTTCTTCTGGCCGGCACATTATAAAATAAATTTCGAACGATAAATGTAGTCCCCTCCGGGCATCCGATTTCTTCCATGGCAACTTCTTTTCCGCCGTGAATCTCATAACGAATTCCAGAAAGCTCATCCGAGGTCTTACTGATCAGTTCTACCTGTCCAACTGCAGCAATGCTGGATAACGCCTCACCGCGAAATCCAAGAGAAGAGACTCTCATAAGATCTTCTACGTTACGAATTTTACTGGTTGCATGGCGAAGAAATGCCGTTCTGATCTGCTCCTTCGGAATTCCCGTTCCATTATCCGTCACGCGAATGAATTTAATACCACCCTCCTTGATCTCCACAGTGATCGCATTGGCCTTTGCATCCACTGCATTTTCCACCAGTTCCTTCACAACCGAAGACGGCCGTTCTACCACTTCTCCGGCAGCAATATTATCAATGGTATATTGATCTAATACTTTTATCTCTGCCATAATGTCCACCTATTGCTTTGCTCTTTCCTGCAATTCATATAAATAGTTCATCGCCTCGATCGGCGTCATATTCGATAAGTCCACATCCCGAAGTTCCAGCACCACTGGATGTGGCTGTCTGGCCGGATCGATCTGATCGAAAAAGGATAACTGCTGTGCCTCTTCAATATATCCGTCCATCTCTCTGGCCTTTTGCATCATATCATGATCATTTAACTGAGAAGCAATCTCTTTTGCCCTCTGGATAACCATTTCAGGCACTCCTGCCAGCTTCGCTACCTGAATTCCGTAGCTTTTATCTGCACCACCTTTGATGATCTTTCTTAAAAAGACAATATCATCCCCTTTTTCCTTCACCGCAATACAATAATTATTGACACCTGCAATCTTTCCTTCCAGCTCTGTCAGCTCATGGTAATGAGTCGCAAATAAGGTCTTTGCTCCTAGCAATTTTGCATTACTGATATATTCTACAACTGCCCATGCAATACTAAGTCCATCAAAGGTGCTGGTTCCCCTTCCAATCTCATCTAGAATCAAAAGACTGTGTTTTGTGGCATTCCGCAAAATATTGGCCACCTCACTCATTTCCACCATAAACGTACTCTGTCCGGAAGCCAGGTCATCGGAAGCACCAACTCTGGTAAAGATTCGGTCAACCAGGCCGATTCTGGCTGATTTTGCCGGTACAAAGGAACCAATCTGTGCCATCAACACGATCAAAGCCACCTGTCTCATATAAGTGGATTTTCCAGCCATATTCGGTCCAGTGATAATAGATACTCTGTTTTTACTATTATCCAAAAAAGTATCATTGGAAATGAACATATCATTACCCATCATCTTCTCAACCACCGGATGCCGCCCTTCTTTAATATCAATGACTCCTTTTTTATTTAGTGTGGGGCGCACATATCCATTCTGCTCTGCTACCAGAGCCAGCGAAGCGAATACATCCAGCTTTGCAATGGCATCAGCGGTCTTTTGCACTCGCTTCATCTCTGCCGCCAGCTTTTCTCTGATTTCTACAAAGGTCTCATATTCCAGCGCATAGAGCTTATCCTCTGCACCAAGGATCGTATCCGCAAGCGTGTCCAGCTCATCGGTGGTATATCGCTCAGAATTGGCCAGTGTCTGCTTCCTGATATACGTATCTGGCACCAGACTTTTATAGGAATTGGTCACCTCCAGATAATATCCAAAGACTTTATTATATTTAATTCTTAAATTTTTAATTCCGGTGGCCTCCCGCTCTCTCTCTTCTAATTGGGCCAGCCACTGCTTTCCTTCTGTCTTGGCTTTTTTTAACTGATCAATCTGTTCGTGGTAGCCATCTTTGATGATACCTCCCTCCTTGATCATGATTGGAGGATCTTCCACAATAGATGCTTCCAGCAGCTCATATAGATCTTCTAGCGTATCCAGTTCTTCATAGATTTCTGCCAAAAGTCCTTTTTCATAATCTTTTAAGAGCATCTTGATCGGCGGCAGCAATTCCAACGACGTCTTAAATGCAATCAGATCCCTTGGATTGGCAGAACGATAGCTTACCTTCGTCATCAAGCGTTCCAGATCATAGATTGGATTTAAATATTCTCTTAATTCCTCTCTCGTTATGACCGAATGATTCAGTGCAGATATGGCATCCAGTCTTGCTTCAATGGCTTCCTTACGCACCAAAGGCTGTTCAATGTATCGTCGCAGCAACCTGGCTCCCATGGCTGTCTTCGTTTTATCAAGTACCCATAAAAGGGAGCCTTTCTTCTGCTTTTCCCTCATCGTCTCACAGAGCTCCAGATTTCTTCTGCTTGCACTGTCGATCAGCATATAATCAGATGTCACATATGGAACGATCTGTGTCAGATGCTCCAGAGAATGCTTCTGTGTTTCCCATAAATAGCACAAAAGTGCTCCGGTAGCTACGATACACAACGGAAAATCCTGAATTCCCAGTCCATCCAGATTCTCCACATGAAACTGCTTTTTGATCATTCGTGTTCCATTCTCTTCATCAAAATAATAATTATCCACACTGGAAATACGAATGCCCAGTTTTTCCTTTAAAAATTCAAAATTCATTCCACTGATCAAAAAAGCATCGTTGCAAATAATTTCAACAGGCATAAATTTAAATATTTCATCCTGCAGCTTTCCAAGATCATCAATCGTGGTAGTTCTAAAATCTCCGGTAGTAATGTCTACGAATGAAACTCCATACAGATCATCTCCAGAATAAATGCACATCAGATAATTATTCTTTGTCTCATCCAGATTCTGAGTCGAAATGTTCGTTCCAGGTGTCACAATTCGGATTACTTCCCGTTTCACGATTCCCTTGGCTGCCTTTGGATCTTCCACCTGTTCACAGATTCCCACCTTATATCCTTTTTCTACCAATTTATTCAAATAAGCATCACAGGCATGATAAGGCACCCCACACATAGGAGCCCGTTCTTCCTGTCCACAATTTTTTCCTGTCAGTGTAATTTCCAGTTCTTTGGAAGCAATCAAAGCATCTTCAAAGAACATTTCATAGAAATCTCCCAGTCGATAGAATAAAATACAGTCCTTATTTTGTTCTTTTATCTTCAAGTACTGCTCCATCATTGGAGTAAATTTCGCCATGGAACTTCTTATCCTCCTTTTCTTTTCTCTGCCGTCACTTCATTGGCTTTCTACTCTGCAAGTTCTCCCAGATAATAGAAGCCCTTCGCTTCTTTTAATACGACTGGTACGATTTTTCCGATCATTTCCCTGCATCCCGGAAAATGCACCAAAACATTATTCGTCAGTCTTCCCGTTACCAGATTCTCATCGTGATCATTCACCATTTCCACTAATACATTCATGGTCCTTCCAACATAACGGTCTACGTTCTTTTTAGAAGCCTCCCCAACTACCTGCAGCAAACGATTAAATCGATCCTTGATGACCTCTTCCGGCACTTCATCTGGCATCACTGCCGCTGGTGTTCCGGTTCTTTTGGAATAAATAAAGGTATAACAGCTATCATAATTTACCTTTTTTACCACATCCATAGTCTCTAAAAAATCTTCCTCTGTCTCACCAGGAAAGCCTACGATAATATCGGTAGTAAAAGATACCTCTGGCACCTTTGCACGAATTCTTTCTACCAGATCCAAATACTGCTCTTTGGTATAACGGCGGTTCATCTTTTTTAAGATTTCTGTACTTCCTGACTGAACTGGCAGATGTACGTGATTGCAGATTTTTTGGGATGCTGCCAGTACATCGATCAATTCATCTGACAGATCCTTTGGATGTGGAGTCATAAAGCGGATTCTCTCAAGTCCTTCGATCTTCTCAATGCGCTGCAGAAGCTGTGCAAATGTAATCGGCTCCTCTAAGGTTTTCCCATAAGAATTTACATTCTGTCCCAAAAGCATAACCTCAACTACGCCATCGGCTACCAGTGCTTTGATCTCATTGATAATGTCTTCTGGATTTCTACTTCTCTCTCTTCCTCTTACATATGGTACGATACAATAGCTACAGAAATTGTTGCAGCCATACATGATATTGACACCGCATTTAAATGAGAATTTTCTCTCACTTGGCAGATCCTCTACAATCTGATCCGTATCCTTCCAGATATCTACGATCATTCCATTGGAATCCACACGGTTTTTCCTCAGCTCTGCCAGCTTAAAGATGTTA
>OBLI01001381.1_pt1 | contig 23873 bp, 25 predicted proteins | sample 1519701 | NCBI WGS metagenome assembly OBLI01 (sample SAMEA3663005, study PRJEB22513) | pig gut metagenome | biome: pig gut; feature: pig-associated habitat; material: faeces | place: France | collected 2012
AATAGATGAAAAAAAATGTAATTCTTGCCTTTTTTGTCCTATTTTCTTACGAAATAAGGGCCCAAGAGAGCGAAACTGTATATAATTTCCTCCGTTTGCCGGTGAGTGCCCATGCGGCAGCCTTAGGTGGAGATAACATCACCATCGACGATGATGATCCGACGATGGTATTCCATAATCCGGCGTTGGTGAGCAATGTCACCGACCGTTCGCTCAACCTCAATTATATGACATATATGGAGGGTGTGAAGGTGGCAAGTGCATCGTTTGTCAAGGCTCTCCGTCAGCGAGCTACCTGGGCGGTCGAGGCGCAGTATGTGGATTATGGATCGATGAAGCAAACCACTGCTGAGAACGAAGTTATCGGTAAGGTTTCGGCAAAGGACATTGCCGTGGGCGGAACGTTCACCTATGCCTTGAGCAACAAGATTGCTGGTGGTGTCACTGCCAAGTTTGTGTCGTCGTCCCTTGCGGGCTTCAACTCTATAGGTATGGCAGTTGACCTGGGACTTAATTACCTGAATCCCGAACTCGGTCTTTCGGTGTCGGCAGTGGCACGTAACCTTGGAGGTCAGTTGAAGGCCTATGAGGATGACTTCGAGAAATTGCCCTTTGATTTGCAGTTGGGCGTGTCGAAGCGCTTGGGCCAGTCGCCGTTGCGTTTCTCCGTCACTATGACAAGGCTTCACGATTGGGATGACAAGTTTGTCAACCATCTCGTCTTTGGTGCCGAGGCGTTCCTTGCCGACAATATATGGATTGGAGGCGGTCTTAATCCTCGTCGTTCCGATGAGATGAAGATATCCGACGGAGAGACGGAGTCGAGTCATGGAGCAGGCTTGTCCTTTGGTGGCGGTTTGCAGTTGGAGCGGTTTAAACTCCAGTTAGCTTATGGCAAATATCATGTCTCGGCATCTTCATTGATAATAAATATCACATATACATTATAAAGAATATTATGGAAAAGAAAATTACAATAGCCATCGACGGATTCTCGTCATGTGGTAAGAGTACGATGGCAAAGGACTTGGCTCGTGAGTTAGGATATATATATGTAGATACAGGAGCAATGTATCGTTGCGTCACCCTTTTTGCCCTTCGCTCCTCATTGTTTAATGCCGAGGGAGAGGTGGATTCCGCCGCACTTGAGGCGGCAATGTCCGAGGGCAAGGTGAATGTCAGTTTCACCCTTAACACCACAACGGGTCGCCCCGATGCATGTCTTAATGGTGAGGTCGTCGAGAAGGAAATCCGTTCTATGGAAGTGTCGTCGAGAGTGAGCAAGGTGGCAGCCCTGCCATTCGTTCGTTCGGCAATGGTAGAGCAGCAACAGGCGATGGGCAAGGACAAGGGCATTGTTATGGACGGTCGTGACATCGGTACGACTGTGTTCCCTGATGCCGAACTGAAAATATTTGTCACAGCATCTCCGCAAGTACGTGCCCAGCGTCGTTACGACGAACTGCAAGCTAAGGGAATGCCAGCTGACTTCGACGACATCCTCAAGAATGTGGAGGAACGCGACTATATCGACTCCCATCGTGAAGTATCGCCACTCCGCAAAGCCCCCGACGCCATAGAGCTCGACAACAGCACTATGACTATTGCCGAGCAAAAGGTGTGGTTGATGGAGAAATATCGCGAGGCGGTTAACTAGAACTCTTTCACATCCCAGTGGAGAATCTTGGATATCTGGGGGATTAGCGACATGGCTATTTTGCTCTGTCCCTGATAGTTGGGATGCCAGTCGTTGCCCAGGTCAACATCCTCGTTGATGATATTGTTCATCGACTCGGCAAAGTGAACATTGGCATACTTGTTTTGGGTGCGCTCGCGAAGCAAGGAAATGGCGGCGCGAAGATAACGGGTGGAAGAGTGGGGAGTGATGCAGAGGATGGGCACGTTGTCGTAGCGACTGCTTATCTGCTCAATCATCTTGATATAGGCATTCACGTAATTGTCGGCCTCAGGGATTGCCGTAGGCGAGAAGTCGTTGGTGCCAAGGTTGATCATCACGATGTCGGGACGACGCCACTTGAAATCAAACTGGGTGGTGGCAAACTGGTCGTAAATCTGTGTGCTGCGGGTTGACATGTTTGGATTCGACTGCTGATTCTTGTCACCCCAGTTGCGCACCATACCGTTGCCCGAGTGGGCGGTGATACGATAGTCGGCATCGAAATAGCGGGCGATGATGCATGTGTAAGCCAAATTGCAGTTTTCGGTTTCGAGGGTGAATCGCTCATTTGCCTTCTTTCCCTCTGTGCCATATCCCACAGTATATGAGTCGCCATACACTTCAATCATTCGCTTCTTTGGGGCGACGGGAGAGAGTTTGGAGTTGGAGTCGAAGGTGAGCCCATAGATGGTGGTGCAACCATATTCGCCCTCGGTACACTTCTGCAGGCGCAGGGTGTGTGTGCCTTTCTTCAGTTTGTCGGCAAGAACAACGGTATGGCGTTCCTTGCCCGTCACCTTAATCTTTTCCTTCAGTTGTCCGTCGATAAAGACGTTGTGATAACTTGTGCCGGTGTCAGAGAGATCCACAGCCACACGGGTGCCTGTGAATTGCGTCTGCATATACACGCCTACCCAGTCGTATCTCACGCTTCCGTCGTTAAGTTTTTCCACTCTTCCCGTGAAGCTCACGTTGTCGTCGCAGGCCTTCACAATCTTGTCGGCAGCCTTGGCGCTCATCACAGCCATGGCAAGCAACATACCGATAAACAGTTTTTTAGTCATAATATATAATAATGTAGATTAATATTGATGTATAAATTGGCGCAAAGATACAAACAATTTCTGATATGACCAAGAAAAAATCGAATAAAGCTTGGTAGTTTCGCCGAAAATGCTTAATTTTGCACACGCAATAAAAAAAAGAAGAATAAAAATAGATGATTGTCTGCATAGCCGAGAAACCAAGTGTAGCGAGGGAAATCGCAAGAATATTAGGGGCAAATGCCTCTAAGGACGGATATATTGAGGGCAACGGATACCAAGTGACATGGACATTCGGACACCTCTGCACTCTGAAGGAACCGCACGACTACACTCCGCAATGGAAGGCGTGGTCGCTCGGGGCATTGCCTATGATACCTCAGAGATTCGGTATAAAATTGATTGATAACGACGGCATAAAGAAACAGTTTGCCGTGATAGAGAAACTGATGCAAAACGCCGACAGTATCGTGAACTGCGGTGACGCCGGCCAGGAGGGAGAGCTGATACAGAGATGGGTGATGCAGAAGGCTCAGGCTAAATGCCCCGTGAAGCGACTGTGGATATCATCCATGACAGACGAGGCTATCGCCGAGGGATTTCAAAACTTGAAGGACCAGGCTGATTATCAACCTCTATATCTCGCGGGATTGAGCCGCGCGATAGGTGACTGGATCTTAGGTATGAACGCCACCCGCCTATATACATTGAAATACGGACAGAACCGTCAGGTGCTGAGTATAGGACGAGTGCAGACACCTACGCTCGCACTTATCGTAAACAGGCAGAAGGAAATAGAAAACTTCAAGCCCGAGGCGTATTATGTGCTCTCGACATCCTATCGCGATACCGTTTTCACTGCCACCAAGGGCAAGTTTGCCAGCAAGGAGGAGGGACAGAAATATCTCGACGAGATAACGGGAAAACCATTCACCGTGACCGACGTACAGAAGAAAAACGGAACGGAGCAACCGCCACATCTCTACGACCTGACATCGCTGCAGGTGGATTGCAACAAGAAATACTCGATGAGTGCCGAGATGACGCTCAATGTCATACAAGGCCTGTATGAGAAAAAACTCACGACATATCCCCGTGTTGATACCCAGTTTCTGAGCGACGACATATATCCCAAATGTGCCGCCACGCTTAACGGATTGAGAGGATATGAGGCACTGGTGGCTCCGCTCCAGGGCAAACCGCTGAAAAAGACGAAGAGAGTGTTCGACTCGTCGAAGGTGACTGACCACCATGCCATCATCCCTACGGGAGTGCCGGCAACGAATCTTACCGACATCGAGAGACATGTGTATGACCTCATAGCAAGACGCTTTATCGCCGCCTTCTATCCCGACTGTAAGTTTGCAACTACCACAGTATTGGGAAAGGTGGAGAAGGTGGAATTCAAGGTGACGGGAAAGACCATCCTCGATGAAGGATGGCGCGTGGTGTATGGTAAGGAAAAGCAGGAGGAAGAGACCTACGAGAGTGCCGAGGAACGCACACTGCCGGTGTTCGTGAAGGGCGAAAGCGGTGAACATATCCCCTCACTTGCCGAGAAATGGACAACACCGCCGAAATTCTATACCGAGGCAACCCTACTGAGAGCGATGGAAACGGCGGGAAAATTCGTGGATAACGAGGAACTGCGTGCCGCACTCAAGGAAAACGGTATTGGCCGACCATCATCGAGGGCAAGTATCATCGAAACACTCTTCAAGCGCCATTATATCAAGCGCGAGAGGAAAAACCTTATCGCCACACCCACGGGTATCGAACTGATTGACCTCATACGCGAGGAACTGCTGAAGAGTTGCGAACTCACGGGTATATGGGAGAAGAAACTGCGTGACATAGAGCACAAGAAATATGATGCGGCACAGTTTATCGAGGAATTGAAGGCGCAGATCGCAGAGATAGTGCGTGACGTTCTTTCCGACACCACCAATCGCCGGGTGACTGTGCTCTCGGATCAGGACCTTAAGAAGAAAATGGCACCGAAGGCAAAGACAGCACCGAAACCTGCGCCAGCAACACCCAAGACTCCGGTTGCTCAACAGCCCCCCGTAGCTCCACAAACTCCGGCTGCTCCACAGGCAGCTCCTGCAGCTCCCGCAGATCCTCTTGTCGGGCAGAAGTGCCCTCTCTGTGGCGAGGGACATATAATTAAAGGAAAAACGGCCTATGGATGCAGCCGATGGAAGGAAGGATGCACGTGGAGACAACCTTTTAAGAATTAGGAATGAGGAATTAGGAATGAGGAATTAGGAATGAGGAATTAGGAATGAGGAATTAGGAATGAGGAATTAGGAATGAGAAATGAAGAATAACAGTTTCCGTGCACGTCGCGTCAGCGTCGTGTTGTATTTGCCCCTATTGCCTCTCCTCATCGCATTGATGAGCTGTGGAGGAGCGGATGTCGCCATGAAAAAGGGCGACCGGTTCTTTGCGCTTGGAGAATACCATGATGCCGCGGCACAATACCGCAAGGCATATCAGCAAACTCCCGCCAAGGAAAGAAAAGAACGCGGACAGGATGCCAAGAAGATGGCAGAGTGCTATCGCCGTATCAATTATACGGCAAAGGCTATTTCGGCATATAATAATGTGATGAGATATGGACAGGGCGATAGTCTTACACTATTGCGACTTGCCCAGCAACAGATGATGACGGGCAACTATAAATCCGCTGCAGCCAACTTTGCCGCTGCTGCCGACACAATATCTGCTGTCATCAACAAAATGAGGGTCGGGGATAAAGATAAAAATAATGACGCCAAAATAAATGCCATGAAAGGATTCCTCGCACTTGCAAAAACAGGAAAGCAATCGGCAGAGATGGCTCCAGCATGGAAAGAGGAGGGGTCGAGATACACTGTGAAGAAGGAGAACAACTTCAATGCCCGACGTGCAGACTTCTCACCAGTGCTGGGAGGAGATAACGGAGAGATTCTCTATTTCTCATCCACTCGCAACCAAACGAAAGGCGATGAACTGAGTGGTATCACAGGACAGAAAACAGGTGACATCTTCATGGCACAAAAGGACGAAAAGGGAAAATGGCAAAGACCGGAAAACATCGACTCCGAACTGAACTCGGAATACGACGAGGGGGCATGTGCCTTAACTCCCGACGGTAAGACAATGTATCTTACGCAATGCGTAACCGACCCGTCGTATCCTCGTTATGCCACAATATGCCGTTCGTCACGTTCGGACGCCTCTTGGAGCAAACCGCAAGAGGTGCCGTTGTCGAAGGACACTCTCTCCAATTTCGCCCATCCGGCAGTGTCGCCCGACGGACGATGGCTTTATTTTACATCGGATATGCCGGGGGGAATGGGAGGATTCGATATATGGCGCGCACAACTCACCACTACTGGCGACGTGATTGCCATAGAGAATGTGGGTGAACCGATAAATACTCCCGGCGACGAGAAATTCCCCACCTTCCGACCCAATGGTGACCTGTATTTCTCATCCGACGGGCATCCGGGAATGGGTGGACTTGACATCTTCATCGCCAAACCAAACAACAACATTGGTGCAACGGGCAAAAAGGCATGGATAATCGAACATCCCGGATATCCACTCAACTCTCAAGGCGATGACTTCGGCATGACCTTCGAGGGATTGCTCAATCGTGGTTTCTTCTCATCCAATCGTGGAGATGCCCGTGGATGGGACCATATCTACTCGTTTGTCAATCCCGAGATTATTCAGACGGTGAAGGGATGGGTGTATGAGAAGGACGGATATGAACTGCCTCAGGCATTGGTGTATATGATAGGTGACGATGGTACGAACATCAAACTCAGTGTGAAGGGTGACGGATCGTTTGAACAACAGATAAAACCAGGTGTGGAATATGCCATCCTCGGTACGTGCAAGGGTTATCTCAATCACTCGGAGTCGTTGAAGGTGGAACCAGTGGAAGAATCCGAGGAATATACATTGCAATTCCCTCTTGCCTCAATCACCGCACCGGTGCTCATCGATAATATCTTCTATGACTTCGACAAGGCCACGTTGCGCCCTGAGTCGGCATCAGCCCTCGACCAACTCGTGAAGTTGCTCAACGAGAATCCTAATGTCACCATCGAACTAAGTGCCCACTGCGACTACAAAGGTTCGGAGGCATATAACAAGCAATTGTCACAGCGAAGGGCCGAGAGTGTGGTGGCATATCTGAAGAAAAGCGGTATTGCCGCCGACCGACTTACGCCTGTGGGATATGGAAAGGACAGGCCTAAGACAATCAAGAAGAAATTGACAGAGAAACATCCGTTCCTCAAGGAGAACGATGTGCTCACCGAGGAATTCATCAAACAGTTGAAATCTCCCGAGGAGCAGGAGATATGCAACCAGCTCAACCGCCGCACAGAGTTCCGCGTGCTGCGCACCACCTACGGTATGTTTGACTAATCAAACATTGCCTATGCCTTGAGTTCGCAATATACAAACACCGACGACACAAGCATTGTGGCTGTGGGAAGGAGCAGTATGAGAGGTATGATGTGAAGCCAGTCGATGTTGTGTGATACGCACACCACATTCACCGCCCAATCGAAGATAAAGTTCCAGGCCTTGAAATAGGTGAGCAACAGCACTGCCGCCACTGTGCACACGCACGTCCATATACGGCTCATGCGCTCGGCTCGGGATGGCAGCCGGCGCATCACCTTGCGCGTGAAACCGTTGTCTGCGATTTCTGTCTTTGCCGCTTCGGCAAACAAGTTGTTCAGTAGTATGTCTTTGTTATCTTCCATATCCATTCGATTTTAGGTATTCTGTCATTATATGTTTTCCTCTTGAGATATGCGACTTCACCGTTCCCTCGTTGATGCCGGTGATGCTTGATATGTCGCTGATGCTGCGCCCGTCGATGAGTTGCATCGTGATGCATGTGCGTTGCACGTCGGAGAGGAGTGCAAGAGCCTTGTAGAGGTCCATCTGCAATGCCGTGTCTCTCGCTCCCTCGGCGGGCATTGCACTGGCGGCATCGATGTTGCTTGTGGTATGGCGACTGCGGGTGTAGTCGTAATACACGTTGTAGGCGATGCGGAAGAGCCATGTGGAGAAACTCGATGTGCCGCGGAAGGTGGAGATCTTGAGATAAGCCTTGACGAAGGTCTCCTGGGCGAGGTCGTCGCTCAGGGGCTCGTCACCCAAAGTCTGGGCGAGGAAAAACTTCCTCACCCTTGATTGGTATTCTTTCACTAGACTGTCGAAGGCGCGCTTGTTGTCGAACATCACCACCTGTGCAATCAGTGTTAAATCGCTTATCTTGCCCACTTGAATCTATTGTTATATTATTATTTCTTCTCGTTGTCGTCGGGATATATCTCCATGGCGTCGGTTGAGCTTGCCTCGGCAGTCTCTTCCTTCGATGGATTATCATTTGCTGGCTCTTCTGTCGCTACGGGCTCCTCGCTATTCGTCTGTGCGGCATTGGTATTGCGATTGCTTGTCCATGCGATGAATGCCTGTCCGGCTCCGTAGAGGGTTATGAGAAGACCGATGGAGAATCCGAAGTCGCCCATCATAGTGTCGAGCAATATCATCAGACCAACACCGATGAAGATGTGCATCACGCCCTTGCGCCAGAGTTGATCGTCGGTGGGTATCAAGGCAAGGATGCCTTTTGAGGGGGGATTATTTCCTGATCTATCGGATTGTCCAGACTGTCCTGGTCTTCCATATTGTCCAGGGTTATTTCCTTGTTTCCTTGTGGAGTAACCGAGGACGGAGTCGGGGATAGGCTGGCCGTTCTTCATTGCCATCTCGGCGAGTTTCAGCTTTTGCTGGCGATTCTTGTAGATGAAATAGCAGATGATGAAGATGATGATAGCCGGAGCAACGAGGAAGATGATGGCAACGATAACCATTGGCACCATAAACATAGGACCGATGGCGTCCATCACCTCGCGCAGTTCATGGATATCATTGTCTTGAGATTCGTAGGTGAACTGCTCGTCGTTGTCGGCAGTGTCGTTGGTTGCTGCTGCACTTGTTGTGTCGGAGTAGGCCACCACACCAGTGATAGTGTCGTTGTCGGCTATTGTGGCTGTCACCTTTGCACCGTTGCTGTTTACTGTCACATTTGCATTTGTTCTCGGCGTGTGCCTGTGGCTTTGTGCCGAGGCGTCCATTGTCATCGGCATTGCCAACATTGCCGCAATGGACAGGGAAAGCATTAATTTTTTCATATTGTTCTTTCTTTTATTGTTCAACATAAGTTTTCTGTTTTCTTTGTCCTTTTGACGAGTCAAGAGGCGCTTTGGTTGCAAAGATACCAAAAAAAATATCTTAATTATGCGTTTTTTAATAAAAATGTGGGTTTATTGACCGATAAATGCGTTTTTTTTCCTATATTTGCAGTCGATTATGGCAAAATTAGAAGAATTACCCGCAGCATTCGTCAATGCCACCCGTCAGACGATGGGTGATAGTTTGTTTGCTGCTTTTGTCAAGGGACTGGAAGAACAGCCGCCTGTAAGCATCCGTCTCAACAGGGTAAAGTGTGATGTCGAGGTGGAGGGGGGCGAGAGAGTGCCTTGGTCTGTCGATGGGTATTATCTGCCCAGTCGCCCCAACTTCACTTTCGACCCCTTGCTTCATGCCGGTTGCTATTACGTGCAGGAGGCCTCGTCGATGTTTGTCGAGTGTGCGCTCCGCCAGTATGTGTCCTCACCGGTGGAGATGCTCGACATGTGTGCTGCTCCTGGAGGCAAGTCGTTGGCTGCCATCTCGTCATTGCCCGAGGGCAGTTGGCTGTTGAGCAACGAACCGATTCGCACTCGTGCCTCGATATTGGCAGAGAATGTGAGTAAGTGGGGCTCTCCTCGAATGTCTGTCATCAGCAATTATCCCAAGGAGATCAGTAAAAGTAAGATGAAGTTTGATGTCATCCTCTGTGATGTCCCATGTTCGGGTGAGGGAATGTTCCGCAAGGATCCTCAGGCGATAAAGGAATGGAGCGAGCAGAATGTGGAGAAATGCCGACTCTTGCAGCGCGAGATAGTGGCAGAGGCATGGAAATGCCTGCGTCCTGGGGGATTGCTCGTATATAGTACGTGCACATTCAACACGCATGAGAACGAGGAGAACGTGCGCTGGATAACCGAGGAATATGATGCGGAGATTCTGCCTGTGGATGTGTGCGACGAATGGCATGTCACAGGGTCGTTGCTCCCTGATTTCGCGGGACCTGTATATAGGTTTATTCCCGGTGTCACTCGTGGCGAGGGTATCTTCATGGCGATAATGCGCAAACAGGGTGAGTGGAAGGCACAGAAAAATACCTCGCTCGACAAGTTGCCGCCGACATTGCATCAGTTGGAACTGCAGAGGGTGGGGGATGACGGTTCTCCGAAGGTTGACATCGACTATCCCACAGCCATTGCCTATTTGCGACGCGAGGCAATTCGTCTGCCCGACGATGCCCCCCGTGGCGTGGTTACTATCACATATCGGGGTATGCCCCTGGGCAAGGCGAAAAACCTCGGTAATCGTGCCAACAACCTCTATCCCAAGGAGTGGAGAATAAAAAGCACGCACGTTCCCGAGGGGGAGATTAAAGTATTAAAGTATTAAAGTATTAAAGATGAAGCAATATTTAGACCTGCTCGACCGTATATTGACGGAGGGCGTGAAGAAAGAAGACCGTACAGGCACTGGAACAATCAGTGTCTTCGGCAATCAGATGAGGTTTAATCTTGAGGACGGATTCCCGCTCCTCACAACCAAGAAACTTCATCTAAAGTCAATTATCTATGAACTGCTGTGGTTCTTGCGCGGCGATACCAATATCAAGTATCTGAAGGACCACGGGGTGAGCATATGGGACGAATGGGCTGACGAAAACGGAGAGCTCGGTCCTGTGTATGGACATCAATGGCGTTCATGGCCCGACGAGAACGGCGGTACTATTGACCAAATACAGAATGTGGTCAATCAGATAAAGAACAATCCCGACTCGCGACGCATGATTGTCAGTGCATGGAATGTGGCGGAGGTGGAACGTATGGCATTGCCCCCTTGTCACACGATGTTCCAGTTTTATGTTGCCAACGGCCGACTGAGCTTGCAGCTCTACCAACGCTCTGCCGACACATTCCTCGGTGTGCCTTTCAACATCGCCTCCTACGCTCTCCTCTTGCAGATGATGGCACAGGTGACGGGATTGAAGGCAGGCGACTTTATCCATACCACTGGCGACACACACCTCTATCTCAATCACCTCGAGCAGGCCAAACTGCAACTCACGCGCTCGCCGCGTCCTCTGCCCCGAATGATAATCAATCCCGACGTAAAGGATATCTTTGATTTCAAATACGAGGATTTCCAACTCGAAGGATATGACCCTTGGCCTCATATCAAGGCTGCAGTGTCGGTGTGAAATTTGGGAGTTAAGGAGTTAATGGAGTAAAGAAGTTAAAGGAGTAAAGGACTTATGAGAATTAATATAATTGCAGCCGTGGCAAAGAACCGCGGCATAGGATTCGACAACAAACTGCTGTACTGGTTGCCCAACGACCTGAAGCGTTTCAAGGCCCTCACCACTGGTCATACCATCATCATGGGTCGCAACACATTCCTCTCGCTGCCCAAGGGCGCATTGCCCAACCGCCGCAATATAGTGCTCAGTCGCACGCAAACATCTTTCCCCGGATGCGAGTGCTATGCCTCTCTCGACGAGGCACTGAAGCATTGCACTCTTGAGGAATGTAGTCAGCACTGCATCGACAACGATGATATATATATATTAGGTGGAGCAAGTATATATGCCCAGGCAATGGATATTGCCGATAGGCTTTGCCTTACCGAGATAGACGACACCCCCGAGGCTGCCGATGTCTTCTTCCCTCCCTATGACAAGGGATGGAAAGAAACTGAGCGTGAAGACCATGATATAGATGATCGTCACGCCCAGCGCTATTCTTTTGTAGATTATATAAGAGAATAAAGACTCAGCTACTCTGTGTCCATGTGTTTAATATAAACTTATTCATCCTCCTCCACAGGGATATCGACGATAGGAATCTGTCGGTTGATGGCAGAGTTGAATGAGATGATCGACTCACTGCGCGAAAGACCCAATGGTTGCAGTTTGTCGTGGATGATATTCAGAAGATGGTGGTTGTTGAGGGCATATATCTTGATGAAGAGGTCGAAGTCGCCGGTAGTATAGTGACATTCCACCACTTCGGGTATCTTCTTCAACTCCTCCACCACCTTGTCAAAGTTTTCGGGGTTCTTCAGGTTAAGGCCAATATAGGCACATGTCTCGTAGCCAATCTTCTCGGGATCGATAATGAATTTCGAACCTTTGATGATTCCGGCACTTGAGAGTTTTTGTATGCGCTGGTGGATGGCAGCTCCGCTCACGTTGCAGGCTCTTGCCACCTCCAGAAAAGGTACACGTGCGTCTTCTGCAATCATTGTCAGAATCTGCTTGTCAAGTTTGTCAATCTTCTGGTTTGCCATATTATTATTTCTATTTTTTAGTTGATTTCCTTCCTGAGTATAATATCTTCAGGGCGTTTGCCCTTCTGAGTGACTGTTTTACATCGGTGATGACTCCCATATCGGCTTTTTTGTCAGCCTTTATGCTTACCGTCATTTGCTTTGCGTCGTCGGGCGACATCCGTTTGCGCTCGGCAGCGATGAAATCCTCAATCTCCGCCACATCCACAATTTTGTCGTTCACCTGTACTGCCGTGATGCCGCCACCCTTGTAGGGCTTTCCGATGTATATGTGTGAAATGGTGGATTTCTTTGCCAACCGTTCCAGTTTGGTGCCCTCCGGCACTTGGTATTTCACCTTCATTTGGTTTTCCTTCATGTGAGTCACTATCATGAAGAAGAACAACACGGTGAAGATAAGGTCGGGTAGGGAGGCAGTGTTTAATCCCGGCACACTGTGGTCCTTGCGCTTGAACATGCTCATTCCCCGCCTCCTTCCTCTGTCATCCTTCCACTTGAGTCGTCGGTGGGCTCAGCCTCGGATATCCTTTGTGGATATTTTCTTGCAATCACGTCGCGCTGCTGTTGTGAGCATTGTGTGTAGGATGTGTTGTATTCGCGTCGAGCCATTTTGTCGCGTACGTCGCCGTAGGCATTCACGATAGAGTTTTGCATGGCGAAATATGCCTCATAGCTTGTCTGTCTGTCAGCCTTCACGGATATGACATGTTTCTTGCCCCTTTCGATGATGAACGAAGCCACCCTCCCTTCCAGTTGTCTTGGTGAGACGGTGTCGCCGTTGCATGTCATGCGGTCGCAATCGTCAATCCTGATGTTCATGATGTCGTTGCGGTTGACGTCCATCTGTTTCTGCTCGTTCTTTTGTGGCATAGGTGGCAGATAGCGTGTCAGTCCGTCGTCGGTGTCCAGTGATGTGGTGACGAGGAAGAATATCAGCAGCATAAACGAGATGTCTGCCGTTGATGTGGTGTCCAATCCTGGAACCTGTCTTTTTTTCTTCTTACCGAACAACATCTTTCGTCCTCCCTCTTATTTCATTCTTCTCGAATATCCCGACATACCGAATGCCACTGCCGCTATGGCAAGCAATATCATAATGCCCGACGACACGATGAACATATCCGAAAGTCGAAGCCAGATGCCCTCGCAGAAATCCTTGCCGTTCACCTTTATCGGGTCGGTGGATCCCAAGGCGAAGGTGATGGCGAGCAAGGCGAATGTCACCCCCCATGTGATGATGGTGATGCGTCCTGCCGGTACTCCGTTTTCGGTGAGGCTCTGTCTGCCCCGGGTCTTTATGCCGTGCACAATCGAATATACCGTCACTCCTATTGCCACTACCGTCAGCAGGTAGATAAATCCAAGGAGCATGTCGGTGAGCAACGGGGCATTGAAGTCGGCATCTTCCTCGTAGGGCATGTCATACCCCACGCTCCAAAAGGCGATGAACACCACTGCCGATATGGCTACAAGGCCGATTTTCAGCCACGACTGCTTTTTCTTCATACTATATTGCATTTGGCTTAACTCCTTAACTCCTTAACTCCTTTACCTCCCTTGTATTTCGTGATGCAGTCAAGCAGCGTTATCGCCGACTCTTCCATCTGCGAAGTGATATGTTCAATCTTCGAAACGATGTAGTTATAGAACAACTGCAGCACCAGGGCCACGATTATACCGAATATGGTGGTGATGAGCGCCACCTTCATTCCCGAAGCCACGATGGTGGCACTGATGTCGCCAGCCACGCGGATATTGTCGAATGCCATCACCATACCGATTACCGTACCGAGGAATCCCAATGACGGGGCTATCGTGATACATAGTTTTATCCACGAGCATCCACGCTCAAGATTTGCAGTCTGCACTGCTCCGTATGACACCACCGACCTCTCGATGTTCTCGATGCTCTCGCCGATGCGCAACAGACCTTGATAGCAGATGGACGCCACCGGACCTCGAGTGTCGCGGCAAATGTCCTTTGCCCCTTCGATGTCCCCGTTTTCTATCTTGTTGCCGATATTATCCATAAGTTTCTTGGCGTTGATCTCCGAAAGAGTGAGGTAGATGATACGCTCAATACAGAAGGCAAGTCCGATGACAAGGGCAAGAGCCACTAATGACATGAAACCGGCACTACCCTCGATGAATTTCGACTTCAACTGCTTGTGTAGTCCGCCTTCGTCCTCAGTTTCCATCAATTCATCCTCGGCAATGAGTTCCGTAGCTGCCGAGTCGGCTACATTTGCCGCAGCCGAGTCGGGTGTTGTCGCTGTCACCGAGTCGGTCACAGCCTCTTTCACTTGTGCTTCCACAACGGCAGTCCCAAATATAGACATTACCACGATAGCCATTGTGGCAATCCAAATCCTTATGTGTTTCATTCTTTTAATTCTAACTTGTATGTATATAAATTTCAATAATCAGCTGCAAAATTAGTAATAATAATCGAGATAATAGCAATCATTCATTATAAAAAACATTAAAACTATAAAATCCCCCTCTGCCTTATGCGACTGAGGGGGATTTTGTGAAATCAGCGGAGAGAACAGGATTCGAACCTGCGAACCGGTTTTGCCGGTTACACGCTTTCCAGGCGTGCCTCTTCAACCACTCGAGCACCTCTCCAAAATGCAAGTTTTGAGCGATTTGCGGCTGCAAAATTATTGCTTTTCGGGGACAAAAAAGAATTATTTGCAAGATATTTGCAAGGTTTTAAGATTTTTTTAGGGAAACACATTACAATTGATGGTTTTTTTGTAGTATCTTTGCACCGACAAACGCATATAATCATCTTAAATAAAACATTAATTTCCTTATGGCAGACAACACCAATTCGCGTGGTATATATCAGGATACCATATCCAAGGCTTTGGAGCGAATACTTCATACTGATGATATCCAGGAGGCGCTGAGCGACGTTCTCCGGGATGTGCTCAACTATTTTAAAGCAGAACGTGTGGCGGTGATGTCTTCCGACAGGCGCAATCCCGAATTGCAGTATTGCGTGATTGAAGTGCTTGCCGATGGTATCTCGTCGTCGATGAGCGGTAGGGAGGAGAGTTTTCCAAAGCACAGGTGGTGGTATGACAAATTGGAAGTTGGTGAATGTGTTGTCGTGGATGATGCCGAGACGAAGCAATGGGACGACCCTACAGCCCATGACCTGCTTAAAAGTCTTGGCGTGAGGTCGCATCTCGGGGTGCCCATCAGCAGATACTCCCATATCTCGGGATTCCTTGTAATAGATATTCTCGACCGGCCTTATCATTGGTCGGAGGAAGAAATACTTTGGCTAAAGGATTTGGCCAATTTGATGATGTTGTGGCGACGATTGCAGAAGTCGCGCAACCAAGTGGCTAATGAGCGCAACAAACTGGAACGGGTTCTCATGACAATGCCCATCGGTTTGTGTCTATACAACATCGACGGAAACATCTCCTTTGCCAACGACAGGGCAATGAATATATTCGGCGTGAAGAAATTCCATGACGCCAAGAAATTCAATATTTTCAAGAGCTCGTTACTCTCTAATGAAACAAAGAAGAGAATCGAGGAGGAGGATGTTGTAGATGCCTCATTTGAGTATAACTATGGTATATTGCCATTCGAGCAGAATTCATATAAGTCTGATCAGGACATTATGCGCATCAGCATTATGGCAAGATACTGTAAGATATATGACACCGATGGCGAACTGAAGGCCTATCTGGCAGCTTATATGGACAAGACACGCGAGCAGAACAACTCGCAGAAGATACATGAGCTCGACGAGATTATCTCGCTCACTGCTGATTTTGCCCAGTTGGGATATGCCCGCATCAATGTTATCGACAATACCGGATATGCCACCAAACAGTGGTATAAGAATAATAACATGGCTTTCGACGACAGTTCGACTGGTATTGCCGAGTTCTCCGAGATACTTCACCCCGACGACAGGCGGGTGAGCGATGACTTCCGCAATGCCGTGAGACGAGGCAAGAACGTGCGACTCAATCGCCGCATGAGAGTGCGTCGCCCAGGCAAACGGGGTGAATGGGATTATATACAGGTGTATTCAGTGGTTACGAAATACGAACCACAGTATGGCGTGGTGGAAATCAGTACTATCACGCAGAGTGTCAATCATCAGGTGAAACTCGAGCACTCGCTCGTCAAGGCCAAGGAAGAAGCCGAGAAAGCCGACAAACTCAAGTCGGCGTTCCTTGCCAATATGAGTCACGAGATCCGCACTCCCCTTAATGCCATCGTGGGATTCTCGCAGATGCTATGTCATGATGATGTTCCCACCGGTGAGCGAACGGAGATGATGAAGATAGTGGAGGAGAACAACGAACTTCTGATTCAGCTCATCAGCGACATTCTCGACTTGTCGAAGTTGGAGGCTGGCACCCTCGAATTTGTCGATAAGGATGTGGATGTCAACAATATCTGTAAGGCTGTGGCAGGCTCTATCGAGATGAAGGTGAAGACGGAAGTGAAGGTAAAGTTGGATTTGCCCAAGGAGGATTGTCATATCAAGAGCGACCCCAATCGCATCAAGCAGGTGCTCATCAATTTTGCCTCAAATGCTGCCAAGTTCACCGACAAAGGTTATGTCATGATAGGTTATCACTTCACCACAGCCGACAGAATCCGCTTCTTTGTCGAGGACACCGGCATCGGTATTCCCGAGGACAAAAAGGCAAAGATATTCGAGCGTTTCGTCAAACTCAATGCCTTTGTGCAGGGCACAGGACTCGGTTTGCAGATCAGCAAGGAGATTGTCACATGTCTCGGAGGTCAAATCGGTGTGGAGAGCGAACCGGGCGAGGGCTCAATGTTCTGGTTTGAGATACCCGTCGAAAATGGTGTCAAGGTCACATCTAAATGACTCTCCCTCGACATTATTCCACACATGTCCTAAGAAGGCACCACCGCCGAATCCTATTCCTTTCAGATAATCCAAGTGCCTTGGGGTAATCCCCCCGAGGGCAATCACCTTGTCGTCGATGATTCCGCGGCGTGCGGCGTCGAGCAGATTTTCCTCGGTGAAGGCTGAGGCATATCCCTGTTTGGATATGCTGTTGAATATCGGACTGAGGAATACATAATCGCACATTCTTTTTCTCTCCTCTACCTCTTCCAATGTATGACATGAGGCAGAGGTCGTGCCATGCCATCCCTCGGGCAATTGTGGGTTGCGCGCGTTGAGATGTATGCCGCAACCATATTCCATGGCAAGCTCATGATGATCGTGGAGCGACAGGCGTGAATGCCATCTGCTGTCGATGGCTTGCGTGAGTTGTCTCACCTCGTCGGCAGTGGCCTGGGGCTTGCGTATGTGCAGGCGTGTCACTCCGCCTTCCATCAGCGTGTTTATAAGAAAAGCCTCACCGGGGATGAACTCCGGTGAGGTGATTACTATGATTTTCATTTCTCGCAGTCTTTCAGTGAGTGACTGATGCGTGCGGCACAGAAGTTGGGACCGCACATGGTGCAGAACTCGCCCTCTGTCTTGTTCGACGTCTTGTAGTATTCAAGCGCCTTCTCGGGGTCGAGCGAGAGGTTGAACTGGTCTTTCCATCTAAACTCATATCGAGCCTTCGACAGGGCGTTGTCGCGCACTGTGGCACCGGGATGCCCTTTTGCTATATCTGCGGCATGGGCGGCAATCTTGTATGTCACAACACCCTCGCGCACGTCATCCTTATTTGGAAGTGCGAGATGCTCTTTGGGAGTGACATAGCAGAGCATTGCCGTGCCATACCATCCTATCATTGCAGCGCCGATGGCACTCGTGATGTGGTCGTAGGCAGGGGCAATATCAGTGACAAGCGGACCGAGGGTGTAGAAGGGCGCGCCATGGCACTTCTCGATCTGACGATCCATGTTTGCACGTATCTTCTGCATTGGCACATGACCTGGACCCTCGATGAATGCCTGCACGTTCTTTGCCCAAGCTCTCTCAACGAGTTCGCCCATGGTGTCAAGTTCGGCAAACTGTGCTGCGTCGTTGGCGTCGTATGTCGATCCCGGGCGCAGTCCGTCGCCAAGGGATATGGCAACGTCGTATTTTGCACAGATGTCGCATATGTCGTCGAAATGGTCGTAGAGGAAACTCTCCTGCTGATGCACCATGCACCACTTGGAGATGATACTACCTCCACGGCTCACCATACCCGTGAGTCGGCCCTGTGACAAGGGTACGTTCTTCAGGCGGATACCGCAGTGGATGGTGAAGTAGTCCACACCCTGTTCACACTGCTCGATGAGTGTGTCGCGGAATATTTCCCATGTCAGGTCCTCAGCCTTGCCGTTCACCTTCTCGAATGCCTGATACATAGGCACTGTGCCCACGGGGACTGGACAGTTGCGCAGAATCCATTCGCGTGTCTCGTGGATGTTCTTGCCCGTCGAGAGGTCCATCAGAGTGTCGCCACCCCATTTGCAGCTCCACACAGCCTTCTCCACCTCCTCGTCGATACTCGAGTTGAGGTGGGAGTTGCCGATGTTGGTGTTGATCTTCACGAGGAAGTCCGTTCCGATAATCATCGGCTCAGCCTCGGGGTGATTGATGTTGGCGGGAATGACGGCACGTCCTGCAGCCACCTGCTCGCGCACAAACTCAGGAGTGATATGTGTGTCGATACCCAGTTCCTTGCAGTTCATGTTCTCGCGGATAGCTACATATTCCATCTCCTGCGTGATCACTCCGCGCTTGGCGAGAGCCATCTGTGTCTCGCCCTCCTTGCGTGCGTCAATCCATGGTTGGCGCAGTTTGGGCAGTCCCTTCTCAAGGTCGATCTCCACATTCGGATCGCTGTATGGGCCGCTTGTGTCATAAACATAGACGGGTGCATTCTCACTCATGCGCTTCTCGCCTTTCTCAATAGTCACGGTGGGAGTGAGGTTCACTCGTCTCATTCCCACTCTCAGTTCGGGATATATCTCTCCGTTCATGTAGATTTTCTCCGAACTTGGATAGGTGATTTTGATGTTGTTGTTCATATCTTCTTTAATTTTTTAATTTTTCAATTCTTTAATTCTTTATTGTCGTTTTGCAACAATAAAGATTTCATCATTGCCACAGGGTCGTCGGCATTCAGCACCGTTCCGCTCACTGCTATTCCCTGCACTCCAGTGGCGAGTATCTCGTCGATGTCGTCAGGCGTAATGCCGCCTATCGCCACCATCGGTATGTTTATTCCGGCATTGCGCATCTTCGCTATGATGTCGCGATAGCCCTCTATTCCGAGCACAGGGGCGAGATTCTTCTTTGTTGTGGTGAATCTAAATGGTCCGCAACCGATATAGTCAGCTCCCTGAGCGGCTATACGCTGGATGTCCTCAAAAGTGTTCGCCGTACCGCCGATGATGTATTCCTCGCCCAATATGCGTCGGGCTTCATCTATGGGCATGTCGTTCTTGCCTAAGTGCACACCGTCGGCATGCAGTTCCTTGGCAAGTTCCACCCTGTCGTCGAGCAGGAACACTGCCTCGTGCTCCTTGCACATCGGTTGTATCTCGGCTGCCGCTTGCCTGACCTCGTCGTCGCTGGCGTCCTTCATCCTCAACTGTATCCACTTGCATCCGCCCTCAAGGGCCATCCTCGCTCCTTCCACATATCCGATGGAGCCAGTTTCGTGGGTTATGAATTGTATTGCTCTCACTTTGTCTCAATTCTTGTTTTAATAGGGTTATAGAAATGATTTACTGGCCCATGCCCACTGCCTATCTCCACCTTCGCACCGGCGATAAGTGCTTGGGTCAACCATACCTTTGCTGAGGTGACAGCTTTACCGATGGGATAACCCATGGCTAAGTATGAGGTGATGGCAGAGGAGAGAGTGCATCCCGTCCCGTGCGTGTTGAGTGTATCCACATTTGCCGCTTCCAGTTCGCAGATAAGTTCATTTCCACTGTATAGTCGGTCGATCTTTCGTCCCTCGATATGTCCACCCTTTATCAGCAGAGCCTTACATCCTTTGTTTTGTATTATGCGTGCGGCATTGTCCATCGAAGTCTTGTTGCTGATAGTCACTCCCGACAGCACTTCCGCCTCGGGCACATTCGGTGTGAGCAGTGTGGCGAGCGGCATCAGTTTCTTGGTGAACACCTCCACGGCATCGTCCTGCATGAGTCGTGCTCCACTTGTTGCCACCATCACGGGGTCAACCACAAGGTTTTCGATGTCATATTCAGCAAGGGTGTCGGCGATGGCGTTGATGGTGTCGATGTCGTTCACCATTCCCACCTTCACTGCCCTCGGTTTTATGTCGTCCATCACAGCCCTTATCTGTCCTGCCACGATATCGGGTGGCACGGCATGTACGGCAGTCACACCGAGAGTATTCTGCACGGTGACGGCGGTTATTACGGATGCTGCATAGCAACCGAGTGCCGACATCGTCTTGATGTCCGCCTGCACGCCAGCTCCTCCGCAAGAGTCACTTCCGGCAATCGTCAGTGTCGCGATATATCTCATCCCTAATTCCTAATTTCTCATCCCTAATTCCTAATTCCATCAAAGCTTCTGTCCCAGTTTTTCCACACTGGCTCCATGCCTATACGCCTCAAGTCGGCATCCACCTCCTTGGCTGTGCGTGTGTCGCTCACGTCAAACTGTGCCAGTGAGTCGGGATGGCAACAGTAGCCTCCCGGGTCGGTATGGCTCTCGGCACTCATTGTCGTCACTCCCAGTGTAGCCATGTTGTTGCGGATGTCAGCCGTCTCACGGGTAGAGTAGGATATGTCCACGTCGTGGTCGAAGATACGCATGGCAAAAGTCACCTGTGCCAGTTCGCGGTCACTCATCTCCACATTGGGTTGGAATCCTCCGTTCTCTGCCACCCTCATTCTCGGGAAGTTCACTGAATACTGCGTGCGCCAGTATGTCTTTTCGAGATAGCGCAGATGGCGTGCAAGCATCACCACCTCGGTGCGCCAGTCCTCAAGCCCGATGAGTGCGCCCATGCCGATTTTGTGCACACCGGCTTGACCCATGCGGTCATATCCGTTGAGGCGCCATTTGTAGTCAGACTTCGGACCACGGGGGTGATACACCTTGTATCGCTTCTCGTTGTATGTCTCCTGGAAGCATATCACTCCGTTTAGACCGTGGTTTCTCAGTTCGGCATATTCCTCGGCAGCCAAGGGCATCACCTCTATCTGCAGGTTGTTGAAGTAGGGTTTTGCCAGGTCGAGCGCCTTAGCAATGTATTTAACACCCGTGAGCACCTTGTTTTCGCCCGTGAGCACCAGCAGGTTGTCAAACGGACCGAGCTTTTTGATTGCCTCGTATTCCCTCACAATTTCATCCTCGGTGAGGATGGTGCGCTTCATTGGGTTCTGCACATGGAATCCGCAATACACGCATGAGTTGGAGCATGAGTTGGCAATATAAATAGGTATGAACATATTGATGGTGTTGCCGAATCGCTCGCGCGTGATATGGCGGCTGAGGCGTGCCATCTGTTCAAGATACTTGTCGGCGGCGGGTGACACTAATGCCATGAAGTCGTCGATGTTCAGATGCTGCTTGGCAAGAGCCCGGCGCACGTCGGCATCGGTCTTTGCCATTATTTGCTGGGTTGTTTCGTCCCAGTCATATTTCTGTATTTCGTCGTAAAACATGTTGTCATTTTTTTAAAAAATGAGATTTTTCAAAAATGAGATTAAAGAATTAAAGTATTAAAGAATTATAGTTTCGTACTGCCCTACATCTTTAATTCTTTAATTTTTTAATTTTTTAATTTCCTGCGGGTCCCCCGCAGGACTCATCCACCGCAGAATGCCTTGAGTATCACTATGTCGTCACCCTCGTTCAGCTGACGGTTGTTCCACTCGGTGCGTGGCACCATGTTGTTGCTGATGGCAATAGCCACACCCTTCTCTGGCAACTTCTGTTCTGCTGCCAGTTCGCCCACGGTTGTTGCCGCAGTCTCCACTTCCTTATTGTTAATCTTTATCTTCATCGTATTTTGTTTAATTAAGAAACGCCGTTAGCGGCGAACTTGCTTCTGCTGTCATGTCGGCATGCTTCACGGCCAGTCCTGCCTCATACGCCTCGCGTCCGCACTCCACAGCCATCTTGAAGGCGCGTGCCATAGCCACTGGGTCGCCAGCCACAGATATTGCAGTGTTCACAAGACAGGCGTCGGCACCAATCTCCATTGCCTTGGCAGCATCACTCGGAGCACCTATTCCAGCATCCACAACAACAGGCACAGAAGCCTCCTCGATGATGATGTTCAGGAAGTCGATAGTGCGTAGTCCCTTGTTTGTTCCGATGGGGGCGGCAAGGGGCATCACCGTGGCGGCACCAGCTTCAGCCAGTCGCTTACACAGCACAGGGTCGGCTTGGCAATAGGGCAACACCACAAAGCCCTCTTTCACGAGAATCTCCGTAGCCTTGAGAGTCTCCACTGGGTCGGGCAACAGATAGCGTGGGTCGGGATGAATCTCCAACTTCAACCAATTTGTGCCGAATGCCTCGCGCGCCATCTTGGCAGCAAACACAGCCTCCTCGGCATTGCGTGTGCCCGAAGTGTTGGGCAGCAGTTGTATTCCGGGTTTGGCGATATGCTTCATCATGTCGTCGTCGTCGTTGCCTAATTCTATGCGCTTCATCGCCATAGTAACCATCTCTGTCTCCGATGCCTCGATGGCTTTTGCCATGAGGTCGTTGCAACTGAATTTTCCTGTTCCGAGAAACAGGCGGGAATTGAATTCCTTTCCTGCAATAATCAATTTTTCCATTTCTATATACCTTATTTTATTAAATCTTCCAAATGTTGTTAATGAAATAAGGGGGCTTCAAAAACTGATAGAATCAAGACATTTCCCTGCGCCGGCATTACCCGTTTCAGGTTCCATGGGTATAATCTCAGCCTGAACAAAAAGTTCAAGCACCCCTCATATCGACCGCAAAGATATATAAAAAAGCGGTAAATGCCAAACATCCACCGCTTTTTTTGCATTATTTATACTTTATTTGCTCGTTTCGAGTCCACTCCGCTTTGGGCGCTTGTATGAGCGATAATCGTCGAGCGGTATCTCGATGTCCGGCTCCACGAGTTCTCCCTCGTGTGGCAGTCTGAATTTGAGATAACGTATGTTCAGTCCACGCTCAATCCACTGTGCCTCATAGTATGTCTGAATACTGAGGATGGTGAGCGTCTGCGGGTCGAACCCATCTGTGTGATAGAGGTCCTCCGTACGGAAGAGCACCGGCAGGTTGTTTTTCTCCACCATATACGTCGTATAGGTGAAGAGGAAGTTCGAGTCGGTTTTCACGTGGATGACGCCCCCGTCGCTAAGGAATCTGCGATAGCGCTCCATGAAGAAAGTGCTTGACAGTCGCTTGCGCGGGTTCTTCATCTGCGGGTCGCTGAATGTGAGCCATATCTCCTGCGCCTCGTCTTTATCAAAGAATCTGTCGATCACCTCGATGTTGGTGCGCAGAAATGCCACGTTCTTCAGTCCCTCCTCCAGGGCCTGCTTGGCTCCCGTATATATACGCGCTCCCTTGATGTCAACTCCGATGAAGTTGACGTCGGGAAAGAGCTTTGCCAGTCCCACGGTATATTCACCCTTGCCGCAACCTAATTCGAGCACTATCGGGTTGTCATTATGGAAATACTCCCCACGCCAATGGCCTTTCATGGCGAAGGGAGTAT
>OBLI01001382.1_pt1 | contig 23838 bp, 20 predicted proteins | sample 1519701 | NCBI WGS metagenome assembly OBLI01 (sample SAMEA3663005, study PRJEB22513) | pig gut metagenome | biome: pig gut; feature: pig-associated habitat; material: faeces | place: France | collected 2012
CCTGCCTGATATCCGGAATATCCGTCACATCCACCATGCACTGATCCATGCAGATGCGTCCGGCAATAGGCGCACGCTGACCGTGAAAGTCCACCTGGGCCTTGCCGCTGAACAATCTGGTATAGCCATCCGCATAGCCCAGTGGCAATGTGCCAATCCTGCTTTCCCGCTGTGCCGTAAAGGTACAGCCATAGCTGATGGACTCCCCCGGATGCAGGTCTTTCAGATAAACCAGCTTCGCCTTCAATTCCATTACAGGCTGCAAGTCAATCACATGCTTCACCTCATCCGACGGCCACAAGCCATAGAGAATGATGCCTGCCCTCACCATATCAAAATGAGCCTCCGGCATCTCCAAAAGGGCTGCTGAGTTAGCAATATGCTTGATGGCAATCTCCACGCCTGCCTCCTGCACCTTGCTGATAGCCAGCTTAAATTTATCCAGCTGTTGATAAGCAAAAGTCTTGTCCTCTGCATCTGCCAGGGCAAAATGAGAAAACATGCCCTCCAGCTCTACGCCAGGCATACTGCTGATTCCCCTGGCAAACTCCCCTGCCAGTTCCGGGCGCACCCCGATGCGGCTCATGCCGGTATCCACTGCCAAATGCACCTTGACAGGCTTGCCGCGCCTGACAGCCTCGGCAGACAAGGCTTTGGCCTGCTCTATGGTAAATACCACCTGAGTGATTCCATAGTCTACAACAGTCCCGGACGCCTCCACCGGTGTTGCCCCCAAAATCAGGATAGGCGTAGTAAAGCCCGCCTCACGCAGGGCAACCGCCTCGCTGAGCACTGCTACCGCCAGGTAGTCCGCCCCCTGCTCCACCGCCTTCCTTGCCACGGCTACGGCCCCATGGCCATAGGCATCCGCCTTGACCACTGCACACCATTTGGCATTGCTGTGTATGCAGCTTTTGATATTCCTGATATTATTTTCCAGGGCATCCAGATTGATTTCCGCCCATACAGCCCGTTCCGGCATACTACGCTCCCCCTTAACCACTGTCAGCTACTGCAGATTGCCATAAACAAAGAGGCTCTGCCAAACAGCATAAGCCTCTTTTCTTTTCATATAAAATTAGAGATTCTTAATAACCTCAACACCGCCCATGTACGGAACCAGTGCCTTTGGCACAACCACGGAACCGTCAGCCTGCTGATAATTCTCCAGAATTGCCGCAAAGGTACGGCCTACAGCCAGGCCGGAGCCATTCAGGGTGTGCACGAATTCCGGCTTGCCCTTCTGCTCCCGGCGGAACTTGATGCCTGCACGGCGAGCCTGGAAATCAAGGCAGTTGGAGCAGGAAGAAATCTCCCGATAGGTATTCTGCGCCGGCATCCATACCTCAATATCATAAGTCTTGGCAGAGGTAAAGCCCATATCGCCGGTGCACAGGGTAATCACGCGATACGGAAGCTCCAGAACCTTCAGCACATCCTCTGCATCATTGACCATCTTTTCCAGCTCATCCCAGGAATCCTCAGGCTTTGAGAACTTGATCAGCTCCACCTTGTTGAACTGATGCTGGCGAATCAGGCCGCGGGTATCACGGCCGGCACTACCTGCCTCGGCACGATAGCAGGCCGTATAGGCACAATAATACTCAGGCAGCTGGGCAGCATCCAGAATTTCCTCACGATGGTAGTTGGTAGTAGGAACCTCGGCAGTAGGTACCATATAGTAGTCAGTGCCCTCTACCTTGAACATATCCTCGGCAAACTTCGGCAGCTGGCCGGTGCCGATCATGCTGCTGGTGTTGACCATGCACGGAGCCAGCATTTCCGTATAGCCGTGCTTGTTGGCATGAAGGTCCATCATAAAGTTAATCAGGGCACGCTCCAGGCGGGCCCCCATGCCCTTGTAGAAGGTAAACCTGGCACCGGTAACCTTGGCAGCACGCTCCGCATCAATAATATCCAGCGCCTCGCCAATATCCCAATGAGCTTTTGGCTCAAAATCGAACTTGGTCGGCTCCATGAAGCGGCGCACCTCTGGATTGTCATTTTCGTCCACGCCGATAGGCACATCATCCTTTGGCATGTTAGGAATGCTCAGCATGATGTTGCGAAGCTCGGTCTCCACCTGCTTCAGCTCTGCATCAAGGGCATCAATCTGCTCGCCCACCTGGCGCATCTCGGCAAAAATAGCATCCGTATTCTCGCCGTTTTTCTTCATCTGCCCCACCTGCTTGGAGACAGTGTTGCGCTTATTCTTCAGCACCTCAACCTCACTGAGGATGGCACGGCGCTTTTCCTCCAGCTCCTTGAAGCCGTCCAAGGAAAGTTTATTCTGACGATTGCGCAGCATAGCCTGAACCGCATCAAGATTTTCTCTGACAAATTTAATATCTAACAAAACTGTTCGCCCCCACAAATTTTGGCTTTGCCAATTTATCTATATCGAATCTATTATACTTTATATTTTTCAATTTGTAAAAAAATTATAGCTAAATTCTCATTTCAAAGTGCCTGCCCTTGGACTTTTCTTCCTTTTGGGCAGTCACCGGCTGAACAGTTCGCAAAAGCTTCTCCTGCTGCTCCCTGCCGGCAGCTTTCCTGGTGGAAGACTTTCCCTGCTCCCTGCTTCCGGGCTTCGCCACGCCATCCTTTTTGCTGAGATTTCTCAGGGTAAAGGTAATAAACGCTGCCACAAAAACAATTAGAAAGGGCAGAAAAGTCATGAAGGACATATTGCCGGAAGGCAGGTACCAGGGATTGTCCGTCCTTACCGCAGCCTCTGCCTGCTGCTGGCTGCCTTCATCCTCCCCCAGCATCTGCTGCACAGCTGCCTGCCGTGCCTGCTGTGCCACCTCTGCAGCTGCCGTATCGCTATCCTGGGCAGAAGCAGGCTTCTCAGCAGCCTTGCCCTGCTCCGCCCCTGCCTGCTGCCCCGGCGGTACAGTCTGCACCACGGTATTCTCCTGGCCGCCCCCTTTCCCGGAGTCGGCCTGTCCGGGAGGATCGATGGTTATGTGAACGCCGAAGCCGCGCCCCATTTCAGCCGCTGCCGAGGCACCATTGCCTGCTTCCTGCCCGGCATTGCCATCCTGAGAGCTGCTCTGCCTTGCCCCCGGCACCACAGGCGGTGCCGGAGCCGTTGGCGGTGTCGGAGCCGTCAAAGCCATAAAATCACTGTCCTTTGCCCTGCATATATTTCACCAATATCATCTGCACATTATTTTGTATTACTCATTTGGGCCATCCGGGTCGCAGCGCTTGCAAGGGCTGTAACCTTCCGCCCTGGCAGCCTCATTGGACTCAAACCTGATACCGCCGCCATGAGCCTGCTGCAGCTTCGGACAGCCCGGCCTGTGATAAAAGCCGGTAAAATGGTCACCCATGCGATAGGCTTCCGTGCGGGAAATATCCTTGAAATCATTCTCCACCGAAGAAGAATACATATTGTATGCCACTGCCAGAAGCAGGACAATCACTGCTACGCCGATACCCTTCAACACATGTCCACTCATAAAAAACGCCTCCCTGATAAAAGATTCTTGTTCCATTATATCATACAAAATTCTAAAAAAACATCCCCACCTGACAGCAGATGGGGATGCAATAGATATTTAACTTTTAGCCATTAGTCAAACAACAGGAGATAGGATTAAGCTACACCCAGAGCGCGAGCTACAACAGCAGCTACCAGAGCACCAGCCATAGGAGCGATACATGGAACCCAAGCATAACCCCAGTTGCCGCTGCCCTTGTTAGGAATAGGGAGGATAGCAAAAGCAATACGAGGACCGAGGTCACGAGCCATGTTCATAGCATAACCGGAGCAGCCGCCCAGGGAAAGACCGATTGCTACGATGAGCAGAGCTACGCAGTAAGGACCGAAGCCAGCTGGCAATGGACCATTAGGTGCAGAGAAAATCATCAGGATGCAGAACATCAGGAAGAAAGTACAGATAAACTCGGAGAGGAAACCATTGAAGATACCGCCAGTTGCAGTACCGGTAGCGAAGATACCTACCTTGCCGCCCTCAGTCTCAGCCCAGTGGCCCAGGAAGCAGAGATAAACGATGATGGAACCAACAATACCGCCAGCAGTCTGTACCAGCATAGTAGCAACAAACTGAGCAGGAGTATAAGTACCGAGATACATCTTTGCAATAGTAACGGAAGGGTTGATATCAGCCTGCGGAGCACCCAGTGCTACAGAAGTGTATACACCCAGCAACACTGCGAGACCCCAGCCCCATGCTGTACAAATCCAGCCAGCACCTCTTGCATAGGACTTCGCCAGGTTCAGGTTTGCGTTAACGCCCACACCGAACACCATCAGAACCATAGTTCCCATGAACTCGCCTAACAGATTATCCATTTTACATCCCTCTTTCGTATAACGTAACAAAAAATTTCTATACGGGCAAACCCCTCAGCATGCCCGAATTCATACCTGCTGCCGGCAGAACCGGCAGCAGGTACCGAATTCAAAAACAACCGTTCAATAGATCTCTTAACAAACCTTTACCGAATAAGGATTACTCCTCATCCTCCAGCCAGTGCATAGCGTGCTTAACAGCTTTTCTCCAGCCCTTGTAGAGCTTAGCAGCCTCCTCAGCAGGCATTACAGGCTCGAAGCGTACATCCAGCTTCCAGGCAGTCTTCAGCTCCTCCTTGCTGCTCCATACGCCTACAGCAAGACCTGCCAGATAAGCAGCACCGAGAGCAGTAGTCTCGATAATCTGAGGACGATCTACAGGAACACCCAGAATATCAGCCTGGAACTGCATCATCAGGTTGTTGGCAACAGCACCGCCATCTACCTTCAAGGCAGCCAGCTTGATGCCGGAATCAGCTTCCATTGCACCCAGAACATCCTTGGTCTGATATGCCAGGGACTCAAGAGTTGCACGAACGATATGAGCCTTGGTAGTACCACGGGTAATACCGATAATCATACCACGGGCATTGGAATCCCAGTATGGAGCACCCAGGCCAACGAAAGCAGGAACCAGATATACACCGCCGGTATCGCGAACCTTCTTTGCAACCCACTCGGAATCAGGAGCAGAGTCAACCATACGGGCACCATCACGGAGCCACTGAATAGCGGAACCAGCAACGAAGATGGAACCCTCCAATGCGTACTCAACCTTGCCATCCAGGCCCCAAGCGATAGTGGTAACCAGGCCATTCTTGGAGTCATAGATGTCAGTACCGGTATTCATCAGCATGAAGCAGCCAGTACCATAGGTGTTCTTTGCCTCACCAGGGTTGAAGCAGTTCTGACCGAACAGAGCAGCCTGCTGGTCACCGGCAGCACCTGCAACAGGAATCGGTGCACCCAGGATAGAAGGATCAGCATAGCCATAAACGCTGGAAGAAGGACGAACCTCTGGCAGCATGGTCTTTGGAACATTCAGGTGATCAATCAGCTCGTCATCCCACTTCAGCTCCTTGATGTTGTACATCAAAGTACGGGAAGCGTTGGAATAATCAGTTACATGAGCCTTGCCACCGGTCAGCTTCCAAATGAGCCAGGTGTCAATAGTACCGAAAATCAGGTCGCCTGCCTCTGCACGAGCACGGGTGCCCTCTACGTTGTCCAGAATCCAGGTAATCTTGGTGCCGGAGAAGTAAGCATCCAGGGTAAGGCCGGTCTTCTGCTTGAACTCATCAAGATAGCCCTTTGCCTTCAGGTCATCAACGATGCCGGCGGTCTGACGGGACTGCCACACAATTGCGTTATAAACAGGACGGCCGGTGTTCTTATCCCAAACTACTGCGGTCTCACGCTGGTTGGTGATACCCATAGCTGCGATGTCGCTTGCCTCCAGGCCACTCTTTTCCAAAGCACCCTTCATTACCTCGCACATGGTGCTCCAGATTTCATCTGCATCATGCTCAACCCAGCCCGGGTTAGGGAAGTACTGAGTGAACTCCTTCTGTGCAACGCCTACAATCTTGGAGTTCTCATCGAAGATAATTGCTCTGTTGGAAGTGGTACCTGCATCTAACGCCATTACATACTTCTTTGCCATTGTGAAAATCCCCCTCTTGAAAAATAAATAATTACCTCTCGGAAAGCCCTCTCTCAAAGCTTATCCTTTAATATATGAATGGTACCTGCTTCAGAAAACACCCCTGTTTCCTTGCCTTTGAAGCAATACCGCTCATTACGCCTATCATATTATATCACATCTTATAAAAAATGTTAAGACTTTTTATAAGCTTTTGCCAAAATTCTTATCGGATGGATTGCCTTGGTATCCGTGCCATGCTCAATCTGCATGCGGCAGGTACCGCAATCACAGACAACCTTGTGATAGTTATCCCCGTTGATGGCATCAAACAGCTTCTGCCCCACCTTCATGGATGTCTCATAGTTGTCCTTGTGGAAGCCGTAGCTGCCAGAAATGCCGCAGCAGCCTGCATCAGCATTGACAATGTTCAGACCGGCCTTCTCCAGAAGATCAAGAGCCGGCAGCCCGATACCCTGGGCCCGGAGATGGCAAGGTGCATGATAAATGAACTTGTGGTCACTCTTGATGCTTACCTTCTTCAGCTTGCCCTCATAATCAAGCCGTGCCAGGAATTCAAAGGCATCCCACACATTCTTTGCCGCTTCCTTCATCTCGGACTGGGCAAACAGCTCCGTGTACTCAGTCTTCAGCATCAGGGAGCAGGAGGTGCAGCAGGCAATCACCGGAATATTCTTCCTGGCGTATTCCTGAATTACAGCCACATTGGTATCGGCATGATTCCTGGCCTCGTCCAGATAGCCGCCCACCACCAAAGGAGAACCGCAGCATACAAAGCGGTCATCCATGAGAACCTCATAGCCATTCTCGTTCATGACCTTGACGAAGGCAACCCCCACCTCAGGGTCATTGGTATCAATATAGCAGCCAGGGAAGAACAGAACCTTCTTGTCAGAGGACGGCTGCTTTATCTTCTTGAACATATCGCGGAAGTAAGTGGAAGCATAGCGCGGTGTCTTCCGCGGTGCCATGCCCATAATCCCCATCATGCCGGTGGCCTCGCCGATGGACATGCCCAGGTTGGCAAGCTGCTTGCCAAAAGGAATGCTGTTCAGCATATTTGCCATCTTGAAGCCATGGCTCAGCATTTCATCCTCAGGCTTGTGAGCCTCAGGATGAGCCTGCAGGTACTTTGCTCTCTCCAGCATGTTCAGCGTGGAGACAGAAACGCCATTCGGGCAGGTAATATCGCAGTTCTTGCAGTTGGAGCACAGCATCAGGGTGTCTTCATAGTCGCTTGGATCGGAGAAATGCATACGGCTATGAGCAGGTCCTACAAGCTTCGGCCCCTTGTATTCAGGATTGGCAGCAGTAACAGGGCATGCCGCAATACAGGATGTGCAGGCAATACAGTTATCCGCTGAATCTCTTGCTCTTTCTTCTAACTCCATAATATAATACCCCTTTCCATCAAGCCCTGGCTGCCTTGTATGCAGAGGACAAAGCCACACCATTGCCGGAATGCTCAAAGCAGAAATCATAACCGCTCAGGTTGCGGCCAACAACGTAAACATTCTTCAGAACCACGTTGCCGGAATCATCCACAGCCCGGAGAGAGCTGTCCACCCTCACGCCAGCCATGGCAAATGCCTGCTTCTTGTCAGAGAAAAGCTGCTTGTTTACCCACTTCTCCTCGGTGCAATCACCCTCAACAGGCAAGCCGAATACCATCTCCTTGTACTCGCCAAAATCCCGCATGGTGATGCCGCCGCTGTAGAAGCCGCCTGTAGCCAGGATAAACTTATCTGCCTCATAAACCTGGCTGCGAACCTCGCCGCCAGCCTCAATGGCAGTAACCACATCGCCCTTTACGATAGCCTTCTCAGCCTTTGCATTCTCGATAACACGGATCCCCTTCTTCTTCAACGCACTCAGGAGTACATCACGGAGACGGATGCCGTTTACGGACGGAGGCATGCCGGTAGTTTCCACTACGCTGCAGCCAAGATCCTTAACCAGCCTGTTATAAACTGTATAATCGCCCTTAGTCCCTAAAATCTGAGGTACGATAACAACCTTGCCAACGCCAGCCTGGCCCTTTACCTGCGCCAGGAATTCCCCATAGCCTTTATCGCTTTCAACCCATCTTGCCACATCCCTGGTAGTAAGGTCACGGCCGGTAATATAGGTGTCCACCGTAACAGTGGTATATCTCTTATCCCCACCCAATTCCTTGGCAAGATTTTCCTGAACCATATCTACATAAAAGTCCTTTAAGCCCTTTACTCCCACGATGACAATCTCGTGAGCCTTGAAGCAATCAGATGCCTCCAGGGACTCAGGCAACAGGCAGGTCGGCTTCATGGTGCCTACGCTGGTCACCAGCCACTGCTGCTCCTTTAGAGAACCTGTATAAGGGAACCCTTCCCCTGCCACAGTTCTCTTGAAAAATTCTACAGAATCCTGAATGGCAGCCATGCCAATCTTCCTGTATGGGTGATTTTCAGCCAGCTTGCCGATGCCCTCAATAGGACTATCCACAGCCTTGCCTGCATCATCATAACCCAGAATATCTATCACACCGCTGTTCAACGGGAATGTACCTGCACCGTAGGACAGCAGCGTCACCTTCTTGCCTTCATCGGCACTTACCAGCGCAGCCATCAGCCCTGCCACGCCATTACCGATAACAACTACATCAGATTTGCTCATCCTCGTCTACCCCCATTTACGTTAAACAACAGCTCGTACATGCCTCTTGTCATCTCTGCCTCCCGGAGGGTTTTGCCTGCCATAACAGGAGTAATGCCCTTCCATCTGGCCTGGAGGAAGTTCTTCATGTCGCCCAGGGAATCATTGCATCCCTCAAGCTTGTTCTTAAAGAGCTTGTTGGCGACGGCAGCACTGCGCAGAGCGCAATAATTGCCCTGACAGGTACCCATGCCCATGCGAGTCCTTCTTCTTACATCCGCTACGCTGTGGCTGGTAGGCTCGGCGGCAATCCGCTGAATCTCTGCCATGGTAACGTTCTCGCACTCGCAGAGAACCTCCCGGGTTTCCGGCTGCTCCTTCAATGTCTTCACTACATCGCCGAACTTGTCAACGCCCAGACGGGTGGCTGCAAGATTTACGCCATAAGATGGGAAGTACTGACGGGCAGCCTTCTTCTCTGCCTCCGGCACCTCCGGCACCAGATCTTCCTCAGCGGTACGGCACTTGGCTGTGTTATGCAGCTTCGGAGCCAGCACATCGCAGAACTTCTCTGCCATCAGGCGGTAGGTGGTGAACTTGCCGCCACAGATAGTCATCATGCCCTTCAGGCCGTCCTCCTTCTCGTGGTCGATGGTCACGAAGCCGCGGGAAGCATTGCGGCCGCCCTCGGCACCCTTCGGCACATACAGCGGACGGGAACCGGCAAATACACGGAGGATGCGGTAGTCGCGCAGATGCTCGAATACGCCCTCGCCGGTCTTCATCAGCTCCTCAACCTCCTCCCAGGAAGTGGAGGTATCCTCAGGGTCAGGAATGGTAATGGAGGAAGTACCCAGAATGGTAATGGAGCCGTGCGGCACAAAAATATCACCATTGGACGGCTTGCGGAGACGGTTGACAACCCGGTTGGAAATGCGCTGGTTGAAGGCAATCAGCGTACCCTTGGAAGGGCTTACGTTGCACTCCAGGCCTGCCATGTGAGCAACCTGCCCGGCCCAAGGACCGGCAGCATTTACCAGGATTTCGCACTCAATCTCATATTCTTCCTTGGTAACATTGTCGCGGACAGTAATGCTCTTTACTACCGCATTCTCAATGTTCACCCCGATAATCTCGGTATAAGTCTTGTAGCGGCCGCCATAACGGGCAGCAGACTGCAGATTCTGCCAGGACATGCGGAAGCCGTCAATAGCTCCGTCCGGCACCTCATAAGCTACAACCAGCTTGCGGGAAAGGTTAGGCTCAATGCGCAAAGCCTTCTCCTTGCTGATTTCACGTGTTGGAATGCCGCTTTCCTTGCAGCCCTTCAACCACGGCTCAACAAAATCAGGATCATCGCCCTCAACCTGCACAAACATGCCGGTGGTAGCCTCAACACAGGATTTGCCTATTCTGCGCAGGATAGTGTTCTCCTCGATGCACTCCCTGGCAGCCTCCTGGTCCTTTACCGCATACCTGGCACCGCTGTGCAGCAGGCCGTGGTAGCGGGAGCTGGCACCATTTACCATATCCAGCTTCTCAATCAAGAGTGCATCAATACCGCGCATTGACAGATCGCGCAGGATACCGACGCCTGTAGCACCGCCGCCGACGATGACAACCGTAGCCTTGTCCTTTACCATAACAATCCCCCATTTTCTATAATACACACAGAAGCCGCAGCCCCCACTATGAGATAAAGCATAAGACCAATGAACGCTTAACGGATAATTATTATCAATAACTATTATCTCACATTTGAATTTTATTTCGATTGCACAATGTAAAATTCCAACCGCAACAAAATTTCATTTACACACATATATTACCCCATCAACTTCAAGAAGTCAATAAAAATAATATGAAAAACGAGATTTTTATTCCCCACTACTACGAATACGCCATTCATCCCTTGAAAATACGACAAACTCACCATGTTTTCGTTGCGAATTACCACTTATAAACTTATTTTCACACAATTTCCAAACATGTACATTATTTCTTAAGATATGAAAAAATGCTCAAATTATCCGTTTCCAGACAATTTGAGCATTTTTTACGCATCATTTGTAAATGTTATGCATCAGCTGTAAATGATTTGCCAAGCATTTACAGTCATACACAAAGCATTATGGCAAATCAGAAGGTAGCCACAACTGCACCGTTATACTTTTCCTCGATGAACTTCTTTACCTTCTCGGACTGCAGCGCCTTGATCAGTGCCTTGATCTCAGGACGCTCCTCGTCACCATTGCGCACAGCGACGATATTTACATAAGGAGAAGTGGCATCCTCAATGAACAGGCTGTCCTTGACAGGGTTCAGCTGCACCTGCATAGCGAAGTTGCTGTTGATAACTGCCAGGTCAACATCATCGATGGCACGAGGCACCTGGGCTGCCTCCAGCTCCTGGAACTTCAGGTTTTTCGGATTCTCCACTACATCCTGAACAGTAGCAGCAATGTTGGTATCATCCTTCAGCTTGATGAGGCCTGCCTTGCTCAGGAGAATCAGGGCACGGCCGCCGTTGGTAGGATCATTAGGGATTGCTACGGAAGCACCCTCCTTGACCTCTGCCAGGCTCTTTACCTTGTGGGAATAAATCCCCATCGGCTCGATGTGAATACCGGCAGCATTGGCAACCTTTACCTCAGGATGCTCCTTGATGAAGTTGTCCAGATAAGGTGCATGCTGGAAGTAGTTGGCATCCAGCTCCTTGTCGTTCAGGGCCAGGTTCGGCTGTACATAGTCGTTAAACTCCACAATCTGCAGATCAATATTCTGTGCCTTCAGGTCATCCTTGACCTGCTCCAGCACCTCTGCATGAGGCACGGCAGTAGCACCTACCTTCAGCACCTTTGTCTCACTGGCAGCCTGCTTGTCACTGCCGCAGCCGGCCAAAGCCAGTACTGCCACAGCCAATGCTGCCAAAACTGCTAACAATTTCTTCATAGACAATTCCCCCTTGATAGCTTGATAAAAAATTATAATTTCCTCCTAGAGAGGTAATAAACACATGAACAAAATTTCTCTGCCAAGCACTGCCATTTTGCCGATTTGTTGTACAAATTTGTCAAAATGCTATACTTTTCGCCCCAATGCCGCAAGCAAGCCACCTACCGCTTATCCAGCTTCTTTGCCAGGGCATTACCGGCAAACTGCACCACCTGCACCATGACAATCAGCACCACCACAGTAGCAATCATGATATCAGGCCGGAAACGCTGGTAGCCATAGCGGATAGCCAGATCGCCCAAGCCGCCGCCGCCAATGGCACCTGCCATGGCCGACTCACCCACCAGGCTGATAACCACCGTGGTCAGCTGGGCCACGATATTTGGCATAGCCTCCGGCAAAAGCACCCTGGTAATAATCTGCATCGGCGTGGCACCCATGGACTGAGCCGCCTCTACGATGCCCTCCGGGATTTCCCTCAGGGAAGTCTCCACCTGACGGCCGATAAAAGGCACAGAAGCCAATACCAGAGGCACCATAGCTGCCGTAGTGCCGATAGAGCTGCCCACAATCAGCCTTGTCAGCGGAATAATCGCCACCATGAGGATGACGAAAGGAATGGAGCGCACCGCATTGACTACGGCCCCCAGCACCTTGTTCAGCACCAGGCACTCCAAAATCTGATTTTTGTTGGTGGTGTGCAGCAGCACTCCCAGAGGAATGCCGATAATAGTAGCAATCAGCATGGATACCGCCACCATGTAGACGGTCTCTCCCAATGCCTTACTGATGAGCGGAATCATGTCTGCTGACATAGCCAATCACCTCCACCTTCAGATTTTGTTTCTGCACATATTCCAGTGCTTCCTGAATTTCCAGCTGCCTGCCGTCCAGGCTGATAATCAGCCGTCCGAAAGGCACGCCCTTGATATCATCCAGGCTGCCGAAAAGAATGCCCACATTCAAATCAAAATTCTTGATGAGCCTGCTGATAACCGGCTCATTGGCAGATTCCCCGATAAAGGTAATCCTGATCAGCAGTATGCTGCCGCTGAACTGCTCCTGATGCACCTCCCGCTCCCGGAAGCCTACAGGCAAATCATTGCTGAGAAGCACGCTGATAAACTCCTTGGTAATAGGCTGCTGGGGATTGGTAAACACATCCAGCACCTTGCCCTTCTCGGCAATCACGCCCTTGTCAATAACAGCCACCTTGTCGCAGATGTCCTTGATAACCTGCATCTCGTGAGTGATGACCACCACCGTCAGCTTCAGCTTGGCATTGATATCCCTGATAAGCTGCAAAATTGCCTTGGTGGTCTGAGGGTCCAGTGCCGAGGTAGCCTCATCGCAGAGCAGAATCTTCGGCTCGCTGGCCAGCGCCCTGGCAATGCCCACACGCTGCTTCTGACCGCCTGACAGCTGGCTTGGATACTGGTTTGCCTTATCAGCCAGCCCCACCAGCTCCAAAAGCTCCGTCACCTTTTTGTCAATCTTCTCCTTGGGCGTATTTACCAGCCGCAGGGGAAATGCCACATTCTCATATACCGTAGCCGAGGACAGCAGGTTGAAATGCTGAAAAATCATGCCGATGCTTTTCCTGGCCTGCCGCAGCTGGCTCTCGTTCATGGCTGTAATATCCTGACCGTCCACCGTCACCTTGCCACCGGTCGGCCGCTCCAAAAGATTGATGCAGCGCACCAGGGTAGACTTGCCGGCACCGCTGAGGCCGATAATGCCGTATATCTCGCCCCTGTTGATATGCAGGCTGATATCTTTAATGGCTCTCACGGGACCGGATGGACTGTCATAGATTTTCTCAATATGGGATAAATCAATCACAGGCTTCAACTCCTAAAAAACATTGTTTTCCTGTATGTTTTGTATAATAGCACATTTTTCTCCTCAGGTCAAGAGTTAATTAACTACTATTTAAATATGTAAAAAACTTTCACAAACCAAAAGCATACAATACATATTATACCGATTTTTCAGCCAAAAGAAAACAAAAAAAGACTGTTATCTCCAAAAAGAAATAACAGCTTTTTTGCACATTTATGATAGCCAGCCCCTGCATCCTGTAAGGATGACGGGCAATCACCTCCGCTGATTCCATGCTTTACTAGAATGAGCAATCACACCTCCGGCATTAACGCCAGATCCCTCGATCCTTATGCCGCTGCTGCCATGTGCCACTAGAATCATCGAGGCTGCTGAACCCTCGGCAGGCTGCCGCCACCATGTCCAGCTCATCATCAGCCAGCTGCTGCTTTTCATCATACTTTGCCAGCAGCCTTTCCTTCAGGCTTGCCTGAACCTTGGAAAACTTACTGAAATCCACCTTCGGTTCCATCGTCTTCACCTCACTTCATTATGCTTATCACAAGATGCTTGTAATGCTCTTTGTCCTTTATACGCGCAGAAACGAAAAGCATTACAAAAAATCTCAAAAAATTTCCAGATTTTTTATATAGTGTAGCCGCTGCCTTCCAAAATAGCTTTCAGCTTGTCCAGCGCCCGGTGCAGTACCACTCCCACATTGTTGGCGGTCATGTCCTCCATCTCGGCAATTTCCTTGTTGCTGATACCCGTCAGGTATTTCAGGGAAACCACCCGCCGTTCCCTGTCATTGAGCTTTTCCAGGGCCAGCAGCAGCTGGCTGTCACCTTCATCCGACAAAACCTGCTGCTCCGGCGTTTTCCTGCCATCAGCCGGCTCAAAAAACTCCTCCCATGCCGCCTCATTCAGCTGCTTGTGCTTCCTGAACAGGCTGTTCATCTCATTGATGGCAATACGGAAAATCCAGGTGGAAAAAGCCCCCTTGCCGCTGTCATAATCCCCCAGCTTCACAAATACCTTTTCAAAGGTAATGCTGATAATATCATCCGCCTGCTCCGTATTTTTTACCTTGGCAAAAATAAAATTATAAACCCGCGGAAAAAAATAATCATACAGCTCGCTAAAGGCTTCCTTATCGTATCTTGCCCGCTCTGCCAGCTCATTATAATAACCACTCCTGCGCTCTGCAACGCTCTCCCGCATATCCAGCATATAAACTCCTCCTATGCCAGCTGACGCTTTGCCAGCTGCGCAAACATGCCATTCATCTCCATCAGCTCCTCAAAGCTGCCCTGTTCTGCCACCCTGCCATCATCAATCACCACAATCCGCTCCGCTTCCCTGATGGTGCTGAGCCTGTGGGCAATCACAATCCTGGTAGCCTTCATGCGATTCAGGCTTTCTGTCACAATCGCCTGAGTCCTGTTATCCAGGGCGCTGGTAGCCTCATCCAGCATAATGATGGCAGGCCGCCCGGCAATAGCCCGGGCAATCAGGATGCGCTGCCGCTGGCCGCCGGAGATATTGCCGCTGCCCTCGCTGATAACCGTGTGCATCCCCATAGGCATGGCGCGGATATCATCAGCAATCCCTGCCAGCTCCGCCGCTTCCCAGGCATCCTCCATAGTCAGTGGCGAGGTTCCTACTATATTTGTATATATATCTCCCGTCATCAGCTGGCCATTCTGCAGCACCACCCCCAGCTGGCAGCGTACGGAAGCCAGATTCAGCTCCTGCATATCCTGATAATCATAGTATATTACACCGCGCTTGGGCGTTTCCATGCCCAACAGCAATCTCAGCAAAGTTGATTTGCCGCAGCCTGACTTGCCCACGATAGCCACATTTTCCCCGGCACGGATATCCAGGCTGATATCCTTCAGCACATCAGGCATATCATCACCATAGCTGAAAGTAAGATGCTCAATCCTGACCGCCCCGGTCAGCACATCCGCATCCAGCTTGTCCTCCGTCACCTCCGGCACCTCCTCCAGGATAGGCCGCAGGTTGTCCACATGAGGCTTGATGGTGAAGAACTGCGCCACCAGCGGCACTATACCCACAACCGTACCATTAAAGGAAGAAAATGCCGCCTGAAAGGCCAGGAACTGAGGATAGCTGATATGCTGCACCACCTGCCCTGCAGCAGTGGTTTCCTGCATGCCGTACATGGCAGTATAGTATAAAAGCATATTCAGGATAAAGGGCTGCACCGCCCCGATAATGCCGTTATAATTGCCCTGCCAGCGGAGCTTCATCTTCCATTTCCATTCCACGCCAAATACCTTTGACCAGAGATAAAAGGCCTGCGCTTCTGCACCATGCACCCGGAACTTTGCCAGCCCGGTAAAAATCTGCTGCAAAAGCCCTGCTGTCTGATTGGACGCCTGCAGCATTTCCCTCTGAAAATTAATCAGACGGCGATAGATAAATGCCACCACCACCAGATAAACAGCCCAGACTGCCAGTGCCTCCAGGGTAAGCTTCCAGCTATACCACAGCATCAGCCCTATACTCCAAAAGGAAAAGACAAAGTTGAAAATCTGCCCCACAAACTGCCCTGTAGCCATGGATTTGATTACCTCAATACCATTCATGCGCTGCAGGAGCTCCCCTGTTTCAAACCGCCGGAAAAATTTTGCCGGCAGCTGCAAAAGCCTTCCCCAGAGAGCAGCTTCCACCGACATATCAAGATGATTGGTAATGCGCAGCACCGCAATAGAGCGCACCAGGGAAAGAGCTGACGTAGTAAAGCCCGTAATCAGCATAATCTGGGTAACTGCCGCCAGTCCCACATGGTCCCGGATGGGAATAATATCGCTAAAGACAGTCTCCGTAATAATAGGGGAAACCAGCGGAATAATGCCAGCCGCCAGGCTGCACAGGATAATCGCCTGATAATCCCGCCGCCAGCAGTGCCTGAACATGAACACCAGCAAATCCCTGACCTTCAGCCTTCTGGCCGGAAACCCGGCATAGCACTGAAAACCGTCACCATCTATAGAAGCCGCCAAACTGCTGTCTACCGGCACCCCCTCCGGGTGGTCATAAGTATACATCTTGTAGGAGCTTTCACTCTCCGGCACCAGTGCCGACAGCTCCTTTGCCTCTCCCGCATAGCCAAGCAGCACGCCGCAATCCTTTTTGTACCAGTCATCTGACAGGCTCACCAGACGCATGGTCATATTGCCCTTCTGCATAAGCCTCTTTATCAGCCCCAGCTGATCCAGCTTGCCAGCCAGCTCAGGGCTGATATGAATATTTTCCAGGGGCATCCCCAACGCCTTTGCCACCATGCGAATAACAAAAGCTGCACGCTCCTGCTGCTTTCCTTCTTCCTCCTTGCGCTCCACAACCTCCTTTTGCAGAAGATTGTTAATAGACACATCCACCAGCTGCTGCCTGTAATCCGCCGCCTTATCAAGCCTGGCTTCCTTGTCATGCTGCAGCAGATCAAAATACCTGCGCAGCCTGCCAGCCAGCACCTTCTGCCGGTCCTGCCACAGACGCAGCAGCTCCTCATATTTCATAGAGGATATCTTTTCCTGCATACCCTCCCAGTAGGCAAGAGCTTCCCGGCTTTTCAATGCCTCCCGGCTGATAAAGGAAATGTCGAACAACTTTCTATACCAATGACTGAGCAAATGTCCAAGTTCCTGCTCGTTATAATCAGTAGGATTGGCAGGACACAGGCTGCTTTCCTCCACAGCATACACATATATGCTTATCCTGTCATCATTGATGAGAAAAACAGGCTCCCCGGCGCGCAGCTCCATCAAAAACAGCTGCCTGCCGGTCCTGGCATCCTCTGCGTAAAGCTCGCAAAAGCCCGACTGCACACGCATCAGCTCAAACTGCCCTGACAGCCCCATGCGTTCACCTGGATAAATACTAAGTCCAACTTCCATGCCCGGCATTTACTCACCTCCCACTGACTGCTCATTTTCTGCCACCCTCTGCTGCTCCATAATCAGGTTGTAATAAGCTCCCTGCTGCCCAAATAATTCCTCATGAGTGCCGCGCTCCACAATCTTTCCCTGCTCCAGCACAATAATCTCATCACAATCCCGGATAGTGCTGAGACGATGGGCAATCACCAGGCAGGAGCAGCCCCGGCGGCGGATATTCTGCATGATTTCCGCCTCAGTCAGGGGGTCCAGGGCACTGGTTGCCTCATCCAGCACCAGGAAGCTTGGATTGCCTGCCAAAGCCCTGGCAATCTCCAGCCGCTGCCGCTGGCCGCCGCTGAAATTCCTGCCTCCCTCATCCACATGTGCCTCATAGCTGCCATTCAGCTGCACTATATCCTGATGGATGCAGGCATCCCTTGCCGCCCGGATCACATCATCCCGGCTGATGGCAGCATCAAACATGCTGATATTCTCTCGCACCGTGCCGCTCATCAGGAAAACCTCCTGGTCCACAGAAGACACCGAATTCACAATCACCCTGCGGGGGATCCTTTCCCGCTCCATGCCATCAAAGAGGATTTTCCCCTCCCACTGCTCATAGAGGCCTGTCACCACCCTGCCCAGGGTAGACTTGCCGCTGCCGGAAGTGCCCACCAGTGCCACCCACCGCCCAGGCTCTATAGTCAGGCTCATATTCTGCAAAAGAGGTGCCGCCAGACGGCTGTAGCCGAAAGAAATATCCTTCAGCTCCACCCTGCCCTTCAATACCTTGAACGGACAGTCAGGCTCCTCCTCCTGATAATTCAGCCTGTCAATCTCGTATTTTCGCACATCGTTCAGCCTCTGCATCTGCATTTCCGTAGACTGCAGCTCCTGTCCCAGCCCCACCAGATTGTTAAAAGGAGTCTGGAAATTGCCCATCAGGCTTTGAAATGCCATGAATATACCGGCTGTCATCACCCCTTCCATAATGGAAAAGCCGCCGATGGTCATGATAAGGGCACTATTCAGTCCGCTCATCAGCATGGGAATCATATTGACGCTCTGGCTCAAAAGGGCAATCTCCTGGGAGCTTGCCAGCACCTTGGCATGGTAGCCTGCCACCTTGCCAAAAAAATCCGCCTCGTTGCCGTTTGCCTTGATGGTCTCAATCATCTGCAAGCCGTTCATGGAGTTGCCATAGGCCTTGCCTGACTCCTGCTGCACCCGCATGGACAAATCCGTCATGCGCCGCCTGAGATAGAAGAAAACGCCCAAATCCACCAGGCTGAAGCTGACACCGATCACTGTCAGGCTGGGACTGTATTCGTACAGCAAAAACAGGAAAAATAGTGCCGTAAAGAAATCCAGCAGGCAGGTAGCCGCCGAGCCGCTCAAAACAGCTGCAATAGACTCCGTGAAGCTGGCACGGGAAGCAATCTCCCCGGCAAAACGCTGCTGAAAAAAATCCATGGGCAGCTTCAGAAGATGCCAGAAAAAACTGCTGGAATCCGCCAGGGTAATCTTCTCCTGCCACCTGGTCAGGCACCAGCTGCGCATAAAGGAAAGAATGCCGCTCAGTACAAAGGACAAGGTCATGGCCAGCATGAGATTTACCATCCAGTCAGGATGCTTGCCGGTCAGGATATCATCCAGAAAAATCTGGCTCATGACAGGAGATGCCAGCTGGAAAACCAGCATCCCCAGCCCGATCAGCAGCACAAAGAGCACCGCCCACTTGTCCTGCCAGAGCTTGCTGCCCACATCCTTCAGCACGTTGTAGCGATGCCCCATGGGCTGGAAATTCTCCCCTGGGCGTATTTCCATGGCAATCCCCGTATAAGAGCCCTTGAACTCAGCCCAGCCTACAGTACGCCTGCCTATAGCAGGGTCATTCAGGTACACCCTGTCCCCCTTGATGCCCTCCAGCACCACAAAATGATTGAACTCCCAGTGAATAATCAGGGGATATTTTTCCTCCCGCAGCTGGTCTGCCATCATGCGGTAGCCTGCCGCCTCACAGCCCAGCTTCCTGGATGCCTTCAATACATTGCTTGCCTTGGAACCATCCCGGTTCACGCCGCATTCCTGCCGGAGCTTTTCCAGGGGAATCCACATGCCATAATGTGCCAGCACCATAGCCAGGGAAGCAGCACCGCACTCGGTAGCCTCCATCTGGAGAATAACCGGCACCTTGACGCGGCTCCCCTTATCCCCTGCCAGCTTTTCAGACAGAGCATCCTTTATCTCCTGCCAAAAACTAAAACTCTTTTTCATGGCCATCACCTGTTTCTCAGCCACTGGCTGGCCTTGTAGAATACTTTTTCAATAGGCGCCTTGCGGTCAATAATCACGCTGCCTGTCACATAGGTACCTGCCGTCACGGGCTTGTGCTCCCCTACAATGGAGGTCCAGAGATACCCCGACGCATCATTTTCATTTTTTACCAGGTCAAACCGCACCTCCACCACGGAATTCTGCACCTGCTGCAAAATAGTCTGGGCCAGCTGGGCATTGCCAAGATTGCGCACCATGGATGCCTGGTCCACAGGATAGTCCGACACAGAACGCACTACCCCCAGCAGGCTGCCTGTCTGGCTGGTATCAGCCCCGTTAGGTGCCAGCTGGATGCTCATGCCCGGCTCCAGCCTCTTGCCCTTATCTACTGATACATACATAATGCCGGTCAGGTCACTGCGGTCTTCATCCAGGCGGATAGTGCAGATCTCATCACCTGCCCTGACAATGGTGCCCTCATCTGCCAGCAGCTCGGTGACAACACCTGCATAAGGGCTGTAAATCTGCTCGTTGACCGCCTCCGCCGTGCGCTTGGCATCATGGGCGTTTACCCTCTGCTCCACATCGCTGCGGTTGGCGCCCAGGTCAATGCTGTTCCTGACAGCGATGGTATCCATAGTCATGTTCACCTGGTCTATCTGAGCCAGCTGCTGATTTTTCTTCACCCGTGCCCCCTTATTGATATACAGCTTATTTACCTGACCTGTAGTCATCACAGTTACCTTCCTGAGGCCGCCGGCATCCGTAATCAGACCATAGCCATCAGCCTTGACTGTAAAGGAGCCCATAATAGACCAAAGCACAACGCCTGCCAGAAGCAGCAGGATAGCAGACAGGCCTATCCAGCCGATAGGATTGGTCACATGGAGCAGGGTATCCAGTTTCTCCGGGGAACGCATCTTGTCCAATGCTTCCCTGCTAAACAATTTATCGGGATTTACCATTTCATTCCTCCCCTTCCTCCATATTTGCCTCTACCTTCTGACCTTCCTTCAGTCCATCAATGCCGGATACCACTACTATATCCCCCTCCTGCAGGCCGGACAGGATTTCCGCATATTTCTCTCCTACAGCCCCTACCGTCACATGGCGCTCCTCCAGCTCATTATTGCTGTTAATCACATAGACATTGCCTGTATCATAGTTGTTATCAAGTGCTTCCACAGGTACGGACAGGACATAGCGCGGCTGATTGGCTGTCAGCACCATATCCTCGTAGCTTCTGGCTTCCAGGATACCTGCATCATTATAGACATTAAATACTACCCGGCGCATCTCCGCAGGCTCTGACAGGGCAGGATAAATGCCGAAAATATCCACAGCAAAAACGCTTTTGCTGCCTTTGTTGCCAGAGCTATATTCCGTGTTGTAGGCTTTGACAAAATCAGGCCGCTTGAAGGACAAAGTAAAATTCTCCTTTTCTCCTGCCTCGCCCAGCAGGGAACGTAGCGCGGCATCTTCCATATTCAGGGCAAACCACAGGGACCGGAAATCACCAATCAGGCAGATGGGCGTGCCAGCCGTGACAAAGTTTCCTTCCTCCTTGTAGCTGACCAGCACATATCCTTCCGCATTGCTCACCACATGCAGCCTGCCCTGGTTGAGCACAGCCTGCTCATACTGGGCCTGGGCATTGGCTGTATCAGCCTGGGCCGCCGCAAAATTCGCCCTTGCCTCATCCAGCTTTTCCAGTGATGTAGCATTCTGCTCAATCAGGCTGCTGTAGCGGCTGTAGCTGTTCTTTGCCTGCAGCTCCACCGCCTCCGCCCGGCGCAGGGCACTTTCTGCCTGCTTGATTTTCAGGGGCAAATCCTCATTGGTCAGCTCCACCACCACATCACCGGCATGCACATATTTATTCTTGTGGGTATATTTTTTTGTGATGACACCATCCACCTTGGCAATCACATCCACGGACTGCCGGGAGTACATGCTTGCCTCAGGAAACTCATACTGGGCGTGAATCTGCCGTATTTTTACAGTGGTAGCATTGACTATCACAGAGCGGTTATTCATCCTTTCCAAGATAACGCTCTCGCCCTTGTAATTGACAAAGATGCCGTAGCCGATAATGGTCAATGCCATGATAATCACCATAACCATGGCTATATAAAAATATTTTTTCAAACACACCGCCCCCATGAAAATGCGCACAAAATATATCCCATATCATTCAATAATCACAATCACACCGTTATATTCTACAAAAAATGCAAAATTCCTGCAAAAAAAATAGCACTGCACTCTGTATACACAGAAAACAGTGCCATTTTTATTCTGGTTCAACCTATTCAGCTTTTCTCTATCAAAGTCTTGATGGAAAGACCGGCGCCTGCTACTGCACCAGTTACAAAACTGGCCGTTCCCACAGATGCCGCAGCCACAGCAGCCGTTGTCGTGCCACCTACAGCCGCTGCTGCAACCGCACCAGCGGCACCGGCGGCAGCACCAATCACTCCGGCCGCTACCCCGGCAGTAGCAGCACTAAGTGCTACTACGCCTACGACAACTACAGCCGCAAGAGCAACCTTCTTGCACTTATTCCAGATGTCACTCCAGCTGCCGCCTACAATCATCTCCATATCTTCATCTGATAATTTCGTCTTCTTGTCATAGTACCCCAGAGCTTCATCAAAAAGCTCCTTGAATTCGTCCAGCTTAATGCTGATATACCTTTTTGCTGCCTCATACATATCCTCAACAGTTTCGGCAGCTTCCATAATCCTGCTGGTAATGGGATCCGCTTCCATCTTTTGCAGCATCTCCTGTACCTGAGCCCCGTTCTGCTCAATTGCCATTGCCATCTCCATGATAAACCGCTCCTTTCAAATCAAATATCTGCTTAATTGTTGATAAAATCTCTTACTTTCTTCGAAATCCAAACAATAAAGTCATCCACGCCTGCCACTCCGCCACTGGCTGCTTCCAAATCCTCATCAGTCAGCAGCTTTTTTACCTCATTATCGCCAAAACCGGCAGCCAGTGACAGCAGCTCCTCTTTCTCCACGCTCAAGCCATGCTCAGCCAGAACCGCTATCATTTTCTCTATACTGTCACATTCCAAAAGCCGATTTTTAAATTTCTCATCAGTCTCAAGCCTGCCATTCAGCTGTTCCAGCTTTCCCTTCAAAACATCGTCCAACATGATTAATTCCTCCTCCACTGCCAAGCTTTTATCACCATATCCGTATTTGTTTTTGTTTTTCTGTTTCTGTTATTTATACGCAAATACTTCCGAATTGTTACATTGCCATTACATTGATTTTTTATCAATACATTCCGTCCCAGTTCACAAATCTGGCAAGGGAAGGAGGGCGCACAGCCATTCCGGCAGCAACATTGTCCAGGGCATCTTCGGATAACTCAACCTTGTCTGAACCGGAAGCCTCTTTCTTCAGCATATCGATTACAGCATCAATGGTATCTTCTGAAATGCTGATGCCGTTAGCCAGCAAAAATTCTGCCACCTCTGCTGAAGTCTGCTTCTCAGCAAGTGCCCTCGCAAATGCTTCATCCTTCCCAATCTTTTCCATGAGCTTATTCACGGTATCAAGTAATTCCTGCTTATTGATTTTCATAATCCAAACATCTCCCATCATATTTTAATTTTTTGTGGTTTTGCTATTTATACGCAAATACTCCTAATTCATTACATACATGGCAAAAATTTTTCATTTTATCGTAGTGCTTATTCGTTACTTTGGCGATATCCGTAAGTTTTATTGATTAGTGCAGGGGAGCTATCAGAAAAACATCAGCAAATGCTCCAATGGTCGGAGAGGCTATGTTATCTAAGGTACGATAAAAGTGTTCCCTGAAAAGGGAAGCGCCTGTGATAAGGCATTAGCTGAAGCAATACGTGCACTTATACCGCTTATCACATTAGTTGTGGTAGCTGGTGTAGCGCTGTTGTGCAAGCTAACAATCACAGGCGAACTAATTTTGATGCTTCTGCATTAAGATATAAGTCACATATCGGCCACATCTTTTAGCAGTTTTACTGCACGAAAAAAGCCATCCTCGCCTGGATGACTTCTTCGTAGATGCTGTGACCATCAGTGCTCCAACACTGGTGTATGGTCGAGATTTTCTCCCCAAAAACCTATAGTGGCGAGCCATCGTTGTGGTTCGCTCTTTTTTTATGTCTTTATTGTACAGCATTTTTCAGCTTGAGTCAACATGCAAGAAAAAAGCACCAGCCTTATTGCCGCTATTGAGGGCGGCAATAAGCTGGC
>OBLI01001383.1_pt1 | contig 23833 bp, 24 predicted proteins | sample 1519701 | NCBI WGS metagenome assembly OBLI01 (sample SAMEA3663005, study PRJEB22513) | pig gut metagenome | biome: pig gut; feature: pig-associated habitat; material: faeces | place: France | collected 2012
CTGCCATAAAGGATGATTGTCAGGAAATCCTGAAAGCACTGAAATCCCGAATCGGTCAAAGGGGCGGAGAAAGCCTGCCGCCCATAAAACTACAACGGGGCCCCGGTCGTCGGAAGCCGTCCCTTTTATTGTGCCGCCCGGTCTACGGCCTCTTTCATTTTTTTCACGTATTCTGCCACATATGGCACGCAATCTTCCCCGTATTTTGCTATAATTTTCACAATGGCAGAGCCCACAATGGCACCATCGGATACTTTCGCCATTTCATAGGCTTGTTTCGGTTCTGCAATTCCAAATCCCACTGCACAGGGTACATCCGTAACTTTTCGTACCTGCTCCACCATGGATTTAATATCTGTACGTATCTCTCTTCGTACGCCTGTAACTCCCAGAGAGGAGACGCAGTAGATGTAGCCTTTCGCTTTTTTGGCGATCATGGCAATGCGGTCATTGGAGGTCGGCGCGATCAGCGGTATGATGTCCACTCCGTATTTCTCACATGCAGGAGCCAGTTCTTCCCGCTCTTCATAAGGCATGTCCGGTACAATAATTCCATCGATTCCGCATTCTGTACATTTTTTCATAAATCGTTCTTTTCCGTAGATAAAGATTGGATTTACATAGGTAAGAAACACCATGGGAACGGTTACTTTTTCTCTGGCACGTTTGAGCATATCAAAAAGGCGGTCTGTGGTGCATCCTGCCTGAAGTGCTCTTTCGTTTGCTTCCTGGATCACGGGTCCTTCTGCTGTTGGATCGGAAAAGGGAATGCCGATTTCGATCAGATCTGCACCTGCTTCTTCCATCGCATAAAGAAGTTGTTCTGTCACATCCAGAGAGGGATCTCCTCCTGTAACAAATGGAATAAATACTTTTTTCTTTTCAAATGCTTTATAAATATTACTCATAGATTTCTACTCCTCTGTATCTTGCTATTGCAGCCACATCTTTGTCTCCCCGTCCGGATACATTCACTACAAGGATCTGCTCTTTTCCCATGGTCGGTGCCAGTTTTTTTGCATAAGCCACTGCATGGGCACTTTCAATTGCAGGAATGATTCCTTCTGTTTTTGAAAGATATTCGAATGCTTCCACTGCTTCTTCATCTGTAATCGGCACGTACTGTGCTCTTCCTGTCGCATTGAGATTTGCATGTTCCGGTCCGATTCCCGGGTAATCCAGTCCGGCGGAGATCGAGTATACCGGTGCGATCTGTCCATATTCATCCTGGCAGAACAGAGATTTCATTCCATGGAATACGCCTTCGCTTCCTTTTGCAATAGTCGCTGCATGTTTGTCTGTGTCAATTCCGTGTCCGGCTGCTTCACAGCCAATGAGTTTCACCTGTTCATAAGGGATAAATTCATAGAAAGCACCCATCGCATTGCTGCCGCCTCCTACACAGGCAATCACTGCATCCGGAAGTCTTCCCTCTTTTTCCTGAAGCTGCTCCCTTATCTCTTTTCCAATGATTTTCTGGAAATCACGGACAATCATAGGAAATGGATGGGGACCCATAACCGATCCCAGCACATAAAGGGTATCATCCATCCTTCTGGTCCATTCACGCATGGTCTCATTCACTGCATCCTTCAAGGTTGCAGTTCCGCTTGTCACTGCATGGACTTTCGCACCTAAAAGTTCCATGCGGAACACATTCAACGCCTGTCGGTCGGTATCTTCTTTTCCCATGAAAATCTCACATTCCATATCCATCAGTGCAGCTGCCGTTGCTGTGGCAACCCCGTGCTGTCCGGCACCTGTCTCTGCTATGACACGTGTCTTTCCCATCTTCTTTGCCAAAAGAACCTGGCCAAGCACATTGTTGATTTTGTGAGAGCCTGTATGATTCAGGTCTTCTCTTTTCAGATAAATTTTTGCCCCGCCCAGATCTTTTGTCATTTTTTCTGCATAGTAAAGCAGCGAAGGGCGTCCTGCATAATTTTTTAACAAATCTTCCAGTTCCCGGTTGAATTCCGGATCATTTTTATATTTTTCATACGCTTCTTCCAGTTCCTGCACTGCGTTCATCAATGTCTCCGGGATGTACTGTCCCCCATAATTTCCATATCTGCCTTTACTCATCTCTCTGTCCTTTCCTTACTGCATCCAGAAATGCCTGTATTTTTTTTTCGTCTTTGTATCCTTCTGTTTCCACTGCACTGCTTACGTCTGCACCAAATGCACGGCATTCTTTCAGAGCCTGTGCCACATTGTCCGGGTTCAGTCCGCCTGCCAGCAAATAGGGTTTCTTCAGTTCCGGTATCAGGGAACGGTCAAATCCCTGTCCGCTTCCTCCATATTGCCCTTTTACATAAGTATCCAGAAGCAGATAATCACAGGGAAGCTGCTCTGCTTCCAGAATGGCTTCTGTATCTTTCACCCGGACTGCCTTCATCACCAGCCGTCCCGTCTTTTTTTTCAGTTCCTGAATATATTCTGCATCTTCCTCTCCGTGAAGCTGAATGAGACGGATGATGCCCGATTCTGCAATTTTTGCAACGATCTCTGGATCCTCATTTACAAATACTCCTACCGGGCAGATGTCCGAATCCAGCAATCCAGATAGTTTTTCCGCCTGTGAAATGGTCACCTGTCTGCTGCTTGCGGCAAATACAAACCCTGCATAGTCCGGTTTCAGACGATTCACCATCTGTATATCTTCCGGTCTGCGAAGCCCGCAGATCTTAACCTTCTTCATAGGTATCGTTTTCTCCTTTCAGCCACTGCAGCATTCCTTTTTTATTACTGCTGCGCATCATCGTCTCTCCGATCAGGACTGCATCTACCCGGTTCTCCTTGAGCACCTGTATATCCTGTGGGTTTTGAATCCCGCTTTCTGCCACAAAGAGTACTTCCGAAGGCACCAGCTCCCGCAGATTGGTACTGTTCCCTACATCCACACTGAAATCTTTCAGATTTCTGTTGTTCACTCCGATGATTCTTGCACCAGCCCACAGTGCATGGGCAATTTCTGTTTTGTCATGGGCTTCCACCAACGCAGACAATCCCAGACTGTCACAAACTTCTATATATCTTCTCAAAATTCCCGGTTCAAGAATGGCACAGATCAGAAGCACGGCATCTGCTCCCAGCACTTTTGCTTCATAAATCTGGTATTCTTCTACTACAAAATCTTTTCGCAGCACCGGTATGGAAATCTCTTCTGCAATTTCCCGAAGATACTGGTCAGATCCGAGAAAATATTTCGGTTCTGTCAGACAGGAAACCGCATCTGCCCCAGCATCCTCATATGCCCTGGCAATGGAAAGATATGGGAAATCTTCCGCAATGACCCCCTTCGAAGGGGATGCTTTTTTTACCTCACAGATAAAGCTGAGTCCTTCTTTTTTCAGTGCCTGTTCAAAAGGAAATCCCGTCTCTGTATTTCTTTTGTATGCTTCTTTCTTCAGCAGTCCCAAAGGTATTTTTTTTCTTTGCTCTGCCACCCGGATTTTTGTATCTTCTGCAATCTGTTCCAGAATCATTCTTTGTTCCTCCTGCTTCCTGTCACACTTCCTTTGTTGCCTTTACAAATTCTTCCAATTTGGCAAACGCTTTTTTACTGTCGATCAGCTCCCTGGCCATATTCACACCCTCTTCCAGTGTAATTCCGTCAATTCCCAGATAAAGGCTCATACCTGCATTCAAAAGCACCACATCCCGTTTTGGTCCCTGCTCTTTTCCGGTCAGGATATCTCTTGTAATCTGTGCATTTTCTACGGGACTTCCTCCAATCAGACTGGAAAGTTCACAGGGCTTCATACCAAACTGCTCCGGTGAAATGGTATAGGTTCTGGTCTCTCCAAATCGGATTTCACACACTGTCGTTTCACCGGTTAATGTAATTTCGTCCAGACCATCCGAACCACATACTGCCACACCTCTTGTTACCCCCAGATTTCCAAGAACTTTTGCCAGAGGCTCTACCAGCTTTTTATCATAAACACCAAGCAGCTGCATCGTGGCCGCTGCCGGGTTGGATAAAGGCCCCAGAATATTAAATACCGTACGCACACCCATTTCTTTTCTTACCGGTGCTGCATATTTCATGGAAGAATGATATACAGGGGCAAACATAAAACACATCCCTGTCTGATTCAGAATTTTTTCATTCTGTTTTGCATCCAGAGCCACATTTGCTCCCAGATTTTCCAGTACATCTGCTGCCCCACTCTTACTGGATACGCTTCGATTTCCATGTTTTGCTACAGGAACGCCTCCTGCTGCAACCACAAAAGCAGAAGTAGTGGAAATATTAAAGGTTCCCACTTCATCTCCTCCGGTTCCTACGATATCAATAACTTCCCTTTCCGGCTTGATTTTCACGCCTTTTTCTCTCATAACTTCTGCAAAAGCGGTGATTTCGTCAATCGTTTCTCCCTGCATACGCAGAGCAGTCAGAAACGCACCCATCTGTGCCTGTGTCGCAGTCCCTTCCATCATCTCATACATCACTTCTTTTGCCATATCGTAAGGAAGGTCTTTTCCTTCCATTAAAGTATGAATTGCTTCTTTGATCATCGGTATTTCTCCTTTTCTCACACGAATATTCAGAAAATTCTCCAGCATGGTTTTTCCTTCCGGTGTCAGAATGGACTCCGGATGAAACTGAAGCCCATAGACCGGATATTCTTTATGTCCCACTGCCATGATTTCTCCCTTTTCATCGGTAGACAATACCTGAAGACAATCCGGAATCGTATCACTGTCAGCGATCAGGGAATGATACCTGGCTGCATCGGTCTCTTCTTTCATTCCTGCAAAAATGGGACTCTCGGTCTCCAGTCTGACTCTGCTTTTCTTTCCATGCATCAACTGCTTTGCATGAGTGATGGATGCCCCGTAGACCTCACAGATTGCCTGATGTCCCAGACACACACCCAGAATGGGAACCTTTCCCTGAAACCTTCTTATTACGTCTTCACAGATCCCCGCATCTTTTGGGTAACCGGGACCTGGAGAAAGAATGATGTGTGAGGGATTCATCTGTTCAATTTCCTCCAAAGTAACTGCATCGTTTCGTACAACCTGAATATCCGGATGGATGGTTCCGATCACCTGTACGAGATTATAAGTAAAACTATCATAATTATCGATCAGAAGGATCATAATTCCTCTACCTCCTCTGCCCGTTCAATGGCCTGTATAACTGCAGATGCCTTATCTGCCGATTCTTTGTATTCTTTTTCCGGAACGCTGTCTGCCACAATTCCTCCGCCGGATTGTACATAAACTTTTCCGTCTTTTTTCACTGCCATACGAATCGCAATACAGGTATCCAGATTTCCGGCAAAATCCAGATATCCAAGTGCCCCTCCGTAGATGCCTCTTTCTTCATTTTCCAGTTCTTCAATGATCTCACAGGCACGAATTTTCGGCGCGCCGGAAAGAGTCCCTGCCGGAAGCACTGCTTCGATTGCATGGAGTCCGTCCTTTTCCGGTTCGATTTCTCCTTCCACCTGGGAACAGATATGCATAATCTTGGAATATCTGTGAATCATCATATAGCGGGTCACTTCTACCGATCCGAATCTGCTGATTCTTCCAAGATCATTTCTTCCAAGATCTACCAGCATATTATGCTCAGACAATTCTTTTTCATCACCAAGCAACTCTCTTTCCAATGCCTCATCTTCTTCTGCAGTTTTTCCTCTTGCTCTGGATCCGGCAACCGGAAAGGTCGTCAGCCTGCCATCCTGAAGTCTCACCAGTGTTTCCGGGGAAGTACTCATCAGCTCCTGGTCATCAAAATGGAAATAGACCATATAGGGGGAAGGATTGGTGGTTCGAAGAACCCGGTAAGCATTCAAAAGACTTCCCTTCATAGGACTTGTAAACTGTCTGGAAATTACCGCCTGGAAGATATCTCCGTCTTTTATATATTCTTTTGTCTTCTCTACGATCCTGCAATATTCTTCTTTGCTTACATTACAGGTAAAGTGGATGTTTTCTTTTACTTTTGGCACGGCAGGTACTTCTGTGTTTCGAATCACACCTGTGATCCGTTCAATTTCTGCCATCGCCTCTCCGTAATTTTCCATGATACGATCCGTCTTCATATTCACGATCACACAGATTTTCTGCTTCAGATGATCGTAAGCAATGACCTTATCAAACAGCATCACATCATAATCCGGAAAGGTTCCTTTTTTTATATTTAAAACCGGTTCTGCATAACCAATCATCGAATAAGCAAAGTATCCTACAAAGCCTCCGGTGAAAGGCGGCATGCCCTCCAGACGGGGAGAGTGATAATCTTTCATAATTTCTCTGAGAACCTGAAGGGGATCGTCTGTCTCCTGTATCTTTGTCTCCCCTTTTTCCTCCACAAAAACCCGATGATTTCTGCAGGTCACCCGCATAATGGGATCATATCCGAGAAAGGAATATCTTCCCCAGGTTTCTCCCCCTTCTATACTTTCCAGCAGATAATATCTCTCTGAAAAACCGGAAAGTTTTCTGAGCAACGTAATGGGCGTGGTAACATCTGCATAAATTTCCCTGCATACGGGAACGATACTGTATGTTTCTGCCAGCTTCATAATTGTGCTGCAATCTGGTGTAATCTTCATAATGCTCCATCCTTTCCTTTTTATGAACAAAAGTTTTTGTAATACAAAAAAACTCCTGCCCCACTGGATTTTCTCCAATGGGACAAGAGTCTGTTTTACTCCTGCGGTACCACCCATATTGCCCGACTGTCGATACAGTCAAAGCCTCTCATCGCGTACATACATACACTGCCCGTTGATAACGGATGAGCCACCCGTCAGCGTCTACTCTTTCGAAAAATCCGAAATTTCAAGCTGCCCTCACAAGTCCATTCCATAAAAACTTACATTACCGTAATTCCACCAGCTACGGCTCTCTGTAACAACAATTCCCTGCTGCGTAAATGAAGTTTTTTATTTACTACTCTTGTTCATCAGTTTAAAGTGTTATTGTTGAGTCTTAGTGTAATACTCTTTTTTCCCCTTGTCAACCAGAAATTTTTCCTCTCGAAGCTGTATCAGTTCTCTTTTTTCCTCTTCCTGCTGCTTATACATCCGTTGTATCTGATGTTCCTTTCTTCTTACTGCTTTTTCACTTTCTTCCAGGGCTTCTTTCAGCCGCTTCTTTTGTTTTTCTCCTTCCTGTATCTGCCTTTTCAGTCTCTCACATTCTGTCCTGCTTCGTTTTTCTGCTTCCCTGGCATCCTCGATCTGGTTTCGCCAGACTGCTGGATTTTCTTTTCGTATTCTTTCCAGACATTTTCTCACATACTGACTGAGCAGCACAATATACAAGGAATAGACATAACCGGATAAAGAAAGATTCTCCTGAAAATTTCCCAATTCGATCAAAATGTTTCCGGTCTTTTCATCAATTGCTTCTCCGCGGATCACGTTCCGGTCAATCCCTCCCAAATGAAAGAGATTCTGAAGATAATAATCAAATTCATTGTGTGCATCTGTGCGAAACCCCAGTGCCGCCTGGCACGGATACTTCATTCTGCTTTTCAGAAACTGAAAAAAATCTCTTGTCTGCGGTCTGCTTTTTCCTACACCGGAACAGTCCATCACTGCTTCTCTTGAGCTGTTCCACAAAAGATTCCGGTCCATCATACAATCCAGGAGCAGATAGTAGTTCCGATCTGCCAGAATATCTACATGAAAACATTCCGCAAGTACAAAAGCCACACAGATCTGACTCAGTCCCATTGCCGGCTGTTCGGTATACAGACCGGCCCAGTTCTGCACCTTCGCAAACGGTATGGTATCCTGGGAAAACAGTTCTTTTCGCACCCCATGCCAGCCCTTTTTCAGAAACGCTACATAATGATTGTATGTCTCTTTTGCCGGCTCATCTGCGCCTTCCCGGATCTCACACAGCATCCCAAGCAATATCTGCGCGTAAAAATATTCTTCATATCCAAGACAGGAAAGAAAATATTCTCCCTGATATGGATATTCCCGGAAAAGTTCCTGAAAATGAAGAATGCTTGCAGAAGGTAATTTTTTGATTTCCTCCTGACAGATTCGATTCTGTGCCATTGCAAAAGTGAGAAAATACGTGACATCCACAGAAACCATTTCCACCTGATACGTATACGTGGAAGTTTCCCGGATCTGATCCTCCCTGCATTCCTCTGCACAAACGGCTTTTGGACGCACTTTCAGCCCCTCAAAAAGAATCCCTTTTCTGTTCATATCTACCTCTCATTCCGGCGGACACAGAACAATCCTACATTTTATGTACCTTTCTACTGTTGACTTCTGATCAATTTTATTTTCTTGTTCTATTGGTGAAAATATGGATGAGACATCATCCGGAATATAAAATATACGATAAAAAATGAAGTGAATGTTTGAATTGTCATACGGAAAAGCAGACTGCCTGTTCCGCCTGTTTTTTATAACATAAGACTACCATAGTCTTTTCCTAAAAGCAAGCTTAAAAATTGCAGTCTCCTGTCCACCCAAAAATACCTTCTGAAAAAAGCATTTCGGGGCGGACAGGAACACAGCCTGTTTTCTCTGACTATTTCAGAACAACTTTGCGGAAGTTCTTTTTGCCTCGTTTCAGCACGATTCCGTCTCCTTCCAGTTTTTCTCCCGGAAGTACAAATTTGATATCTGTGATTTTCTCCCCATCTACAGAGACACCACCCTGTTCAATGGCTCTTCTTCCTTCTGAACGGCTGGTTACCAGACCACTCTTCTGAAGCAGAGAGATCAGATCGATTCCTCCATCGGCAAGATCGGATTCTTCTAACTGAGAAGTCGGCATATCTGCTGCATTTCCTTTTGAGAATAAAGCTCTTGCGCCTTCCTGTGCTTTCTTTGCTTCTTCTTCTCCATGAACCAGATTGGTCAGTTCATATGCCAGAATCTCTTTTGCAGTGTTGAGCTGGCTGCCTTCCCACTGATCCATTTCGTTGATCTGTTCCAGAGGCAGGAAGGTGAGCATACGCAGGCATTTCAGTACATCTGCATCGCTTACATTTCTCCAGTACTGGTAGAAATCAAACGGAGATGTTTTCTTTGGATCCAGCCATACAGCTCCGGACTGTGTCTTGCCCATTTTCTTTCCTTCGGAATTCAGAAGCAGATTGATGGTCATGGCATATGCATTTTTACCCAGTTTACGACGGATCAGTTCGGTACCACCCAGCATGTTGCTCCACTGATCATCTCCGCCAAACTGCATGTTACATCCGTATTTCTGATACAGCATATAGAAGTCATAGCTCTGCATGATCATATAGTTGAATTCCAGGAAGCTGAGTCCTTTTTCCATACGCTGTTTGTAGCATTCTGCACGCAGCATGTTATTAACAGAGAAACAGGCACCCACTTCCCGGAGCACTTCCACATAATTCAGTTTCAACAGCCAGTCTGCATTGTTTACCATCAGTGCCTTATCATCGGAGAAATCAATAAAACGGCTCATCTGCTGTTTAAAGCAGTCGCAGTTATGCTGAATGGTTTCTTCTGTCAGCATCTGACGCATATCGCTTCTTCCGGAAGGGTCTCCTACCATTCCGGTACCGCCTCCAATGAGTGCGATTGGTTTATTGCCTGCCATCTGCAGACGTTTCATCAGACACAGTGCCATGAAATGTCCGACATGAAGGCTGTCTGCAGTCGGGTCAAACCCAATATAAAAAGTAGCCTTTCCATTATTTACCAGTTCCCGGATTTCTTCTTCGTCTGTTACCTGCGCAATCAGACCTCTTGCAATCAGTTCATCATAAATCTGCATTGTAATTTCCTCTCTTTCTTTTCACATAGAAAATGCTTCCGCCCTTTCAAAAAGGACGAAAGCATAAAACCTCCGTGTTACCACCTTTATTCACAGGCAACTCTCATTGCCCGTCTCTGTAAGTACAGCCATTTCGCGATACTCATCTGCACGATAACGTATGCCAGTCCGTCGCAGCCTACTGTGCGAGCATTTCCGCTCCGGTTCGGTGCGCAGCTCAGAGATGTATTCGACCATCGCTCTCCTCTGCGCCTCTCATCTTCCGGCTGCTTTCTGTAGATTCTTTCGATGGCTACTTGTTCTCGTCATTGCCTTTTCTATATGCAAAAAGTATAACCAGAACTTTCTGAATTTGTCAACACTTTTTTTGCAGCACTGCACTTAATTCCCGGATTTCTTTTTTTAGTTCTTCTGATTTTTTCTGTACCTGCAGCAGTTGACCTGCCTTTTCATATGCAGGGCACCCACATTTACGGATAAATGCCGTCACAAACGGATCCCGGGAAATCCGTTCCGTAAAGACCGCTGTCTCCTGTTTCTTTCCCAAAGCCGCTTCCACAAAAGCGAATGCCCGTTCCAAAGCCATTTGCACTTCTCTTTCTTTCTCCTCGAGTTTCTTTTTGTCTTTCCCGAAAAATTCCCGCAGTTCTTCCATTTCCTGACCTGGTTTGGCAGAACTTTTTTTCCATTCATAATAAAATTCATGAATCCACTGAATCACTGCCTCTTTTTCCTGTGCCTCTTCCAGTCGTAAAAGTCCCTTTTCTTTTTGTACCTGCAGTGCATGTTTTTTATTTTTCCATTCTTCTTCCAGCAGTCTTCCAAAGGAACAACCCTGCTCTTTGTTTTCCAGAAGGCTGCGGATCCTGCGCGCTTCTTCCCAACAGAGTTCTGTTTTTCTTTCCAGTTGGGTATAGTCCTGCGCAAACACATGCACCCCTTCTGTAAGAAGCGTCAGCACTGCTGATTGCTGGTCAAACTCTGCCTGTCCCAGATTCTCTGCCCGCTCTTGTTCTTCCTCTTTGTTCAGATTTCCTTTTAAAAGATCCATAAGCCGGTAATCTTTCTGATACTTCTGACACAATCCATAAAATCCTGTAAAGTCTGCGGCTGTTTCCGGATACTGCAGATATTCAAACACAAATTCCACCGTTACCGGAATCTCCAGTTCTTCATACAGATACAGCATTCTGGACAGATCCTCCCAGCCACGCGCCGTAACAAAATCGTATCCTTCTGCATTGGCCTGGATCTGATAGAACCGGTCCGGTTTCAAATCCAGGTATGCCAGAATAAATGGATGCATTTTATTTTTGCACGCATATTCTCTCCACACCGGATAATTCTCCTGTACCGGAATCCGCTTTACCCGGTCCAGTGTCACGATATCAAATTCCCGGACAGCTTTATTAAATTCCGGAGGATTTCCTGCCGCCACAATGATCCATCCTTCCGGAATCCTGTGGCTGCCAAAGGTTTTACACTGCAGGAACTGCAGCATGGTAGGTGCCAGGGTTTCTGAGACACAGTTGATCTCATCAATAAACAAAATTCCCTCTTTGCATCCGCTTTCTTCCATGCATTGATATACCGATGCCACAATTTCACTCATCGTATATTCTGTCACTGCATATTCTTTGTCTCCAAAGGTATGTTTGTCGATCAAAGGAAGTCCAATGGCACTTTGTCTGGTGTGATGCGTAATCGTATATGCTACAAGACCGATTCCGCATTCTGCCGCAATCTGTTCCATAATCGCAGTTTTTCCGATTCCCGGAGGACCGATCAGCAAGACCGGCCGCTGATGTATGGCAGGAATCCGATAGGTTCCGTCTTCTTTTTTCATCGTATATGCCCGAACAGTATTTTTAATTTCTTCTTTTGCCTGTGCAATGTTCATCCAAACACCTCATCTGTCTTCTGTTAACTATGTGCCAGTACGAGTTTTGTGACCCAATCGGGAATCCGAAGGGTCTCATCCGGTTCCTTTTCGAACACAAACGCCGTCTGGTATTTTGCCGGTGAACGCGGAAAGATTCCATCCCCATCAGAAAAATAAATCAGTCCTTTCAAATTTTTTATTTTCCCTTCTGTTTCCAGTTTTTCGATATACTGAAATACCGGTCTGAAATCCGTACCGCCTCTTCCCTGAATCCGAATCTGCTTTCCATAGCGATTCCAGTCTTCCACACTGGTCACCTGTGTCACATCCTGAATGTAGCAGTCACACTGGATCAGATAGACCTGAAATTTCCGAAAAAAGTTTTCCCGACTGCACAATATGGAACAAGTCTCTTCGAGAAACCGGCTGACTGTCTCTTTGGAACAGGAGCTGGATGTATCAATGGCTATCACCAGTTCTTCGAGCTTATTGGTTTCCATATATTCCAGCGGTTCCACAAATGGCATATTTCCGTACATTTCCAGACCGTAACAATAGGGAATATAATCAAAGGTTTCCATATCGGTCTGGACCTCTTCCCTGAAAACAGCAAAACGCCGCAGAAAACGCCGGTAATCTCTTTGTCTCTTCTGCTGTAATTCATACCATTCCTGTATTTCTCCCTTTTGGCTACCTGCAGCTCCTCCGTTTTTCCCCGCATTCTGACTGGTACCGGACATGGCTTTTTCCCATTGTCTTCGGATTCCTTCCACCTGCTCTTTTGTAAGCATTCTCCAGAAATCATGGACATCCCTGCTAAATAGCTGTTTCCATTTTTCCAACTGCTCTGCAGATACGTTCTCCTGACACAGTTGTTCAAATACATCCCGGGCAGTCTGCGCTTCCTGCGATTTCCAGAAGTGTCGATACACCTGCTCTCTTTCCGGATCTTTCTCTCCTGTCAGCCAGGGTCTGTCCAGATAATCCACTGTATATTCCACTACGATATCACAGGCAAGATTCCACAGTTCTTCCTCTCTTTTGTTCCTTTTGGCACGATCTGCCGGATGCAGATACATACAATGAAACAGACAGTGCAGAAAAATATGATTGCATATTTGTCTTTTTTCGTTGGCATAAAGATTCAAAAGCCAGTGTTCTGCATACCACAGGCGAAATCCTTCCAACCCACATCCCTGCAGATTTTCCCTTGCACAAGGAGCAAGCTCCCTGCAAAAAAACGCAAAAAAAGGGCAGGCACCGGAAATGTCCTGTTTCACAAGTGCCCAGATATCCTGCGCAATTTCCTTTGCCTGTCTCATAATTCCATGTCCTTTCTTTCAAATCCGTAGAGCGCTCTTTTCTGCTCCAACAACCAGAGATAACATTCGGTATTTGCACAGCCGGAAGCCATACCAAGCAATTCTTCCAACAGTCCCGGCGTCATCTCCTTACAGGAAAATAATTTCTCCGCTTTCAGGGATTCCTGTGCCCGGATCAGACTTTCCATAGCCGGGCGGAAACGTCTCACCAGATACTCCCGGTAAATCGAATACATCGCTTCTTCTGGTTCCAATTCAAAAAAACGTTCCAGTGCAATCTGCAGACGCAGCTTCTCCTGTCCGGAAGCAAGAAATTTCTGATCCTGTTCCTTTTCACTTTTCAATGGCTGCACCTCTTTCTTTTGGATTCCCCCTCATATCCTTTTATACTACCACATTCCGGTCTATTTGACACCCTGTTTTTTCCAGTAAGATCGCATTGGTTTTCTCATTGATCCGGACTTCTTCGGGATTCCAGATGCCCTCTGCTGCTGCTCCTTCTCCGCAGATATCGATCCCTGCAATTTCCCGAAACTGCCGGATCTCCTCTGTCATGTTCAGAAGTTCGCAAAGCGTCATCTCTCCCTGATCCCAGTTTGTGGCTGCATCTTCTTTTCGCAGGACATCTTTATCCACAGACAAATACAAAGGCTGATTGTTTTCCCGGAGAAATACACGGTATGCTTCTGTTTTTCCCTCTTTCAAATCCTCTCTGGTCACAAAAGTCACCCGTTTTGGAAGTTCCCCCTTGTCATCCTGCAATTCCTCCACGGACGCTCTTGGCGGCCCAACCACACAGACCTGCCGCAGAAACGGATTCTGTTCCAGTGAAGCCCGCACCCAGCTTCCGCAGGAAAGAAGCCCGAAAAAAACCGCTTCCTGCATATCTGTATGATTATCAAATACCAGAAGATCAAATGGCACCTGCATCCGGTCGATCCAGAATTTTGTCACATAATGATAATTTCCCGAATCAAGAAAATGAATTCCTCTGACCGGATATTTTTCTATCCATGCTTTGATCTGCTCTTCTGCTTCCGGCGTACAGTAACAATTCGTTCCTTCCAGTGTTCTCAAAGAAAGCAGTTCTCCGGAAAATTTTCTATAAAATTTCTCTTCTTCATATACACCTGAAAAATTCATCAATACCGGCTGTATCATCTCTCATTTTCCATCCTTTTAACCAATCCGTACTTTTTTTCCCTGAAACGCAAATCCATAACTGCGGATGCGATGCTCTGGAATTCCTTTTGCTTCCAGGACTGTTTTATACTGTTTTTCTTCAATCTGACGAAGGGCTGCCTGCACCGTATCCTCCAAAGAGTCTCCATCGTCTGGATCATGAACCTTGAATTCCATTAAAATCCCATCATCCTCCTGCGGATTTTTCGGTTCCAGCATTACATCATATCTTCCAAATCCACTTTCCCGATTCGAAGTGATTACATACCTGCCTTGTAAATCCACCATGAGTCCCAGAACAAATCCATGGTAAAAACGTTCCGGTTCTTCCAATGAAGGCTTCCTTCCTGTATCAAAATAACTGAATGTATAAAGTGCAACACGATTCATATAAGAATTCATCGCTTTCTTATCTCCAACCAGAAGAGCCTGAATAAAATCATTATAATCTGCTTCCGCACGCCCAAACCAACCTCGAACCATACGGTTAAACATACGTTTCACTTCATAATTGGTAAGCGTCAGTTCATAAGTTACCTCTTCCTGTGGTTCCATCAATGATTGTCCTTGCCATACCTGCCCTCCTGCTCATTTCCAGAAAATGTTTATTATTTTACAAAATGGATTTCTCCTTTTTTCTGTACATCCTTTTTTCCTTCCTGTGCTGCATATCCAAGCGCTGCCATTCCATAAACACAATGGTTTTCGGGAATTTCCCACTCTGTCAGAAGTGCACGTATTTCTTCGTCGTCACACACATCGCGCATCTGATTGATCCACACAGAACCGATTCCGAAAGAATGTGCTGCAAGAAAAATATTTTCCAGTGCACATGCATTGTCTTCTTTTCCCAGTGCATAATCTTTCTCATTGGAAGGAATGATCAAAACCTGCGGCTGATACATATTATAATCGGCTCTTCCCAGTTTTTCTGCCATAAGAGCTGCCAGTTTGCCGATTTTTTTCCCGGTCTGTGAGAACTGTAAATTTCCAGGTCTGACGATTCATGGCACTTGGTGCATAAGCCCCTGCTTTTACGATTTGTTCCAGTTCTTCCATAGGAATTTCTTTTTTAAGAAACGCCCGGACACTTCTTCTTGTCAGTATATTTTCCATTACTTCGTTCATTTTGCTTTTCCTCCTGCTGTTTTTTCTTTTTATTCTACCAGACTTTTACCAAAATAACCAGATTTGAGGAAATTTTTATTTTTTCTTCCGACCATTAAAAAAGCAATTCCGAAAAACATTCCAGAACTGCTTTTTTATCGTTTCAGAACGCCCATCGTTCCATCACTTTCTCTACACACCAGTAGAAATCAATCGCTTCTACCGTTTCTGTCGTATACACCGGGCGGCTCAGATAGGACTGATCTCCTACCAGATACTTCAGTGTTCCGATTCTGGTTCCTGCTTTTACCGGAGCCTCCAGAGCGTTTTTCCCTTCATAGACGACACGCACGGTTTCCCCTTCCCGCATAAGCAGTTTGCGGTCTTTGGCCTCTCCTGCTGTGATTCCTGTACAGGCCGTTTCTCCCAGTTGGCTGCTTTGTCCGTTTTTTACAGGAAGGATTTCCTCTCTGTCCGGCAGTTTCGTATCCAGAAGCGAATGCAGACTGTAATTTTCCAGTCCATAATTCATCAGATTGACCGTATCTTTCCATTTGTAAGATTTATTATTTGGCCATCCACACGCCAAAAGTGCCACGATCAACGTTTTTCCGTCCCGCTGCAAGGCCCCCACATAACAATATCCTGCATTTGCCGTAAATCCGGTCTTTCCTGTCAACGCACCTTCCATCATGCCAAGAAACGCATTGTGATTGTAGCAGACAAAATTTTGTTTTCTTTCTCCATCGTAAAAACTGTAGGAATCCGTTTTTGTAATATTGAGAAAATTCTCCCGTTCCGGAGATTCCATAATACAGTAACGCATGATTCTGGACAAATCTGCTGCTGTAGTGGAATGCACTTTCTCTTTTCCTTTGATTTTTACCGATGCATCCAGACCGTTTGGCGTGATAAAGTATGTATTTTTGCATCCGATTTCACGGGCTTTTTCATTCATCCGTTCTGCGAATTTTTCCACACTTCCGTCCAGATGCTCTGCGATCATGACAGCTGCATCATTATGGCTTTCCAACATAAGGGAGTACAGAAGATCTCCAAAACGGAAAGTTTCCCCTTCCGTCACTCCCAGTCGGACCTTGGGGCTGGAAGCTGCACGGGAAGAGGCGGTAACCACATCTTCCTCATTTCCTTCCTCCAAAGCCAGAATACACGTCATAATTTTTGTGGTACTGGCCATAGGACGCGGTTCATATCCGTTTTTTTCATACAGTATTCTGCCGGAATCTCCATCCATAAGCACTGCGGAGGAAGCATACAGACTTCCCGGACCCTGTCCTTCTTCTGCCCGAATCCAAAGACAGTTTCCCATGAAATTTCCGATTATCAGAAGAAACAGGCACACCCACTTCTTGATTCTTTTCATATTCCATCCCTGCAAAATAATGAAAACAAGTCTCTTTTACAGTCTATGTCCATCGGCCTCAAAGAAGAACCTTTCATTCTGCTGTTCTTGATCCTCTCTGTTATTTTTCAATCGATGCTGTTTTCCGGAAAAAGAAAAATCCGATTACAAACATAAAGGATAAAGATGCCACACCGGTTCTGGAGCTTCCGCTCAACTGGGTACAGATTCCTATAAGCATCGTTCCCATAAATGCAGCACCTTTTCCGAAGATATCATAAAATCCAAAATACTCGCTGGCTTTTTCCTTTGGAATGATTTTTGCAAAATAGGACCGGGATAACGCCTGAATGCTTCCCTGAAAAACGGCCACACACACAGCAAGAAACCAGAACTCCCATGCATGATCCAGTTGAAGGGCAAACAAAGAAATCCCCAGATATCCCAGAATACTGATCTGAATCAATGTTTCACTTTTCATCCTGGCTGATATTTTTCCGAAAATCAAAGCACATGGAAATGCTACAATCTGGGTCATAAGAAAGGCAAGCAGCAGATGGGTATCACTGATTCCTACATCCTTTCCATAGGAAGTAGCCAGATCAATAATCGTATACACCCCGTCAATATAGAAAAAGAAAGCAATGAGAAAATACAGAATTTTTTTGTCTTTATTCACATTTCCCAGAACTTCCCAGATTCTTATAAAACTTTCTTTTACTGCATTTTTCTTCTTTGGCACCCCATATTTTTGTTCATAATGTCTCAGAAGCGGAATGGTAACTGCAAACCACCAGATTCCTGTAATTCCAAAAGAAATCATAATGGCAAGCCCCTGAGAAATCCCTATTTTTTCCGCCATAAGCACAAGAAGCAGACAGGCTACAAAAGGAATGCAGCTTCCGATATAGCCCCATGCATAGCCGTGAGAAGAAACCAGATCCATCCGGTCATCGGTCGTTACATCTGTCAGCATGGCATCATAAAAAATCAGACTCAGGCTGTAAGCTGTCTTTGCCAGTACCAGAAGCACAAGAAAAACCAGCCAGTCTTTTGGAATTGCCAGTGATAGACATCCTAATACACCAACTACAAGAAACGACAAAAACATCGGTTTCTTATGGCCCTGTGTATCCGACAGGGTACCCAGCACCGGACCGGACAAGGCTACCAAAATGGTACAGACGGATAACGCATAACTCAGATAAGCCGTAGACTGTGCCGAAGACACCCCCTGCGCAGCTGCAATATTTTTAAAATAAATCGGAATAATGGTCGTACATAACAATACAAATGCGGAATTTCCCACATCATAAAGCACCCATTCTTTTTCCTGTTTTTTCAGTTCTTTCATAAATTTCCCCCTCGTTTACTCAAAATTCCGATTGAATCGTTCAGACAGTTTTCCTTCCTTTTGCATACAATCGTAGAGATTCTTCAGCGCCTCCACCGCTTCATCCAACGCTTCCTGATACAGATGGCGCAGTACGTCGGTAGAAATTTCACAGGCAGGATCCGGTTCTTTTCGCATAATCTGACCTTCCATAGAAGGATAACAGCCCAGAAGCTTCATAAGCCCAAGAAGCGCCTTTCTCTTCGTTTCATTTTTACATACCAGAAGGCCGGTATAAAATTTCATGCCGCGCAGGCACCGGTAAATCTGTTTCTCACTTATGCCCCCCAGAACTTTGCTGATGGTTTCACACCCTTTTTTTGTAATACAAATTGAAACGGCTGGTTTATAAGTAAAAGGATTTTTCCCTTCCCGTTCCATATAATACCGGTCCAATTCTGTCTCGATTTCTGCATGAGAGACCCCTCTGCTCTTTTCATATTCCGAAACATAGGGATGGCAGGTGCTGTCCAGTATAAAATGACAGCCAAATCCAAGAATATACGCCATCGTCAAATCCGAAGGTTCCTCCTGATACCGGACAATGGCCCGGCAGAAAAAGTCCGCACTTTCTTTCTGGTGCATCTGCATCCCGGTATCATAAATCTTATTTTTCAGGAAAGGAAGATGATAAAACAGAATATCCGGTCCGTGCAGTCCGGTCAGATACAGACTTTTTCCTGAACGGATCACCTTTTTGATCTCGTCAGGCAACTGTTCATAAACTTCTTTTCCAAAAATGTCATGTGTATAAGTTGTCGGCATAATTTTTTTCCCCCTGTTTATACATCCAGCTTCAGCTGAATTTCCTCTTCTGCCTCTGCCTTAAAATCTTCCATCTGTACAGGATCCAGCTCCGGCAGCTCATCCAGCCCCTGTACTCCAAAACTTCTCAAAAACTCCTCTGTTGTTCCAAAAAGGATCGGACGTCCAGGTGCATCCAGCCTTCCTACTTCCTGGACCAGATTGTATTCAATCAGCTTATTGATGGCATGATCGCATTTCACGCCTCTGATTTTTTCGATCTCCAGTTTTGTCACCGGCTGCTTATACGCTACGATGGACAACGTTTCCAGCATCACATCGGTAAGAATCGCTTTCTTCGGCTGCAAGGCCAGTTTTACCAGATAGTCATAATACTCCTCTTTCGTACACATCTGATAGGAATTTTCCAGTTCGATTATCTTGATGCCCCTATCCTCTCCGTTATACTTCAGCATCATATTCCGGATAATTTTTCTTGTTGTTTCTGTATCGTGTCCGATTGCTTTTGCCAGAGCAGAAAGTTCCACCGATTTCCCCATAGCAAAAAGCAGTGCTTCTATAGCACCTTCATAATGTTCCATTCCCATATTTTTCTCACATTTCTCCTATATCAATGCTTCAATCTGAATGTCCTCAAACAGATGATCCTGACGGATCCGGATTTTTCCGGTTTTCATCAGTTCCAGAATGGCCAAAAACGTAACGACCATCTGGAATTTGCTGGTTTTTGTTCCAAGCAGCTGCCGAAACGTAAATGTTTTATGGGTTTTTGCATATGCTTCCACAGCATTCATTTTTTCCGGTAGGCTGACTTCTTCCTGTTCGATTTTTCCAAACTGGCTTCGGATCGGATCCTTTTTATTTTCCTGCCGTCTCAGGACATCTTCAAAAATCTTATGGAGTTTTGCCAGAGTAAGCCCATCCAACAAATCCTGCGTATCTACAGGCTCCCGGTACTCCCGCACTTCTTTTGGCAAGGAAGGCAGTTTATAAATACTTCTTGATGCCTCTGCCATCCGGTCTCTCAGTTCATAAGACATATATTTATACATTTTATATTCCAGCAGCTGCCGTACCAGTTCTTCTCTGGGATCTTCTTCTTCTCCTTCTTCATTGACTTCTTTTGGAAGAAGCATTCTGCATTTAATCGAAATCAAAGTCGCTGCCATCACCATAAATTCACTCATGATGTTCAGATCTTCTCTTTCCATCTGGTGAATGTATTCCATATACTGATCGGTGATCTCCACAATCGGGATATCATAAATATTCACTTTATTTTTCTCGATCAGATGAAGAAGCAGATCCAGAGGTCCTTCAAAAACAGGCAGTTTTACAGGAATTCCCATATTCCAGTCCCCTTTCTTTTCCTTTCCGGTACAAAAGACAGAACCGTAAGCTCTCTTGGATTAAAAATCCGAAGAGGCAGGGTATGCTCTCCAAGACCGGAACTTACAATCAGATTTTTCCCTTCTTTCTGGAATCTTCCATAAGAATAGGAAGGGAACAACACAAAATCCGGACTCAGAACACCGCCCACAAGGGGAAGCCGCATGACACCTCCATGATAATGTCCGGAAAGCGTCAGATCTGCTCCCCACTGAAAATATACCTTTCCAAATCTCGGTGTATGTGCCAGAAGAATGTTCAATCCTTCTTTTTCCGGTTTTCCAATCAGACCGTTCAATTCTTGCAGATCCGGTCCTTTTCTTGCTGCTTCCGATCCCTTCATATAGTAACGATAAGGCAATTCCAAGCCAAAGAAATGAACCGTTTCCCCTTTGATCTCCATCTGAAATTCTTCATTTTCCAGATAAATGACTCCCATCTTGCGGATTTGTCTTCTGTATTGTGAAAACGAAGCATCGTAACTGTCCGGAAACAGCTTCATACACTGCTCATGATTCCCGGGTGCATAAATAACAGGAGCCAGACACAACAATTCCTGAAGGAACTGTCTGGCCGGCTCCAGAGATTCCCCCTTCTTTCCCAGAACCAGATCTCCCGCAATCAGTATGGCATCCGGACGGATTTTTTTCATTGCCTGTAAGACAGGCTGATTATCTGAACCATACCGCACATTATGCAAATCTGTAATTCCTGCAAAAGTAAGAGAACGATGATGCAATTGATTGGTTTTTATTTCATATTTGGTGGTTACAAATTTTTTCACGATTCCTACCTGCTCTTCCCATTATTCGAATACAACCTTATTGTATCGCATGTAACCACAAAAGAAAAGCAATTATTTTCTGGCGAATCGTTTCTCCTGCTGCCGTATGACAAAGAAATACATAACCAGAAGAAGAAGGGAAGCACAGACCCAGGCAATGGGGCTTGCCATGCAGGCGCCCCAATAACTTTTTTTGATTCCTGCAATGACTGCCACAACGCCACGTCCCAAAAGCTCTGCCACACCTGCCATCATCGGAAGAATTCCATACCCCATTCCCTGAATTCCGTTCCTGTAAGCATTGACAATATTAAGAGGAATCAGGAAAATTACTACACAGGTCAGATAAATCTGCACCTGATCCATAATCCCGGAAACATCACCGGAAACAAAGAGATAGGTCAGATATTTTCCGAAAAATACAAGCGCAAATCCCATAACAACGGAATAGATGCCTCCTCCAATCGTCGCTGCACAAAATCCCTGGCGGATTCTTTTGATTGCACCGGCTCCCATGTTCTGCGCACAGTAGGTCGCCATAGTCGTTCCAAGTGCCACATACGCCTGCGTAGCAATCTGCTCAATCTTATTGGCAGCTGTAAAAGCGGCAACCGCTCCGGAACCTAACATATTCAGAGAAGTCTGTACCATCATAGCGCCAATGGCCGTAATGGAATACTGCAAAGCCATAGGGATTCCGATCCCCACCTGCATTTTTGCAATATGAGATTCCAGACGAAAATCGTCTCTCTCCAATTTCAGTTCCGGCACTTTTTTTATAATATAAATCAGACAAAGCAAACCGGAAACACCCTGGGCAATGACCGTTGCATAAGCAGCCCCCGCTGCTCCCATATGAAACACAAGAATAAACAAAAGATCCAGTACCACATTCAACAATGCCGATACAATCAGAAAATACAATGGAACCTGACTGTTTCCGATGGCACGCAGAATACTGGACAAAAGATTATAAAGTACCGTTGCAAAAATTCCGGCACAGATAATCATAATATAACGATAAGCATCTGCAAAAATATCTTCCGGTGTATTCATAAATTTTAACAAGGCCTTCATTCCTGCCATACTCACAGCTGTCATAATTCCGCTCATGATCAGAGATAACAGGGCGGCACTTCCCACTGTTTTTCGCATCCCCCTCATATCCCCGGCTCCAAACCGCTGTGCTGTCAGCACCGTAAACCCTGCTGTCAGACCAAGCATAAAACCGATGATCAGAAACATAATCGTTCCCACACTTCCCACTGCTGCCAGTGCCTTTGTTCCTACAAATTTTCCTACAATGATCGTGTCTACCATACTGTAAAACTGCTGAAATACATTTCCGATAAAAATCGGAATGGTAAACCGGATGATCGCCTTCGCCGGACTTCCGACTGTCATATCCTGCTGCATAAATATCCTCTCTTTCCGTCAAAAAGAAGGTGCACCCCTGCACCTTCTCTTTCTTTTCAAGTCTCCGGGCTATTATAATCCAAAGGCATCCAGTCTGCAATCCCTGTTTTCAAAAGATTTTTTCTCCGATTTCCTTTACGTAATCCCAATATCCGGCTTTTTCGATATTTTCACAAAAAACAATTGCTACACTTCCTATTTTTTCGCCATCCAGATAATACTGGATTTCTCCTGCTTTTGCTCCCTTTGTAACAGGTGCCAAAACCGACTCCTTCAAGACGATTTTTTTCTCCACTTTATCCAATGCCTTCCCTTCCGTGTCCAGATAGTGAAACGGCTCTTTGTATGCACAGGAAACCGTATCACGGACGCCTCCCTTTACCAGAATCTCCGGAAGTTTTTCCTCTTTTTCATCTGTGTAAAGGCTGCAGACGCCAAACCCCAGATTCAGCATAGCTGCCGCATCCCGAAACCGTACTTTATAATCCGGTGCAGTCATGACCACACTGATTAAAGTAATGCCTTTTCTTTTTGCCACTGCACTGACACAATATTTTGCAGCACTTGTACTTCCCGTCTTCAATCCAAGACACCCCTCATAGCCCCGGATCAGTTTATTGGTATTTGTAAGACCAAATTCACTGGTTCCCTGTCTTGTCTCATGAATGATCGTATCCATCCAGATAGAGGAATACTCCAGGATCTTGGGATAGTTCACAACCAGCTCCCGGGACATCCGTGCCACATCATAGGCCGTAGTATAATGATTCGCAGAGTCCGTAAGTCCGCAGCAGTCTTCAAAATGGGTATTTTCCATTCCAAGCTCCTCTGCCCTTTCATTCATCCGTTTTACAAATGCTTCTTCACTTTGACAGATATGCTCTGCCATAGCCACACTGGCATCGTTACCGGAGGCAATGACAATGCATTTGATCATCGTTTCTACTGTCTGCTTCTCCCCCTCTTCCAGATAAACCTGCGATCCACCCATGGATTTTGCATATGCACTGGTAATCACCGGATCTTCCATCTTCAGATTTCCCTTTTCGATCTCATCAAAAATAAGAAGAAGCGTCATAATCTTTGTGATACTGGCAGGCAGCACCCGGGTATCCTTTTCCTTCTCATAAATAATCGTTCCTGTAGAAGCCTCCATAAGCACACCATGCGGCGCCTGAATCAATGCCTCCTGCTCCCCGCCCCCTGTCTCTGCCCTGACCGGACAGGCAAACAAAAGAACCGAAAGAACAAACGCAGGTATCTTTCGTTTCCATATGTATGAAAACATAAAATCCCCCAAATCGATCTCCTCACTGCATCTTATGAAAAAAAAGCCCCATCTATGACAACTCCAGCTGCACTGCCGCCCGGGCTCAGCCTGTTTCCATCTGATGGGTGCATTTTCTTATTTCAGTTGGCCATATGCAGGGATTTCTTAGTACTTTCGGATTTCCTGTAAAATCATCAAAGCAGAAAATTTTTC
>OBLI01001384.1_pt1 | contig 23831 bp, 19 predicted proteins | sample 1519701 | NCBI WGS metagenome assembly OBLI01 (sample SAMEA3663005, study PRJEB22513) | pig gut metagenome | biome: pig gut; feature: pig-associated habitat; material: faeces | place: France | collected 2012
GCCTAACGGTTTCAACTGATTTTGCTATTTCTTTGTTGATACGCTTTGTTCGTGCGCTACCGTCACCAAACAAACTTGCAATGCCATCACCGATACCGGCGAACACATTAACAACGCCATTCATGATGCCGAACATGTCACCGCTTTGTGCGCTTGATACCGCGCCACTAATGCCTTTGCCCATGCGTTCAAGACCATCAATAGCACCGTTAATAGAATCGCTAAATTCAAAGTCGAATGTGCTTTGTAGGTTGTCTCGTAGTTCTGCCAACGATTGCAAGTTTTGTCCGATTGCTTGCAATAATGCGGCTATTTCGTTTGCTTGTTCCTTGAACAATTTGGTCATCATGTTATACTTTTGCGCTTCCTTGTCGGCGGCGTTAAGTATTTCCTTTAACTTTGCAAGTTTATCTTCTTCTAACCCTAATTGCTTTGCAAGTGCTTCGATAGCCTTTGTGTTGGTCGGTTCCTGTGTTTTCTTTTGTTCGTATTGTTCTTTAAGTGTGGCAACAATCTTTTCTTGCACATCGTAGTTACGCTGCGCCTTAATAAAGTCTTTTTGCGCTTGTTTGCCAGTCTTACCAACGGCTTTCATATAGTCTTTAGCGTGTTTGATTGCGCCCTTGAAAGGATTACGTGACATCAATTCCTTTTCAAGTTTCATATATTGAGCCGTTATTTGTTTGAGTTGTTCTGGTTTAAGATTGTTCATAGAACCCTTAACCTCGTCCAACTTTTCTTTCATTGCCATTAACGCACCAGTAGATGCAAGTTCCAAGTTTTCAAACAATTCCACATACAGTCTTGTGTTAGTGAAGTTGTCCCATTGAGCTTGCGACTTTTCTTGTGAAGCAGCAGTATCAATTGCTTGCCGCTTGCGCTTGTATTCTGGACTATTGCGCATCGCATCGGTGTAATAAGCCTCGTTAAGTTTCTTTATCTTTTCGAGTCTGTCCGCTTCGATTTCTGCAATCTTGTCAGAATAATTGCCGTACTTCTTAACGTAATCGTCAAGCATCTTTTCGGTTTCAACCATGTTTTGCTTGAACATATTACGCCAAGTATCTTGCCAATTGATAAGTTCTTTCAACGGTTCGCTTTTGATGTCTATGCCATTCCATAACCCGTTCTCGTCACCTTTAATGTTAGTTTTCATAAGGTCAAATCCATCAATGTCAAAAGTACCGTTCATGGACTTTCTTAATTCATTGAGTTTACTCCTTGCAATAGTAACTGCGCGGTCGTAAGCCTCTCCGAACGTGTGCGGCAAACTATCGGTGTCAATTCCAAACATATCGGCAAACATGTCGCCCAATTCGGGATTTGCGTTCAGTTCGATAGCCAACTCGTACTCGTCCTTTATCTTTCCAAGTTCACTATTCAAGCCATCTGTGACATTTTTCATGTCATAGGTCTTAGCGTCAACTGTGAGCTTTTGAATCTCAACGTCCAAATCCTTAATCGAACCAGTCTTAATCTTACCACTAGCTACAAGGTCATCACGCTGTTTTTGCAACGTTTCAAGCAACTTGTGTACGTCCTTACCAACAAAGTCCTTTGCATTGAACTTGTTTACGCCATACTTTGCAAGAGTCTTATTGACCTTTTTAAGAGTGGCCTCATAACCTTGGGTAGAGACATCAATAGCCGTCATACTATCAACACCTGCATTAGTCAACTTTTCATAGTTGCTTTGCATGTCCTTGATGATAGCAAGCTCTTCTTTAAGAGCCTCACTTATCTCTTGTTCGGCAGTATTTCGAGCCTTGGAGGCAGTCTTGGAGGAAGCCTTGTACTGCTTGTTAGTATGACCACCCTTTGCAAGAGCATCGTTGTAGTCATTTTGGGCTTGTATAAGCTCTTTAAGCAAGTTCTTGGCCTCCTCTTGTTGTTCACCAGTAAGGCTCTTTGCTGGAATATTATTAAGCTCTGCTTGTCTTCGCTTCAACCTTTGAATCTTATTCCATGCTGCATTGGCTGCTGCATCGGCATCTTTAAGTGTATCATATACACTTTTCTCATCAGTTGTAATTGTGAGCCTCAAGAAGATTTGCCATCTATTAGCATCATTCACAAGACCCTTGAGTTTGTCAAATGAAATACCATACTGTTTAGAGAATGATTCTGCATTATCCATAGCCCACTTTTGCCACTTAGGATTAGACCAATCAAGGTGTTCAAGCTCCCTTCTAGACATGTTGCCAAAGAGCTTGTTTATCTCACTAGCATGTTGATTCTTTAGCCAACTGAAGAAAGCATCACTAACTGCTTGACCCTCTCCGAATGCTTCTTTCCATGCAATAGCCTCTTGGCGAACCCTTTCAGCCCTCTCTGTATTTCCTCTCTCCTTTTCAAATTTGTACTCCTCATTGAATAGACCAATCTTGTAGTCTATGAAGTCCTTCTCTGATGCCATTCTATATTGAAGTTGCTCCTTTGAAGAAAGGTTGGCATCTTGAAGGATTTGTTGGTTGCTACGCTCCATAGCCTCACGCATATCCTCTGCACCAGTAATACCAACTGATGTAAATGCGTTGTACATGGACTTCGTAGTAGTCCTCAAGTTATCCTCAAAGGTACTAAGTTGTGCCTCCATGTCGTGATAGTCACCACCAGCACCTTCCACATTTTCCCTATTGGCTTCAATGAGGTTGTCGATGCTACCCCACTTTTCAGCTATCTTGTCAAGGTAATCTGTATAGTCCTTGAGGTTGTCAATAAGTCCGTCAGGCAAAGTCCACAAGTTCCACCACTTAGACCAATCACCAGCAATATCAACAGCCTTTTCGTCAAGGGTCTCAAGAGCACCATTGACATCATGTATTCTCTCAAGATATTCAAATCCTGCATTTATCCTTTCATTCATATCCTTTATAGACATGAGCTTTTGAATAAACACATCACTAGCAGCACTAGAGAGTTGGATTTGTTCTTTTATGGCCACCCAAGCCTTTGCAGACTCCTCGTCACTAAGCTTTTGAGGTTGTTGACCACCCTTTGTTGCAGTATATGGAGAAGTTGTGCCTTGCTTGGATAACGAATCATGAACCTCTGCCACCCTCTTGTACGTTTCCTTGTAGTCATTGAGGAACTTGCTAATAGACTCTGCACTTTCCTTGGCAGAATCTACTATGCCCTTGTTGATGTCCTTAATCTTGTCTGCTATCTCTGAATATGTGGAAATAGCCTCAACAATAGCACCAATGGCTACCATAATGGCTGCTTGCTTGGCAAACATCATAATGGTAGTACCCAACGACTTGATAGAAAGTCCGATTTGCTTGAGAACAATTGACCAAGCCTTTCCTACAGTGATACTCTCAACCTCTGCCTTCTTCAAGAGCTTCAGTTGTACTAATGCTTTCAATAATTCATTGTTGTTTCTATTGTAAGCAGCAAGGAGTAATGCTTGTGTCTTACTAAGTTCACGAGTAGAGAGAATTGCCTTGTAGTCTGCAGCAACAATTTGCTTCTTGTTTGCAATTTGCTTGAGTTCAGTCTTGGTAAGATTTCTAACAGTACCCTCTACCTCAAGGGCAGATGCTTTCTTTTCCTTATCCAAGAGTATGCTACTCTTCATTACAGTTGCAGACTCTCCCATGAGCTTGTTGATGAGAATTTGAGTACCCTTGTAGACACCCATTGCAACAACAACCTCTGTTATCACATGGCTTATCTCCCTCCAATTGGCAAACAAGGCTTTCAAACCCTCGATAGGAGCAGTGAGAATCCCCTGGTTTGCCGCACCAACCTCATTCAACATATTGTTCCATGCAAGTGTCAAGTTTGCCAACTGCACCCTAAGAGTCTCTGCTTGCTTTGCTTGGAAGTCAAAGAACTTACCACCTTCATCGGTCATCTGATTCAACACTGCCATGACATCATTATAGGTGACTTGCTTCTTAGACATACGCTCAAAGACATCACCAGTAGATACAACTCTACCCTCAAGCTCAGAGAAGTAATCTGCAAGGCTCTTCACAATAGGCAAACCTGCATTGGCAAAGTCACGAGCATCACGTGACGTAAGTACTGTTTGTGCTCTAATCTGACCCAAGTTGTAGGTTAATCTCTCCATAGGCACACCCAATGCAGCACTCAAGTCTGCAAGTCTCTTGGTTGTGTTGACAACTTCCTCTGCCTTAAAGTTGTATGCTGTCAACTGCTTGGCTGCAGTACCCAACTCCATCAATGTGAATGGAGATTCCAATGCCATAGTATTCAACTCGTTAAAGATTTGTGTGCCTCTCTCAAATGAGCCTAAAAGAACGCCAAGAGACCTCTCAAGAAGCTCGTATTGTGAACGAATATCATAGACATTCTTCACAAAGCTAGTGACAGCACCCAAGGTCATGGCATACACAATTCTGTTTCTTATGTAACCAAAACTTTGTGCCAAATAGTTATTGGACTTTGTGAGTTGTATTCCCTTACCAAGAAGCTCATTCTGAAGTCTAGTCAATCTTTGGTACTCATCACCAAGCTTTCTAACCTGTGTAGTATTCTTTGGGTCAACTTGCACATTTCTCAAGGCTTGGAGTTTCTTGGCAACATCAGACACAGACTTTTCAGACATGCCCTTGATGTCCTTCATTGTAGGCATGGACATCTTGAATTTTTCTACCTTTTCCCTAGCCCTATCTATTTGGTTATTAAGCCTATTCCATTGGGAATTGTCAAGGATGCCTGGCATGCTACGATACATATATGCAACTGATTGTAGCTTGGCTAGCTTCTTTTCTGCTTGCTCAAGCGAATTGGCAGGGGCAGAGAAAGCGTCCTTGAGGTCATCTTTGGCCTTTTTGATAAGTGCAGCTCTTGTGTTCAAACCCTTTTGGTCTGCCAATGCTTGCTTTTGCACCTCAATAAGCCTATTCTGCCTCTTCAACTCCTCACTATCAAGCTCCATGTTCTTGCGACTATTTTCTCGCAATGCAATTTCTTGCTCAAGCTCTCCAATGGTGTTAGGGGCATATTTCTTCGGCTCCTTGTCCTTACCTTCGGTTTGCCTCCAAACCTCCTCAAACATAAGGCCATATTGTTGCATGGCCTCCTTCATCAAGGAAACTGCAACTTTTTGATTGATGGCGAACTTTTTCATAGCCTCTTGCATCTTGTCAAGGCTACCTTGGAAGTGTCCTGCCATAGAATCACTTTCCTTCTTGACAAAATTCACAAGGTCTGTTACTGCATTTCTAAGCTTATCATCTTGAAGTTGGCCAACAATTATGACATCATCCTGTGTATTTGGCATAATCTATATAGTTTAAATAGTGATTACTTTCTAATTACTGGTACCTCATACTCCTCACCCTCCTTGAGCTGTGGAGCTTTGAACTTACCCAAGAATGACTCAAGTTTCTTTTGTGCCTCAAGAGCCTCCTTGTAGTTGTTCCATGCCTTTTTGTCCGAACCTCTAAGATACTTGGTGTGGGTATTGTCAATTGCCATAAACTGAATTTGCGCCACGCTTAATCTATAGAGGTAGTCATTTAATCGGTATTGTGGGTAGGCTCGGAGGAAGTCTGCTGCGTCAGCAATGATAGTGCTTCCATAAACTGTGATGCTGTCTCCTCCTGCTTCTTCTTCCTTGTCAGAAGTGAATCCGTAAGCGTACTCACCGATTTTTTGAGTAAAAAAAAACCACCCAAATCAATTGACTTGATAGCACCAATGATGATTGCTGCCCATTGGTTTATGTCATAGGTGCTATTCATCACCTTTTCCTTCATAATATAAACCATGTCATTATTCCTCTTCAATGCTTTCTCTGAGCCTTCCACACTTGTACCATCATCTGGAACAAACAAGTGATTGCAAAGGATAATGGACATAATCTCACACATGGCATCAAGGTCTGTACAAAGAGCCATAATGACCTTTTCGTCCGTGTCTAGGCTCTCATCACCTTTCTTCATATCCACCACCAACTGGCATATCCTGTAAACGGAGTAGTACCGCATATTCCTTACCATAAACTCCTTATCTCCCATCTTCACTAGGCTAGGGGAGTCATTGATGATTTCAAGAATAGTTTTCTTTGTCTCAAGGTCAAAGGGGAGTATTTCTTGCTCCTTTGGTGTGGAAATTTCTTCTTTATTCATATTTCTTCTTGCTTAATTCGTGAACTTTATTTTTCTTTTTACTAGCTCCATTGAACAACATGGGGTGTGTAATGTTCCCACCACACACCCCACAAGTTCACGAAAGCGTAGTTTATTTCACCTACTAGTTCTTGGTGTAGTAGGTCTTTTCACTGACTACTGTAGTATCCCAAGTCAAGCGATAGCCTGTGCTGCCATCATTCTCCCACCAACCTTCGGTCTTAGGATTCTTCTCAGAATAACTTGGAATAGACTTGCTAACCGCTGTGAAGGTAGCTGCAGTACCTGTACCAATGAGCTTGTACATGTGGTCAACATTGCTACTATCTGTGTAGACAAGAGCAGTAATGGTCACACTGTAGTTCAATGCACCATCTGCATCCTTCTTGATAGTACCAACGGTCAAACCCTTGTAGATAACAAGAGAGCCAAGACCGCGACCAAAGTCAAGCTTCCACTCATTCTCTGTGGTGTAGGCTGTTGTCGGGCCTTCGTATGAGTCAGTAGAAGAGTCATAGCTACCACCAAAGATAGCTGGCAACTCTGCAAGGTCATAGTTGGCCAACTCAAACGTCATGGTGACTGGGTTGCCCTGGTAGAAGATGTCAAAGGGAGCGTCATAGAACTCTGCCTCAATCTCGGTTGAGTTGGGAGCATCCTGACCAATGGCCAATCCCTTCAAAACACCCATGAACTTGGTGTAATCACCAGAGCCTGCGCCTACGTTGCGATAACCAAGACCAATAGGCTTTAAAGTTGTTTTCTTACTCATAATATGTTCCTTTCTATTTTTTAAAAGTTTTTACTAATTACTTTCTCTATCTATAATGACCTTAAAGGACTTGACAAAGGTATGATATTGGTTTCCCTTCTGTGACTCTGTGCTATCATCCATAGAGAGGACTGAATCCTCCTCAATGTAATAGTCTGGGTTGGATGGGTGGCCTATCTCCTCTTCTATCTTTTGAGTGATAGCATCCTCATAAGTGCCATAAAGCTCGTCGTCAAGATAGCCTCCACTACCGAACTTAGGGATGTATGCCGTAACAAAACATCTAACCCATCCATAAGCGTCATGGTGAAATTCTGACATGTCGTTAATATCACCTACATTGAGGACTATAAAGCCATCTTTTGTGTCGCTTTGCGTGTTAGACGTTGGTGCAGTAATGCAATACACATTATTGTTTACCAATCCTACAAACAAGCTCCGTAGGTAATCATAAATCCGTAATCTAGAAGTCTCTACCATAGCTCTTAATATCTAGGAGGGTTAATTTCAAAAGTCACCGTGCAATAAGGCTCAAGCACATTCTTGATTTCATCATATCTTTGTGACATCACCGTGAATGTAACTTTCCTCAACTCCAAGTAAGCACCATAAGTAGCACAAGCAGCAAACACTATTTCCCAGCCATCTTGCTCTTGAGGCTTGTATGATTGGGCAAAAGCTTGCGCCAAAGCCCTACCCTTGACCTCTTTTTGCATATCCTTGGGGCTATACTCATGTAAGATAGATGGCTTGCTAGCCATCTTCTTTCCATAAAAGCCATAGCCGTGTGGCACTCTCTTTCCGTTGTAGTAAACACACCAAACATAAGAGTCTTGGAGGTTGTATGTGCGATTTTGGAAACCATGACTCTCGGCAAGTCTTATAATCTCCTCTGCCGCATAGGCAACAAGTCTAGCAGTCTGCATAGCCCTTGCTCTCTTGAGCATGGACTTTTCCAATTGCTTGGTGTTTATTTGTGCCTTAGACTTTGTAGCCATAATACTATTGCCAATCTTTCTTAGTTGAGTAAATGCTTATACCACCTAATTGAGATGGTTCTGCATTGTCGATTGTAAACTCAAGTTCCTCACCATATCTTTCCAATGTAATGACATCACCTTTCTTTGGAATGATGTATTTGCCACTTTCATCTTTAATCAATGGTATGGTAATAATATAGCTTGAGGTTTGAAGCAGACGACCCTCATCATCGGTAGTCATGTGTTCATCCATGACTCCCTCATAGATAACCAAGGTTTCCTTCTTTCCGAGAGAGTTTAAGCCCTCTCTTTTGATGACCCCCTTGTAAGGATACTCTTCTATTTCAATTCTATCTGCCATAATATTATAATTGGTCTACATCTTCAATGGGGATAAATGTTATCTTCCGCTTTACGCTCTCAAGAATATCAGCCCTTTCATCATCATAGAGATTGTAGATGCGAATGGCATACTTGATTTTTTCATCTTGATAGAAATCCTGCTCTTGGCCAATGACCTTTTGAAAGCCGTTATGAGACTGTGACAATGAGGCGGTATTTGAAGGGCTAAGAAGAACTGCTGTGAATATAATATCCGCAGTCATAAGCTCTTTCTGTCTCTTGGTAACATTATCACCATAGACATCGTCTTGTGGGTTGCACTCCCTATCGAGAGCAATTTTTTCAAATGTACCATCTTCAAAGGAGTAGCGTGTAGACTTTTTAAGCCATTCAAGTACCGTCATTGTCTCAATCCTTTCTACCTTAATTATTAATCATAATACCACTAACACCTAGAGTCCTTTAGTTGCCAGGAGTTGTCGTATCAACTACTACGTGATAAAGTGACTCATTCAATACTGGAGCATAACGTCCAATGACATCGGTATGGTAAGCCTTGAGCATACCATTAGGAGTAACCTTGTTGATGACATACAAGAAGTTCTGCACCTTTGCCAATGAGAACTGAATATTGCTATTCACCTCACCGCTCTGCATGAGAGCCACATCACTAGTTTGGGCATGAACAATCACACCTGCATAACCAAGAGGACGGAGTACTGCAACACCGCTCTTCCAACCTGCTACCGTAGTAACGGTCGTGATGTCTTGTACAGTAGAGGACTGCTTCACAACACGGATAGGAGCAATCTTAGAGATATTGGAGCGTGAGTAAGCTACCAACTGCTCCCAAGTGATAACATCTGTGTCGATGCCACTTGCACCACTGGTCACAACAATAACCTTGTCAGGTGCATAGAGTCGGATGTAGCGGTTAACCTCAGCCTTGAAGTATGGGTTCTTGATGAGAACCGATGTAACAAGGTTGTAAGGAATATCCCACTCCATAGGGAAGTCTTCGGGAAGGTTGTTGGCTTTCTTGAAGTCTTCCTCAATCTTCTGCATCTGAGAAGGAATGTCACACTCAGCACCTACTGACATGTCGTTCCATGCCTTTGCACCAGCCTTCTTGAAGTTCTCAAGAGGAATGTAAGACTGTTGTGCAGCACTTACACCACTGAATCCCATCGTAGAAGTGATAGAGTCATTAGAACCCTTGAAGGTGATAGCATCGGTGTTAGAATAAGCACCACCATAAGAGAGAGCCTGAGCTGACATGAAAGAGAGTCTGTAGTTGTGAGTCTTAACCAAGTCTGCAACACCGCGGACAAAGCCTGTCACAAGGTTCTGGTCCGAAGGATTCATTTCACGGAGGCGAGCTTGCAATTCCATCTTCGACATGGAAGTCTCAAAGAGACCCTTACCATATTGATAGATAGAACCAGTCTTTTCCGTGAATCCCTCGGCATCGAGTTGTGCAGTCTCTGAAAGCGGAGCCATAGCATCGGCCATAGGCACAATGCGGTTCTTCTTTTGACGGACTGTCCAAGCAGGGTTCTTCTTCAAGTCGCCACGGTCAATTTGATACTCGTTGCCCTCAACTGTGAAGTGCTCCTGCCAGAAGAACGAGTTGCTCTCAATTTCAATGGTGTTGTCAATTAATGTCTGAAGGAAGCCTGTGTTGGCTCCGTCCATAAAGCCCCTTTGATACAACTTTTCAATTGCCTCTTCGGGAGTCCATTGGAATTTTAATGCGTTTGCCATAATCTTTTCCTTTCTTTAATGATTAAATCCAGAAAATACCGTCAATGTTCGACTTGTTCTTAGCAAGTACATACTTGGGCAGTGGCTGCATGCGAGCAATCCAAGCCTGCTTGTTGTAAACGGTAGAGAGTGAGTAGTTGGCGTTCTCAAAGCCATAGCCTTCGGTGGGCAGAAGCTCTCTGTCAGCCTCAATGAAAGTGTTGGGGTTGGTTACAAGGGGTTTTGCATTAGAAGCCTTTGCAGTACCAGTAGCCTCAACAAGAATGGCACCAGCATCAAGAGCACCAAGGGTATTATCTACCGTGATGGTGAACTTGCTGTTTGCCTCATCATACACCACATTGGTAATCTTTGCAGATTGACCTGTGTAGTCGGCTATGGTTTTGGTCACTACACCAGTATCGGTGTTAGCCTTCAAGGTTTCAACCTTGAGAGACTCAGGAGCAACCATAATAACCATACCTACCTCTGGTGCATCACTGTAACCATCACCGTTGATAACGTACTCTGTAGCATTATCAGATGCATGGGTCTTGATAGCAAATGAGCGGAAGATGTAGCAACCTTTGCCAGGAGTGTACTGAACCAATTGGGCTGCCCAAAGCTTACCGAAGCCTTTGTTCGGGTTCTTGATAGTACCTCCAAGGAGCACGTTTCCGCGAGCCTCGCCATTGCTATCCTTAACCCAAACCGCCTTACCACCACGAACTTTACGTGAGGTCTCAAAGAAATAAGCTAAGTTTGTTACCATAATTATTGCCTTTTAATAGTTAAAATAAAGAATTAAATCTTCACCTTGGGGATGGAGGCAAGATACTCTTCATCGCGCTTTTGCGTTTGCTTTGGTGCGAGTGGCTTGATGTCACCAATAGTATCCTTGAAGATGTCTTGGAACTTAGCCACAAGAGCGTCTGCTTGCTCCTTATCCTCTTTGTCAAGCTTAACCTCATATTCATTGGCAAACTTGTCAAATGAGGATTGTAAGTCTTGACGGACACCAGCTTTGGCCAATTTGAGGATGTTCTTTAGCTTTTCTTGCTTGAACTGCTCATCCTTGAACTTTTTGAGTTCATTGAGTTGGTCTTGCAACTCTTTGGGGATTTGCACCTCTTTGGGTTTTGTAGGTGTAATCTTTTTGTTCAACTCTTCGATTTGGGATTTGTAGCCGTTTTCTTTCTTCTCAAATTCCTTGGTTTTATCCGTGATAATTGCGCTCGCACCACTAAAAGCGGAATTGATTGCAAATTTCATGTCGGCAATTGCTGTCTCATCATCTGCCGCTGCATCGGGATAACGCTTGGCAAAGTGTTCTGCAAATTTGTCCTTAAAACCATCTGTGAGTGTCGCATTGGTGTAACTTTTCTCGTTACAATAGTCGTTTACTTTCTGTAAAGCTTCTTCTTTGGTCATAGTTTTCTACTATTAAAATTAAACAAGTGAATTTGTTTTTGCAAAGATATGTGCTTTTTTATTTATAAATATAACATTATATATATAACATCGCAACTTTTAGTCAAATCCCTACGAACTTAATGCTTTAATAACCTTTCCCCTATAGAAATATACACTATCTTTGCAAAGAGAAATTTCTATTTAATCATTTGTTGTTGGTTTATGGCGAGAAAAAGAAAAGACATCGTATTAGCTCCATTGGAGGATGGCAACCAAAAGTTTGCAATTCGTTCCAATGCCGATATTGTCTGCTTCACTGGAGGTACTGGAGGTGGAAAGAGTGTTGCACTCTACTACTCCCCTATCTCCCACCTCGCCATGAACGATAATGCCAAGATTGTGTGCTTCATGCGTAATGTTTCCGACTTTTGGGGAGCAGGAAAGGTGAATGACACACTCAAAACCATATATCCACTTATTGACCGCACATCAAAGAAACACCCACATGACCCAATAGGAGAGATAATCCGTAACCAAACGGACATGGGTATGAAGCTCTTCAATGGTAGTGAGATTAAGTTCCAGCAGCTTGACAACGAGAACCCCATTGTGATTGATAAGATTGCCAAGGGTTTACAGTCAAAAAAGCTAATCTTTGATGAGTGTAACAAATTCCTTTGGAGAACCATTTCCACATTCTTCCCACGACTTAGAAGCGACTCTAGCGGAAAGGCACAAGTATATCTTGCACAAAACCCAGAGCGTGAGTGCTTTATGAGAAAGCTTTGTGGAAAAGGAGAGCATGGAGGTGGATGGATTAACGATGATGGCACTATAGACAAGTCAATGGATGGTGTAGTCATGTTCTTCTGCATGCCAAATGGTGATGTTGATAAGACCGTTTGGGGGAGGACAAAGAGAGAGGTCTATGAGAAATGCAAGGCTCACATTGATGCTTTGATGAAGATTGACCCAGACATGAGCTATGAGGACTACATTCTTTCAATGGTTTTCTTTACCTTTGACGTGAGAGACAACAAGAAGATGCTCTCAAAGAACAAAGGCTATAGAGGTTTAGCTGCCAATAGTGCAACTGCAGCATCTTCTTATTCAGTAAACTGGAACTACTCTATCGAAGATGAAGAGGAGAGTCCAGACGACTTGACCAATGTGCAACTTAGCTCCTTTGACATAGAGAGAATGTTTAGGCCAACACAAGTGCCAGCGAACTCCGAGTTGAAGCGAAGGCTTATGACGGTAGACTTTGCCACGACAGGATTTGACAACATAGTGCTCATGTATTGGGAAGAATGGACTCATTTTGGCTATATATGCAAGGACGTGAAGTTCTGCACCAAGAATACTAATCGTGAGGGTGTTATGATGATAATGGACTTTAGGGATAAGCACAAGCTTCAAGAAAAGGAAATGATTCTTGATGTGCAAGGCTTTGGATTCCTCAAGGACTGCTTCCCTCGTGCCATGCTCTTTAGTGGTGCTACACAAGCATCAAATAGGGGCAAATCCCAATACAAGACCATCAAGGATGAGGCAGGTCATTTGACGATGGAAATGATTCAAAGCGGATTGATTCACTTTGACACGTCATTGGCGAATGCAAGATACTACCATCAAAACATGAAGAGGGATGGGGCAACCACAATCTTGAGACACATGAAGTTTGAGGGTAGAATATTCCAATTCAAGAAAACTCCAAATGGCAGGATAGAAATGATTGCAAAAGACTTAATGAAGTCATTGTTGAAGGGAATGTCTCCAGACCTATTTGATAATGTCATTCAGTTATGTGGTGCAACATGCTATGATTGCTATCGTATGCTACGTGATGATGCAGGCATAATCCGACAACAAATGCAAGCCGATGATATGCTAGCCATGCTTGGTGTGAATGGGGATAGGGAGGTAGATACTAGAATACAACGTGTCAAGAAGATACGTAATGCAAGTGAAATATTAAATATATTAAGTACAATATAAAGATGATAAGACTACACGACATCAAATGGTTCTTGCAGGAACCGAGCAGGCTTATGGTAATGAAGCCTTTCACACGTGGAGGCTCTTTGAATAGGCATGGGTATGAGGGTTCGGATATTCTCAACAATACTAAGCTCAACACTGGCTTTGCAAACCTCACCTTGCATCCTATCTCACAAGACACATATATTACTGAGTATAGGCCAGACCTTCACCATATTATATTAAATAAGAGTATTCCTCATATCAAGGTGGTTTTGGATGGGCAGGAGCTTCCGTCAAACATGATGGATATGACACAAACCGCATCTTTCCAAAAGCTTATTCACTCTGCCCATGTAAGAAGCCTTACATCAAACCCTCTTGAGTTCAACCTTTGCAGGGAAGATGCAGACCAAAACGGTGTAGAACCTTTTGAGGATGTCAAGGAGCAATGGATTTGGAGGAATATGGATTGGGAATTGGCTCAGGCTATCAATACTTGCAAGCAGCTTGGTAACTGTGGATTGCTCTTTAGCTATGACAAGCAACTAGGCAAGTACATAGTCACAAACTATAGCTATGAGGATGGCTATCAGATTGTGCCTAACTATGATGAGTATGGCTATGAGATTGCTCGCTCACTTGTCTATCAAGTGGATGGAAAGACCATCATAGATTGTTATGACCGTTCCAACCACTATCGTTGTAGCCAAGGTGATGAAGGTTGGGTTATTGAGCCTGAGAGTCATGGATTCTCACGTTGCCCACTCTTGATTAAGCGAGGAAAGGTTGCATGGGAGTATGCAGAAAGCTCTATTGAAATGTGGGAGCTTATGACAAACATCAATGCCATTGCCCTCAAGAGATTTGGTACTTTTGCACTTGTTTTCATTGGTGAAATGGATAAGGACTCTTTCAAGAGAGATTCTTCTACCCTTATCATCAACCTTGCTAGTGATACGACAAATGGTAGGCAGGATGCAAAAGTGTTGGATTTCCCAGAGCCACAGACGATGGATGGCTACCTCAAGACCCTTGAGGAAAAGATAAGCCTTTTCTCTAGCACTAGCTTCATTACACCGAAGGATATTACATCAACGAATAGTGGAGGTAATGGTATCGCCTTGGCCATGTCTAATGACTATTCCTTGGCAACACAAAGTGCTATTGATTGGAGAAAGTTTGTGAATGATATGGTTTACCTTCATCAGGAAGGACTTGACTTGGAGTTGAACAATGGACGAGCTAAGTATGCCAACCTTAGAATTGGTGCTAAGATTGTTCCTTGGTCGCTTGAGACAAACAACACCAAGATTACCAACCTTGCCATGGAGGCTAAATGGCTCTCTATGAAAACTATCGTTGAGAAGTCACCTGATGCAGCACCAGATGAGGAGCAGAGAATCATTGATGAACGTGGAGCTCTTATTCCTCAAGGTGCTTCCGATATTGACGAGGGGTCGGATAAGGCTTCACGCATATCCATCAACAGAAGTGATGAAATTGTTGACAACCAAGCCAAAAATGGTATGAACTAGAAAGGAGGACAACAATGGATACGGAAATTTATAGCATCATTAACACATTTGTAACGTTATTCCTTGGTGGCGGATGGTTCTTGCATTGGCGAGCTAGTAGAAGAAAGGCTAATGGTGAGGCGAAGCAGACAGAAGCACAGGCCAACAAAGAGGCACAGGAATACTATAACACCACACTTGCTGATGTAAATAAGACATTGGAGGAGGTACGTGCCGAAAGAGACCATTACAAGGATGAGCGAAATGAGGAACGTAAAACAAACCATGAGCTACGGCAAAAGTACATTGAGATAGAGGAGAGGATGAATCAGATGGATTTGAGCTACAAGAGAGACATATCAAGACTTGGAAGGAGAATTGATGTGCTATCCCCTTTTCTATGCGGTGTAGCTGGCTGTATGCACCGCAAAAAAGTTAGTCTCATGGAGAACATTGATGACAACAGCTTTGAGAGCGAAGATGAGATAATAAACCAAGAAACATTAAACGATAATAAAGAAGAATAAGGATATGTTGTTGAAGAAAGGTAATAGGGGAGAGAGTGTTAAGCAGTTACAAAAGGCTCTTAACCTCTATCCAGATGGAATATTTGGTGAGGTGACTGAGGAGGCTGTAAAGGATTTCCAAAAGTCCAAGGGATTGAAGCAAGACGGAATTGTTGGTGATAAGACCTGGGAGGCTCTTCCGAAACCTAATTATGGCTTTGGTGGTATTCTCAAGCAAAGCAAGAGGACTATCAAGGAAATTATAGTCCATTGCACTGCAACACCAGAAGGACGTATAGAGACGGTAGAGTCTGTTCGCAATATGCACAAGGCTCGTGGATTCTCAGACATTGGCTATCATTATCTTATCTATCTTGATGGCTCTATTCACCAAGGACGTGATGTCAACCTCGTTGGTGCTCATTGTACCAACCACAACTCTTATTCTATAGGTGTAAGCTATGTTGGTGGTTGTGACAAAGCTCTCAATACCAAGGATACCCGTACAGAGGCACAGAAAAAGGCTCTCATTGACCTTTTGAAGAAGCTCAAGTCAATGTACCCAAAGGCTAGGATTTATGGCCATAGAGACTTTGCCAACAAGGGATGCCCATCTTTTGATGCTACCAAGGAATACAAAAACCTTTAGGCTATGACAAAAGAGGAGAGATTGATGTATGTAGAGCAATGGAGGCAACAACAGCTTATGAATAGTGGTTGTGGAACTCCAGTGCTTTATGCAATTATCATAGCTGTAATCATGTTATTCTCATCTTGTGCCACAAAGACCAAGATTGAGTATAGGGATAGGGAGGTTGTCAAGTACAACACAAGCTATGTGCATGACACAACCTTTGTGGAAAAGCATGATAGTGTATATCATACAATATTCCAAAATGGAGATACGGTTTACGATACAAAATATGTTGAGAGGACAAGATGGAGAGACAATATAGTTGTCAAGAAAGACACCTGCTGGAGAGATTCCATTGTAACAATAAAGAAGGAAACGGTTAAAGAAGTGACAAAAATTCCTAAACTTTTCAAGATTGCCTTTGTATTCTCAATATTAGTGATTATCTTTGCAGTTGTAAAATCAATCAGATGGCTTCAAATAATACACTAGGATATAATCAAGAGTTTCCCATATACAACGCAGATGGCACTCCTTTCAATGGGTTGGTTCTAAAAAAATCAACCTTTGAGAGTGTTGTCATGTCTCTTGGTGACAAGATTAGCGGTGATGTGTACTATAGGGATAACTCTTTGGTAGTTACCATGAGTGAGTATGTTGTGGTTGATGGTATAAAATATACACTTGTTGACCCACCAACTATCATTCGTGAGGGTATGGTTAGTGAAAATGGCCAAATGGCTGGCATGACCAAATACTCCTTTGTGTTCTACCATCCTATGTACATGTTGGGCAATATTCCATTTACGGACATTGCTATCTACGAAAGCCAAAAGAAATACCTTTCGCAAAGCAAGACGTTTAGTTGGATTGGCACGTTGATGGAGTTTATTGCCAAGCTAAACGCTAACCTTGCAAGCACAGAATGGATTGTCACACCATCATCTACGTTGACACAGGACAAGCGAAATAAGCTTTCCGAGGTAATGTCGTTTGATAAGAAATTCATAAGCGATGCGATGAAAGATGCGTATGACACGTGGGAAGTACCATTTGTCATTTCGCAAATACGCGAAGGTGAGGAATATTACGCGCAAGGTAAGCGTTTCCTTATCACGTATGGTTTGCCTTCGCAAGAAATCTATGAGGTGGATGCTCAAGGCCACAAGACTAGTACACCTTTCATATTTAAGTTTGGTAAGGGTGTTGGCCTCAAGAACAACTCTAGGACTCCAAAGAACAACAAGATAGTCACAAGACTTGCTGGTTATGGAGCAGAGCGCAATGTACCTTATGGCTATCCTCAAATCATTTGGGAAGGAAAACAAGATTGGAACTACACGGTAAACAACAATCCTAGTGCGGCAAATAGCTATCCTATTTATGACGGCATAGTTGGAGGCCAAAAGGTAAGGCTTATCAAGCATCCTTTCACTAGAAAGACATTGATGCCTAGTATCTATACGGAAACGGTAAACAAAAAAGTCAACCCGTATGCCTCTGGATATAACCCATACACAGTAATTGTAGATTACTATGATGCAAGCAATATCAATCCTATTGCCCCTAGCTTTGAGAGCCATCAGTTTGAGGATATATACCCTAGGCTTGCAAATGCACAGTTGGTACAGGTTTTGGCATACGAGGAAATATCATACATTTCTAGAATCCAATATGAGCTAAGAACAATTTCACACATACAAAAATCTAGCAACCACAAGGAAAAAGAAGCCTTAAAAGACTGTTATGATGCACTTGTGGCTGGCTACCCTAGCATCAATAGAAATATCAATTATGGAAGCTACACATATCAGTTCACTGCACAGAGATATGAGTATAGTGCAGGGTATTGGTATAGTGTTAAGTACACATCTGGCAACATTAACTACGAATACAATGTTTATCTTGGTCAGACAAGTCCTTCTTCAGAAGTTACTTGGGATGACTCCATGAATGATGACGGAGAATACAATCAGTCATTCTTCAAGCTTAAACTCCCACAACTTTCTTTTGACCTTTATGCTAGTGCGGCTGTTACTGAGGAAATGACCATCAACATGAGAAGTGGCCAATGCCTTGGGTGTTCCTTCCCTATCCAAGTTGACTGGGAGGACTACAAGAAGAATTTCTATGATTCAGATGGAAACTTTGCCCCTGACGGAAACCAGAGAAACCTTGAAAGGTATCCTAAGAGTCAAAATGGGCAAATAACAGTTATAGTTGCAAAGGATAATGATACATTTGGCACATTGATGCCCAATATATATCAACAGCCCGCCGCTGGTGATGCGTTTGTCATCTTGGGTATATCATTGCCCACAATATACATAACAAACGCAGAAAAGGAGCTTGACGATGCCATGAGGGAGTATTTGTTGGAAAACAATATCTACTACTACGAATATCCGTTGAAGTTTGATGAGCATTTCCTTGCAACCCACCAAGGCATACTTGCACAAATCCAAAACAACAACATCGTGAGGTTCAGATACTCTGGTGCTGACATGGCACTCTACATCAAGCAAATCACTATCAAGTATGGTGATAAGGTATTGCCACAATATGACATTACCTTGACTGATGATGTAGAGATTGTGCTTAACAAGATTGGCCAAGTAACTGATGATGTGAGCAGGATGAGGGTGCAAGTGAGCGAGTTGCAAAAATACTACTCCGAGAATCTTATCCAAGCAATCAACTCAAAGCTTAGTCGCATTGAAGATGACGTCTGCCAAGGCAGGATAACCTTCCAACAAGGACTCAATGCCATTGGTAGCATTATTCTCAATAGTGAGATTAAGAGCAATCAATTTGAAAGTGGACTTTACACTGGTCACGGATGGAGAATTGATGAGTTAGGTAATGCGGAGCTTGAAAGTCTTAGGGTTCGCTCATTCCTTGAGGTTGTAGAGCTTCTTATCAACAGAATACAAGCCCAAGAAGGCGACACCTTGTTCACGGACAACGACCAAATTGACATGGTGCAAAAGGTTGTTGATGAGAAGGATAACTCAACTACATACATACTCTCTTTGAAAGAGAAGTTTGATGGCTATGTGACTAGTCAAATGTATGGCAATATCTTGAAGGGTATCATCAACACTTTGGCAGCAAAGCAAGCAGGTGTTAGTGACGAGAGCAGTGACCCAAGCGCACAAGGTCAAGATGATGGTGGAAACCTCTACTACACATCATGGATGAGGGTTGTTGGCACACACACAACCGAGCCAGGCACCTTGAGTGTGAACCAGATTAGGGTTGTGCTCTATGGCGATGACCAAGTGCCTGAACAAAGGAACTTTGAGCCATGTGAGCTTATGACCATTGCCAGATGGGGTTGTGTTGACTATAGTGCACCAGGTGACCCACAATCCGTAAAGGATAGTATCATTCGTAGACAAAGGGTGTATATGATAAGCACCTCGGATGGTCGCGTTGTCAAGTACACTGGCGTTGACGCGCCTATCCTTAAGAATGGCAACTATGGCATAACAATTGGAGAATTGCCAGAGTTCGTGAAGAACTACCCAGACGTTCGCGCAATACTTGACCAAGTTGGTGAACACACCGACTGGCTTTATGCTCAAGGTGTTGTTGTTGGCAACTATGTCAAGATTAGCCGTGAGGGCTTGCCAGTACCAGTGACAGTCTTTTGTGGTGATTGGGTTGATGGTAGTACAATTGAGAATCCTACACAAGGCAATGGTATCTATTTTTACAATGAGTATAATGAGGATACCATGCAATATGAAATCCATGAGGTAAGACATATTGGTGGTAGGTGGCAATGCTTACAACATCAGCCAGTACTACAAGGAGGTGTGCTTGTCTACAATGCCCCAAGTTGGAATAGCCCATATTGGAGATTGGTAGATGGCAATGACAACCTTACAATTGAATTTGTTTCATCAAATGGATACTCATTCAGGAGAGGCTCAGTCAACACACAAATAACCCCTCACTTGTTCTATGGCAATGTAGACATCACGAATGATGTGGAAGCACAATATTGGTCATGGACTAGGCAAAGTGAAAGCGGAAAGACCGAGCAAGATAGAACTTGGGATGCACAACATGTAGGAGTTAAGGCAATACAACTCACAAACCAAGATATGCCTGCCAACTGGTCATCATCGAATAAGGCTATCTTTACTCTCACCGTGCAAGTGGACGATGGTAAGAATATTAGGATTGTAGACAATCAAATTATATCATAACAAATAGAATATGGGAAGAAGATTAAACATATCACAGCCAGCGGTCATCAATACCGAACTTGCGCCTCTTGATGATTCTTTTTATCTTTCACCTAGTGGGCAGTTAGAGCAATGGTACTATGACAACAGTGGTTCTTATGCACCTAACCGTCATACTACACCATTGACCCTTACACCTATGATTACCGCTTTTGACCCAGACACTAATAGGTCTTACACGCCGTCGTTTAGTGCCACGCCACGTTGGTATGTGCGTGAATATAGCGATTCCGCTGGTACGTACATCGAAACCGAAATCACAGACACAAGTGATGGTCAGAATGTAGACTACTATAAGAGTGGAAACACGTTAAAGGTCAAGAAGAATGTAAGCTATACACGTGCCGTTCAGATTCGTTGTATGGCTACGTATATTGACCCACGAGACGCAGGATTGACGCATAGCGTAGAAGAAACATTAACGTTGTCTACGAACCGCGATGCTAGTGTCATCTATCCTACGCTTGATGTCATTAATCCTTCTTCACGTGCCTTTAATCCACTTGTTGATAACACAAGCACGTTTACGTTTACTGCAAAGGCAAAGAAAGGCAATACAGATGTTACTAACCAAGTGTACTTTGTGTGGTACGCTATTAGTGGTACTGTAGAGGTTTTGGCTAACACGATGCCTTGGTACGTTAGTGGTCAGAACACGGCGACGTTGACTGTTGACGCTATGTATGGTGAGGAAATCAAGTTGGTATTGCGCGCAAAGGAAAGTTCTAGTGCAGCAAACCTTTATCCAGACAAGGTTTATCGTAGCGTTCTTTGGCAGATACCCGATATTGACTGTAATGTCATTAGCGAAGGTGGTGCAGCAATACGTTCAACGACAAAGTATTTGGATTTCTCTACCGTTGTAAACTTGCGAAAGGATATATTGACAGACCAAAAGAAAGCAGAGAACTTGCGTTTCAATTGGAAATATCGCAAGAACAACCAATCGGCAACATACGATTTGGGATGGGGAGAGCATATTCGTGTGGATGCTAACACGTTACGTAATGTAAACGGTAGTTCTAATTCTTATGGTAGTGCTGCGGTATATCCTATCGTATATGTATTGGGCGCATTTGAACAGGTTACACACAATGGCGTTGCCGTCACACATAATGATGCTGCTGTAGTCCATCGTTACGTAGATTAATAACAATATTAAAACATTATAGTTATGGCATTGGAAATAGCATTTTACAAGGTTACAGAGGATATTGCGATACGTAGCGGACTTATCGCAGAACGTTATCGTACTGCAGACAACGAACATTGGATTTTGGATAATAAGGACTTGTCTCGTGTTAGATTCACGGCAGACGAATATATCAATGGATTAAGTGGTGTTGAAAAGATAACGGAAAATGAAGCCGAAACTCTTATTGCACTTGGTGGATATAAGTTTGGATACGAAGGTCTTGATGATGATAGAAATGTCGTTGTTGACGAACAAGATGAAACGGAATGCAAAAGCGAGGAAACTATATCACAAGAAGATACTGGTAACATCGAAGAAATCCTTGGCGGTGGAGGTGATGAAAGCAAAAACGAAGTAAATGTTGAACAAGAAAATTAGGAGGAATAAAGTATGAGTCAGATTAGTAATAGATTTTACGTTACTGCACTTGACGATGGTACTACTTTACACGGCAACCTTTCGAGTACAGCTCCTTTGTCACAAGCATGGAATGGCACAAGTGCGGTTCCAAACTGGACGGTAGCAGAAGAACAACCAGTTATCTACCTAACGCTACTTTCTGGTGGCGACTTGGTAGAACCTGCAAGTGGTTACAAGTGGTACTATAATGGCATTGAAATCGCTAACGACGATACGCGCTTTGAAAAGACCACACACGTTGTCACGTACAACAATGTGACAAAGAACATGCCTGCTTTGAAAATCAAGGCAAACCTAGCCAATTCATCTAACGTTGACGTGGATATGATTCGCTTTGCAGGTAGCTATGTTATCAATGGTAGTGGCATTGACTTTGCTTGTGAAGCACAGATTCGTATATCGGCAATCACAGCTAATGGTAACATCGGACTTATTAGCTTTGTTAATGGCGAAAGTAACATTATTGAGGCTGGGCAGGTTATCACTATGTATGGAACTATCTACAATTCTAGTGGTGGTGCTATCACAGGAGTTACTACAAAGTGGTATATCAACGATAGCGTAACACCTACTAATGGTACGAATATCACTGTAGATGGCAAGACATATACAAACGCTTTCCAAGTGTCAGAGCAAACGGTTGTTGACCATGCTACGATTCGTTGTGAGTTCTACGATGGTTCAAACAACTTGCTTGACACGGCATACGCAAGTGTTGATGATATGCAAGACCCAGAGTTTATGTATATTCAGTACAATGGCGCGAATGGTAATGCAGCAAGCCTTAGAAAGAATGAAAGTGTTAGCTTTGATATTTGGGTAGGCAGACGTGAAGACCCAACGGTAATCGGTGGCACTGTAAATCCTACATACAATAGCTATAAGGTGAAATTGCTTGATGGTGATGGACTTATTATTGGTGGTAGTGGTGATAGCGGACGTTCGGTTATCGGAAGCGGTATTCCTGATGCTGATTCAAATGGTTATCGCACGTTGCCTATGTCGGCAGGTGTGGCTACTATAACTATTCCTTACAGTGTTGCTGCAAGTTCCGTCTACGGAAAAAAGAACATGACTGGTATTGTCATTGCGGCACACGTAGAGTCAAACTAAAAATAAGAGTAAGTTATGTATGGTAGAAGGTCAATATCAAATTCTTTTACTGTCATCACGGTAGATGAACCAGTTGGTGTTGTTGCACAATACGCGCCCAACGCCAACCCTTCTGCTAGTCAAATACACGACACATGGCAAGAGGGCGACTTGTACATGCGTACACGCTCTACCGATTCAAACGTGTGGTCTGACTGGCACAGAATAGTTGGTGCAAGTGCAATGTATATACACTTAAAAGGTACTGGTCAAAACAATAACCAAACAGCACTTTGTGAAGCATACAATGGCACTACTCTTGATTCGCGTTCTATAACGTCACGTGGTCTTACACTTATAAAAATCTTACGCTCAGACCTTTCCATTTCATCTGTAACGACATACGATGTATATGGAGATACCGTAGTTTATGGCGAATCTGCTTGTGCCAACCTTGCTTCAGAACTTAACATTATTACATCTGATTACTTTGTTTGCCTTGTAAGCTACGATTCTGTACGATGGACTCAAGAATTGATAGATGCTCTTGGCAACTTTGGTTCTATCGGATTGAACGACACAACTGCTAATCGTGTTCCATTTGCCTTTATTGGCTACAAAGGGTTGCCTAAAGGTCAAGCCGTACAAGTACAAAGTGGTATTGGAACTACCGATGCACCAGCAGAAATCACAGTATATGTCAAGAATAGTGCAATTGCTGTCTCCAAAGAGCCTACCGTTGGTCGTGTTGGTGGTCGTTTTTATTACAACGCTGGCGAATATTCTTATACGTCTGACGTATCGTTCTATGTAAATGACAAAGAAGCACCATATTTCTTGTACGAAAACGACTATTGGGTATTTGAACCGAACGTGT
>OBLI01001385.1_pt1 | contig 23820 bp, 14 predicted proteins | sample 1519701 | NCBI WGS metagenome assembly OBLI01 (sample SAMEA3663005, study PRJEB22513) | pig gut metagenome | biome: pig gut; feature: pig-associated habitat; material: faeces | place: France | collected 2012
CAGAACAATGCACCGGCAGTGTCTTGACCAGCATGGTAACTGACCGCGCCAGCCGGGAATCATTTCTGCCATTATAAACAGTGGTATACAGAGACTCCTCCTTATTATTGTACTTGGCAAGTACATAACCAAATACACCATTGAAGAAGGCATTTAAAGTCAGCTCATGGTCAGCACAGAATTTCTCTATCTCAGCCACAGGCAGGCTGCTCTCATAATTGATATTATCCACTGACTGCACAGCAAGCACCCTGTCATTCACCGGCAGATAATCAGTCTCGCAGCCGGCAAATACAGAATCATAGTACGCTTTTGCCTTGTCATAGGCAGCAGTCTGGCGCAGCTTCACTTCATCCAGTGCCACTTCAAAACCGGTATAGCCCTCTGCTGTCAACGCCTCACCGTCATAGGCACGGTTAATATCCTCCATCATAATGCTCATGGATGTTCCATCACTAGCAATATGATGGAAATCCAAAAACAGATAGCTGCCCTCGCCAGTCTGATATATCTGTGCCCGGTACAGCCTTCCACCCAAAAGCTCATAAGGCCGTACCAGTTCCTCATCTCCTGGCAGCTTATCACATGCTACCAGTTCAACTACCGGCTCGGCACTGTCATTTCTGGCTGCCCGTACCTCGCCCTGCTCATCCAGGAACAGGGTGGCTTTCACATACGGATGGGCATTAACAGCCTGCTCCACTGCCCTCTGCAGCTGCAGCAAATCTACCATTTCGCTAAGCCTGAACAAAGATGGGATATTGTAAATCGTAGTGCCTGCATTTGCCATAGAATCCACAAAAATCCCCTTCTGAGTCTGAGTCAGAGGATAATCAGGGTACACCTCATAGGCCACTGCCCTTTCGGCACCGGCTACAAACTGCTCCAGTTTTTCGATTGTATTATTTTCCTTCAGATCCTGATTGCGGATTACCACATCAAAGGCCTTGGACAGCAGCACATTCAGGCGGATAGCTCCGATGGAGGTCACTCCTGCCTCATAAATGTCCGTAGTAATGCCAAACTCCCTGCTGCCGATAACCTCTGCCATGCAGTCAAAAATCTTCTGCTGTACCTCATTTTGCGGTGCAACAATCTCCTGCACCTTCTTCTGCGGTACAGGCAACGCCTTTCTATCGACCTTCTGGTTCTGAGTCAGCGGAATCCTGTCAATCTGCATGGTCACAGCAGGAACCATGTAAGGCGGCTTCTGCTCAAGGATAAAGGCATTTAATTTATCAATATCAACAGCATCCTCAGACACCACATAGGCTGCCAGGAACCTGCCGCCACCTGCCGCAGCGAAATCTGCCACCGTGGCATCCTTGATGCCCGGATACTGGCGAATCACCCGCTCCACCTCAGACAGCTCAATGCGGAAGCCGCGGATTTTCACCATGCCGTCATTGCGCCCGATAAAATCCACCGTGCCATCCGGCAGGAAGCGGACAATATCCCCGGTGCGGTATACTCTGTCATAGCCTTCTGCCTGAGAGAACGGATTACTGATAAATACCTTAGCCGTCTGCTCAGGGCGGTTCAGATAGCCTCTGCCTACCTGAGGACCTGCTACCCACAGCTCACCCGGCATACCTGGCGGCAGTCTTTTCCCATCCTTATCTACCACATACAGCTTCAGGTTATTAACAGCCCTGCCAATTGGCACCTTGTCATATAATTTATCCACCAGATACTGAGTGGTAATAATCGTACACTCCGTCGGGCCGTATTCATTATAAAAATCATAATTTTTTGGTGGCTCTACCGGCACCAGCTTTTCACCGCCTACAGACAACGCCCGCAGGGAATGGTTTTCAACCTCTGCCACAAACTGGCGGCCCACCTGGGTTGTCATGGTAACATGAATAATATGATTTTTCTCAAAATAATCATTCAGTGCCAGCAAATCCAGTCGGATGCTCTCGTCAATGATATGTACGCAGGCCCCCCGGGTAATGCCCGGATAAAGATCCATCATGTGGGCATCGAAGCCATAGCTCGGGTACAGAGCCACATTTTCTCCCGGTGCCAGTTGATATACATCATGATACCAGTAACAGAGGGCTGCCACATTCCGATGCTCCAGCATTACGCCCTTTGGCACGCCGGTAGAGCCGGATGTATACAAAAGGACAAACAAATCCTCCGGTGCAGGAGCAGCCGGTATGCTTTCGCAGACAGGCAGCTCCGGAATATCCTTCGTCAGCAGAACCTCCCCTGCATAGCCCTCCGCCAAATCCAGCAGGCCTTCCTCGGCAATCAAAAGCTTCGCAGACGCATCCTCCATCATAAAGCCGATGCGCTCCTTTGGATACGTCGGATCCAGCGGCTGATAGGCAGCCCCTGCCTTCAGCACGCCCAGGGAAGCAAGCACCATGTATTCACAGCGAGGAATCAGGACAGAAACTACGTCCTCCTTGCCAATTCCCTTTGCCTGCAAATAACCGGCAATGCGATCCGTCAGCTCATCCACCTGAGCATAGGTATAAGACCTGTCAAGATATACTACTGCCTTATTATTTGGATACAGTGCTGCCTGCTGCCTGAACTGTTCTACCACGCTGCTCTTATCGTATGCAGCTTCCGTCTGATTGAAGGCATCCAGCCTATTTTCCAGCTCTTCATTCAGCAGAGAAATATCCTTCAGGCAATTCTTCTGCAAGAACTCCCCGGAGGCAATAGACAGGGACTGCAATATGCCCTGCATGGTATCCGCCCGGTAAAGGTCAGAACGATATTCGCAGGCGAAAACAAATTTATTATTACGAATAAATACGTTGATATTAATCGGAGCCTTGGCGGTATCCAGCTTCACATCGCAAAGCTGCGCCTTTTCTCCTGCAATAATACTATCGCCAAACTCATCCCCCTGATAAACAAACAAAATATCCGGCTTTATCTCATATTCTCTGGCAATCTCCGCAAAGGAATAAATATCATTTGCCATGCTCTCCACCAGCTGATCCCTTGTCTCTGTCAGCAGGTCGATGATTTTGCGCTCCCCTGCTGCAGAACAATGCACCGGCAGTGTCTTGACCAGCATGGTAACTGACCGCGCCAGCCGTGAATCATTTCTGCCGTTATAAACAGTGGTATACAGAGACTCCTCTTTATTGTTGTACTTGGCAAGCACATAACCAAATACGCCATTGAAGAAGGCATTCAAAGTCAGCTCATGGTCAGCACAGAATTTCTCTATCTCAGCCACCGGCAGGCTGCTCTCATAATTGATATTATCCACTGACTGCACAGCAAGCTCCCTGTCATTCATCGGCAGATAATCAGTCTCGCAACCGGCAAATACAGAATCATAGTACGCTTTTGCCTTGTCATAGGCAGCAGTCTGGCGCAGCTTTGCTTCATCCAAGGCCGCCTCAAAGCCGGTATAGCTCTCTGCTGTCAATTCCTCACCATCATAGGCACGGTTAATATCCCCCATGATAATGCTCATGGAGGTTCCGTCACTAATAATGTGATGGAAATCCAAAAACAGATAGCTGCCCCCGCCAGTCTGATATACCTGTGCCCGGTACAGCCTGCCTCCCAGCAGCTCATAAGGCAGTACCAGCTCCTCATTCCCCGGCAGCTGCTCACAGGCAATCAGCTCCACTACAGGCTCATCACTATCATTTCTGGCAGCCCGTACCTCACCCTGCTCATCCAGGAAAAGGGTGGTCTTCACATACGGATGTGCATCAATAGCCTGCTCCACAGCAGCTTTCAGCCGTGGCAGCTCCACCATGTCACTAAGCCTGAACAGAGATGGGATGTTGTAAATAGTAGTGCCTGCATTTGCCATAGAATCCACAAAAATCCCCTTCTGAGTCTGAGTCAGAGGATAATCAGGGTACACCTCATAGGCCACTGCCCTTTCGGCACCGGCTACAAACTGCTCCAGTTTTTCGATTGTATTATTTTCCTTCAGATCCTGATTGCGGATTACCACATCAAAGGCCTTGGACAGCAGCACATTCAGGCGGATAGCTCCGATGGAGGTCACTCCTGCCTCATAAATGTCCGTAGTAATGCCAAACTCCCTGCTGCCGATAACCTCTGCCATGCAGTCAAAAATCCTCTGCTGCACCTCATTTTGCGGCGCAACAATCTCCTGCACCTTCTTCTGCGGTACAGGCAAAGCCTTTCTATTGACCTTCTGGTTCTGATTCAGAGGAATCCTGTCAATCTGCATGGTCACAGCAGGAACCATGTACGGCGGCTTCCGCTCAAGTATAAAGGTATTTAATTTGTCAATATCAACAGCATCCTCAGACACCACATAGGCTGCCAGGAACCTGCCGCCTCCTGCCGCAGCAAAATCTGCTACAGTGGCATCCTTAATGCCGGGATACTGGCGAATCACCCGCTCCACCTCGGAAAGCTCGATGCGGAAGCCGCGGATTTTCACCATGCCGTCATTGCGCCCGATGAAATCCACTGTGCCATCAGGCAGGAACCGCACAATATCCCCGGTACGGTATACCCTGTCATAGCCTGCCTCATTGGAGAATGGATTCCTGATAAACACCTTTGCCGTCAGCTCAGGACGTTTCAGATAGCCCCTGCCTACCTGAGGACCTGCTACCCACAGCTCACCCGGCATACCTGGCGGCAGTATTTTCCCGGCCTTATCAACCACATACAGCTTCAGGTTATTAACTGCCTTGCCCACTGGCACCTTGTAGTATAATTTATCCACCATATACTGGGTAGTAATAATCGTACATTCAGTAGGTCCGTATACATTATATACATCATAATTTTGCGGCGGCTCTACCGGCACCAGCTTTTCACCGCCTACAGACAAGGCTCGCAGGGAATGGTTTTCCATTTCCGTCATAAACTGGCGTCCTATCTGAGTGGTCATAAAAGCATGAACAATATTGTTCTTCTCAAAATAATCATTCAGCAGCACCAGATCAAGGCGTATGCTCTCGTCAATAATATGTACGCAGGCCCCCCCGGATAATAGCCGGATAAAAATCTATCATGTGGGCATCAAAGCCATAGCTTGGATAAAGGGCAACATGCTCTCCCGGCGCAAAAGCATGTACATCATTATACCAGCTGCAGAAGGCCGCCAGGTTGCCATGCTCAAGCATCACACCCTTTGGCACACCGGTAGAACCGGAGGTATACAAAAGGACAAACAAATCCTCCGGTGCCGGAGCAGCCGGTATGCTCCCGCAGGCAGGCAGCTCCGGAATATCCTTCGTCAGCAGAACCTCCCCTGCATAGCCCTCCGCCAAATCCAGCAGGCCTTCCTCGGCAATCAAAAGCTTCGCAGACGCATCCTCCATCATAAAGCCGATGCGCTCCTTTGGATACGTCGGATCCAGCGGCTGATAGGCAGCCCCTGCCTTCAGCACGCCCAGGGAAGCAAGCACCATGTATTCACAGCGTGAAATCAGAACAGAAACTACATCCTCCTTGCCAATCCCCTTTGCCTGCAAATAACCGGCAATGCGGTCCGTCAGCTCATCCACCTGGGCATAGGTATAGGACCTGTCAAGATATACCACTGCCTGATGATTTGGATATAGTGCCGCCTGCTGCCTGAACTGTTCTACCACGCTGCTCTTATCGTATGCAGTCTCCGTCCGGTTGAAGGCAGCCAGCTTATTTGCCAGCTCCTCATTCAGCAGAGAAATATCCTTCAGGCAATTCTTCTGCAAAAACTCCCCGGAAGCAATGGACAGGGACTGCAATATGCCCTGCATGGTATCCGCCCGGTAAAGGTCAGAACGATATTCGCAGGCGAAAACAAATTTATTATTACGAATAAATACGTTGATATTAATCGGAGCCTTGGCGGTATCCAGCTTCACATCGCAAAGCTGCGCCTTTTCTCCTGCAATAATACTATCGCCAAACTCATCCCCCTGATAAACAAACAAAATATCCGGCTTTATCTCATATTCTCTGGCAATCTCCGCAAAGGAATAAATATCATTTGCCATGCTCTCCACCAGCTGATCCCTTGTCTCTGTCAGCAGGTCGATGATTTTGCGCTCCCCTGCTGCAGAACAATGCACCGGCAGTGTCTTGACCAGCATGGTAACTGACCGCGCCAGCCGTGAATCATTTCTGCCGTTATAAACAGTGGTATACAGAGACTCCTCTTTATTGTTGTACTTGGCAAGCACATAACCAAATACGCCATTGAAGAAGGCATTCAAAGTCAGCTCATGGTCAGCACAGAATTTCTCTATCTCAGCCACCGGCAGGCTGCTCTCATAATTGATATTATCCACTGACTGCACAGCAAGCCCCCTGTCCTTTACCGGCAGATAATCAGTCTCGCAGCCGGCAAATACAGAATTATAGTACGCTTTTGCCTTGTCATAGGCAGCAGTCTGGCGCAGCTTCCCTTCATCCAGTGCCGCCTCAAAACCGGTATAGCTCTCTGCTGCCAATTTCTCACCAGCGTAAGCACGGTTAATATCATCTACCATAATGCCCGTAGAGACTCCGTCACTAATAATATGATGGAAATCCAAAAACAGATAGCTGCCCTCATCTGTCTGGTATACCTGTGCCCGGTAAAGTCTTTCTCCCAAAAGCTCATAAGGCCGTACCAGTTCCTCATTCCCCGGCAGCTTATCACATGCTACCAGTTCCACCACCGGCTCGGCACCGTCATTTCTGGCTACCCGTACCTCGCCCTGCTCATCCAGGAACAGGGTGGCTTTCACATACGGATGGGCATTAACAGCCTGCTCCACTGCCCTCTGCAGCTGCAGCAAATCTACCATTTCGCTAAGCCTGAACAAAGATGGGATATTGTAAATCGTAGTGCCTGCATTTGCCATAGAATCCACAAAAATCCCCTTCTGAGTCTGAGTCAGAGGATAATCAGGGTACACCTCATAGGCCACTGCCCTTTCGGCACCGGCTACAAACTGCTCCAGTTTTTCGATTGTATTATTTTCCTTCAGATCCTGATTGCGGATTACCACATCAAAGGCCTTGGACAGCAGCACATTCAGGCGGATAGCTCCGATGGAGGTCACTCCTGCCTCATAAATGTCCGTAGTAATGCCAAACTCCCTGCTGCCGATAACCTCTGCCATGCAGTCAAAAATCTTCTGCTGTACCTCATTTTGCGGTGCAACAATCTCCTGCACCTTCTTCTGCGGTACAGGCAACGCCTTTCTATCGACCTTCTGGTTCTGAGTCAGCGGAATCCTGTCAATCTGCATGGTCACAGCAGGAACCATATAAGGCGGTTTTCTTGCCTTGATAAACTCATTCAGCTTCTGAATATCCACCGTTTCATCAGATACCACATAGGCTGCCAGGAACCTGCCGCCCCCCGCTTCCTCAAAATCAGCCACCGTGGCATCCTTAATCCCCGGATACTGGCGGATAACATGCTCCACCTCAGGCAGCTCAATGCGGAAGCCGCGAATTTTCACCATGCCGTCATTGCGCCCCATGAAGTCCACATTGCCATCCCGCATGAGACGCACAATATCACCAGTACGGTATACCCTTTCATACCCCGGCTCACTAGAAAAAGGATTTTTCAAAAATGCCTTTGCCGTTTCCTCCGGACGGTTCAAATAGCCCCTTCCCACCTGAGGGCCAGCTACCCACAGCTCTCCAGGTACGCCCGGCGGCAGCTTCCTTCCTCTCTTATCCACTACATACAGCTTGAGATTATTGACAGCCTTGCCCACTGGCACTTTATCGTATAATTTATCCACCAGATACTGGGTGATGATAATCGTACACTCCGTCGGGCCGTATTCATTATAAAAATCATAATTTTTTGGTGGCTCTACCGGCACCAGCTTTTCACCGCCTACAGACAACGCCCGCAGGGAATGGTTTTCAACCTCTGCCACAAACTGGCGGCCCACCTGGGTTGTCATGGTAACATGAATAATATGATTTTTCTCAAAATAATCATTCAGTGCCAGCAAATCCAGTCGGATGCTCTCGTCAATAATATGTACGCAGGCACCCCCGGTAATGGCCGGATAAAGATCCATCATGTGAGCATCGAAGCCATAGCTTGGGTACAGAGCCACATTTTCTCCTGGTGCAAGGCGGTACACCTCATGATACCAATGGCAGAGAGCAGCCACATTCCGATGCTCCAGCATTACCCCCTTTGGCACGCCGGTAGAACCGGAGGTATACAAAAGAACAAACAAATCCTCCGGTGCCGGTGCAGCTTCCATGCTGGACTCGGCAGGAAGGGACGGTATATCCTTTGTCAGCAGCACTTCCCCTCCATAGCTATCCGCCAAATCCAGCAGGCTTTCCTCTGCAATCAGAAGCTTCGCTGACGCATCCTGCATCATAAAGCCTATGCGCTCCTTTGGATAAGTGGGGTCCAGCGGCTGATAGGCAGCTCCTGCCTTCAGTACGCCCAGGGAAGCAATCACCATGTATTCGCATCTTGGAATCAGCACAGACACTATATCCTCCCTGCCGATTCCCCTGGCCTTCAGATAACCTGCGATGCGGTCTGTCATCTCATCAACCTGTGCGTATGTATATGACCTATCAAGATATGCCACTGCCGGATAATCCGGGAACAGCGCCGCCTGCTTTCTAAACATATCAACTACGGTCAGAGCCATTTCATCCTCATGGCCTGCCTTATTGAAATCTATCTTCCGCTCCATGCCTCACACCTCTTCTTATAAAAAACGACCATAGCTATGACCTATCCGGCTAAAAGCTATTTTCAATTCAATGCCTCACAACCTTTTATAAAGCAGGATCATAGCTATGGTCTGGCTAAAATAAGCCGCACTCTTATCCTTTAATCATCAAACAGGGTAATCTCACCCATTGTATTTTCTTCAATCATACCCTTGACTACCATAAGCATCAAATCAGCAAAATTGCGGATTGTTTCTGCCTGATAAAGCTCATCCTTGTACTTCAAAAGGAATTCATAGCCGCCATTATTTTTTACGACCATGACATTCAAATCAAACTGGGCATCCCCTGTCTCCAGGAAATCAGCAGACAATTTTTCCCCACACAGCTCAGGACCGGTCAGCATCTCTCCCTGATATACAAAGGTCATGCTCGGTGTCAGCTGATATTTGGCTGCAAGCTCCCCGAAGGAAATACAGTCATGCTCCATGGCATCAAACAAATCATCCTGCATATTCTGCAAATACTCAGCAGGAGACAGCTCCTCATCAATTGCCACATGCATAGGCAAAGTTTTTACAAACATACCTGTTGCATCTGCCAGCCTGTCATCGTGACGGCCATTATTAACGGTACAGAAGAAGCACTCATCCCGTCCCACCGAGGTGGCAAGAGCATAGGCAAAGGCCCCCAAAAACAGCGTGCTTTCCGTAACCTCTGCCCGCTTGGCAAACATCTCAATCTCCTCAGAGCTTACTGCCTCATGGGTAGAAATAAGCAGCCGCTTGGCAGTACCGGCAGGAGCCTCCGGCGCAAAATCAGCATAAAGGGAGGAATCCCCATCTATGCCGGCAAGCTTTTCCTCAAAATATGCCTGAGCCTCTTTATAAGCCTCTGTTTCTTTTACAGTTTCTTCAAATACGGAAAGGTCAAACAGGGACAGCTTCTCCTCCTTCGGCTGCCCGCCCTGATAAACTGAAACAATATCATCAATAAATACAGATATGGAGCTGCCATCAAATACCAGATGATGCACATCAAACAGGAAATACTTCTCGTTGCGCACCTCGCACAGTTCCATGCGATACAAAGGTCCATTCTCAATATCAAAAGGCTGCACAAAGGCCTGTTTTTCCTCCGTCAGGCTTGCAGCCTGCTTCCTGATGATTTCCGGCTCTCTTTCACAAAGTACCATAGCCGGAGCATCACCTATGATTTTTGCCGTTACATTAAAGGCCTTGTGAGCTGAGATTACAGTCTTGACTGCTGCTGCAAATTTCTCCAAATCAATCTTTTCAGGCAGCTTGAAGGCAATAGGAATATTATAGGTTTTCCTGCCAGGATTATTGATGCAGTCAAGATATACACCAAGCTGGGCATCAGTAAGCGGATAGCTATCCTTCAGCTCCGTCTGATGCTCAATAACCAGGCCCTTTGCCTTGCGGCTGATTTCAGCAATCCCTCTCGGAGTCCTGCCCCGCAAAATCATGGCCGGAGTAATCTTGTATTCTGACAGCAAGGCAGCCAATCTTGCCACCCTGATGGAATCGCCTCCCAGGCGGACATAATCATCACAGGCACCGATTTTTCCGCACATAAGTATAGCTTCAAAGCCTTTGCAGATAGCTGCTTCCAGCTCATCTGCCGGAGCAACATACTCTGCCTTATATTCATTAATGCTAGGCGGCAGCAATGCCTTGCGGTCCAGCTTGCCATTTACATTGATTGGCATTGCTGCCAGCTTCTTGAAAAATCTCGGAATCATGTATGACGGCATTTTCGCAGACATGGCTCTTTTGATTTCCTCCTGGGAAACAGGCGATTTTTCCACATAATAGCCAACCAGATATGTCTGACCTGTACCATCCACAAAGGCCTTGACAGCAGCATTGGCAATCTCGTCCATAGCAACCATATTTGCCTCAATTTCCGGAGTTTCCACACGCTGTCCCTTAATCTTCACCATCCAGTCCTTGCGGTTCAGATAAATCAGATTGCCATCAGCATCCAGCATGCCGCAGTCGCCGCTGTGCAAAAGAATTCTTCCATCCGGCAGAGTCTTAAAGGTCTCTGCCGTCTTCTCCGGCAGGTTGCGGTACCCTCTCGCCAAATGGCCGATAACGCAGATTTCACCAATTTCCCCCTGCGCTACTTCGTTGCCCCGTTCATCCAGAAGCAATAGTTCCAGGCCCTCAAAGGCTTTTCCCACAGGAGTATTATCGTATTTTTTATCCACAATAAAATAGGTAACAGTCGCACCAGTCTCACTCATGCCAAGCACATTATAAATCTCATAGTTCTCCGAGTATTTATTGGCAAGCCTGTCGCTTCCTGCAAAAACGCGTTTTAAATGCGGTGAATCACTATCAAACAGCCGCAGCAGCTGAGGGCTGATAAAGGACACGGTAATCTTGTTTTTTGGATAATACTCCTCCAAAGCCCTGACATCCTTGCGCACAGCATCACTGAGCATGTGGGTAGTGCCCCCCACCAGGAAAGTGCCGATATATTCTACGACAGTGGCAACAAAGGACAGCGGCGCTGCTCCTGTCATAACCACCGTCTCCAGCCCTCTATACAGCTCAGTGGCGCGTATGCCGGCATCACAAAAGCTTTTTACCGTATGCTCAATGCCCTTCGGATTGCCGGTAGAGCCTGAAGTATACACAATCAAGGCAAGAGCCTCATCCTCCAGAATTACGCTTTCAGCAGGTTCATACTTCTCAATATCCTTAAAAAAGCTATCCCGGATAATCAGCTTTGTCTGACTGTCCTTTTCAATGTACTTAATCCGCTCCTCCGGATATTCCTCAATCACCGGCACAATCACGCCGCCCATCTTCAGGATACCCAGATAGGCAAAATAATACTCCGACTTCCTGCCCATATGAATCATGACAGAATCCCCCGGGCACACGCCTGCCTGGCTGAGCTTGGCAGCAACCTGCCCGCTAAACTTATCCAGCTCACCATAGGTGAATCCACGGGTACCATCCTGATCCACAATTGCCACCTTATCAAAATTTTTCTTTACAGACTCTTCAAATAAAGGCAAAAAATTCATAAAAAATCCCTCTTTTCCTGACTACTTCAAACCCATTTATACACAGTAGCACGACCGTTGTACAAAGGCTTTATACCACACCTAAATCTAAATCTATCATAGCATCCCCATAGAAATGCCTATGCTGACAGATTTATACCAAACCCAAATCCACCTCGGTCATAGCATCACAAAACACTTCTGATAATGCACAGCAGGCATAGCAATATCCATCCTCCAGAAAATACTCCTTAAAACAAAATTTTCTTTCATCCACTGGATTTTTAACAGAATGTATGCCATCTACAGCCAGCATCCCAAAGCTTTTCGGCTCCAATGCTATGCCAAGGCCTGTTGCTTTCATGTAGCTTTCCTTCAGCGTCCACAGGCGAAAAAATCTATGCTGCTGTTCCTGCTCCCTTGAGGCGCCGTATATCCATTCCAGCTCATGGTCCTGCATGACATACTCCGCCAGGCTTCGATCCAGTGCAGCCTGTTTTTCCACATCGCACCCAACCTCTTTATCCGAGATGGCACACATCACCATAGCTTCGGAATGAGATAGATTAAAATACAGCCTTTCCGCACCGGCAGAATTGACAAGATATGGCTTGCCTGTTGCTGTGACCTCAAAGGCAGGTTCCCAGATATTTTCCCTCTGCAAAGCATACTGCAGCAATGCTCCTGCCGCCACAGAAAGCCTTTTATCCTTTTCAAACAAAAAATAATCTGCTTTGGCACGTCTGGCAGCATCCAGGCAAGCATATAATCTTCTATATAATTGCCGATCCTGCAGCTTTGCTGCATCTGCTATGTACACCTTGACCAAGCACTTTGCCTCCCTGCTTCTCGAAATGTTCAATATGTGTATTTTACAACTATTTATCTACAAAACCACTACAAGCAGGAATACGGTTTCAATCCCTTAACTCTAAATCTCAATATTTAGATAACGGTCAAAATATCTGCAAAACCCGTTACCTCAAACACCTCGGCAATTACCTCATTTACATTCTTAATCACCATGCTGCCCTGCTTATTCATTATCTTCTGGTTTGCCAGCAAAATACGCAGTCCGGCGGATGAAATGTACTCCAGCTTTTCAAAATCAAAAACCAGCTCTGTAATACCGGTCAGAGCATCCTTTAATTCTGCCTCCAAAGCTGGCGAAGTTGTCGTATCCAGCCTACCTTCCAAAAGTATCGTTAATTTTTCCCCTTCTAAATTTTTGCTAATCGTCATTATGTTTTCCCCCATTTGATATTTATTTTGCTTGTTACGACTTAAACACCTTACTATACTAAAAACCTAAAGCATAACATATACTGTATTTGCAAGTAATATTCAAGGACCAATTTCCTATGTTAAAAAATCACATGCACTGTCTACTATAGTATCACATTTGCCTCCCCGTAGCAAGACAAAAAATAATATATATGAACAAATGTAAAAAATACCACCTATCTGCATATTCATACAAACAGGTGGCATTATAAAAAATTATATTCTTAGCACATCTTAGAACAGCTTATTACAGCTTCATTATTAATACAGCTTTGCGCCAGCCGGGATATTGTCAGAAACCATCAACAGGTTCAGCTTTTCTTCCCCATCATACTCGCACACTGCGCTCAGCAGCATGCCGCAGGATTCGATGCCCATCATGGCACGAGGCGGCAGGTTCACGATAGCCACCAGCGTCTTGCCCACCAGCTCCTCCGGCTCGTAGTAAGCATGAATACCGCTCAAGATAGTGCGGTCAGTGCCGGTACCATCATCCAAAGTGAACTGCAGCAGCTTCTTGGACTTCTTCACAGCCTCGCAGGCCTTAACCTTTACCGCACGGAAGTCGGACTTGGAGAAGGTCTCAAAATCAACGCACTCCTCAAACAGAGGCTCAATCTTTACCTTGGAAAGATCCAGCTTCTCTGCCGGAGCCTCATCAGCTGCCGGTGCATCACTGGCCAGCTTTTTCCTGCCCTCGCCAGCCAGCGGCTTCATCGTCGGGAACAGCAATACATCACGAATAGAAGCACTATCCGTCAGGAACATTACCAGACGGTCAATGCCGATGCCCAGGCCGCCCGTTGGCGGCAAACCATACTCAAGGGCAGTAATGAAATCACGATCCATCTCATGAGCCTCATCATCACCGGCTTCACGCTGCTTCATCTGATCCAGGAAACGTCCCTCCTGGTCGATCGGGTCATTCAGCTCGGTAAAGCCATTGGCCAGCTCACGGCCATAGATGAAGAACTCAAAGCGGTCAGTAATCATCGGATTTTCAGGATTTCTCTTTGCTAATGGGGAAATCTCAGTTGGATGACCGGTAATAAAGGTCGGCTGAATCAGGGACTCCTCCACCTTTTCCTCAAAGGCTGCATTCAAAATACCGCCAATGCCGAAACGCTCCTCATAAGGCACGCCAATCTCCTTGGCCATAGCGCGGGCTTCCTCCACAGTCTGACAGCTGAGGAAATCCTTGCCAGTGGCTTCCTTCACCGCATCATTCATACTGATGCGCTTTACCTTGGCAAGATCAATCTCAGTCCCCTGATAATTGATAACAGTAGTACCCAGCACCTTCTGTGCCGCATTCAGCACGATGCCCTCGGTAATATCCATCAAATCACGGTAATCAGCATAAGCCTGATAAATCTCAATAGAAGTAAACTCAGGGTTGTGGCGCACATCCATGCCCTCGTTGCGGAAAACGCGCCCCATCTCATAAACACGCTCCATGCCGCCTACAATCAGCCGCTTCAGATTCAGCTCCGTAGCAATGCGCAGGTACATGTCGATATCCAGGGTATTGTGATGGGTAATAAACGGCCTTGCCGCCGCGCCGCCGGCAATAGTCCCCAGCACCGGGGTCTCAACCTCAAGGAAGTCACGCTCATCCAGATAATCACGGATGGACTTCATGATATTGGTACGAGCCACAAAGGTATTCATAACCTCAGGATTCATAATCAAATCCACATAACGCTGGCGATAGCGGATTTCCGTATCCGTCAGGCCGTGGAACTTCTCAGGCAGCGGACGCAGGGACTTGGACAAAAGGTCAAAATCATCCACACGGACAGTAAGCTCGCCCCGGCGGGTGCGGAAAACCTTGCCCTTGACACCGATAATATCGCCAATATCCAAAAGCTTGAACTGGGAATACTTCTCCTCTCCCAGCACATCCAGCTTAAAATAAATCTGAATACGGCCGCTACGGTCCATCAGCACGGAAAAGCTTGCCTTGCCGTGGCCGCGGATTGCCATCAGGCGGCCTGCGATAGTAATTTCTTCCTCGCTCTCAGCCTCGCCCTCAAGGTGCTCAAACTGCTCCAGCACCTCATTGGCATGGTGAGAAACCTCAAAACGGTGGCCAAAGGGAGCCACGCCCTTTGCCTCAAAGGCTGCCAGCTTATCCCGGCGCACCTTCAAAAGCTCATTCATATCCTGTTCAACAACAGGCTTGCTCTCATTCTTCTCTGACACTTGAATCTATCTCCTATTGCAGCTATTACAACTATTACAACTAATATAACTATTGTATGCTTTATTATATCATTATATGGCTTACTTATTGTATTGCTTACTGCTTAATCTCCATAATCTGGTACTGAATAATGTTATCACCAACGACAACATCCACCACAGAGCCAACAGGCTGCCCCATAATAGCCAAACCTACCGGGGACTCATTGGAAATCTTGCCATTATCCGGGTCAGCCTCGGTGGAACCGACAATCATGTAGGTATCAATCTCATCAAACTCAATATCCTTCAGCACAACCTGGCAGCCAAGGGAAACCGTGTTGCTATCAGAGCTTGCCTCGATGATGCGGGCATTCCTGATGCTCTCCTCCAGCTCAAGGATTTCACCCTCCAAAAATGCCTGCTCATTTTTCGCATCATCATACTCGGAGTTCTCGGACAGATCGCCCAGAGCAATGGCAGCTTTCAGGCGTTCTGCTACCTCTTTGCGCCTTTCTCCCTTCAAGTAATCCAGCTTTTCCTGCAATTTTTTAAGACCATCCGCGGTCAGCATTACACTCTTGTCTGCCATTTTGCAAAACTCCTTTTATCATATAATAACAGGCGGCAGCTGCACCAGCTTTATGCAGAAAACTAAACTCCATCTGCCATCAAAACTTCATGCAGAAAACCAAAATCTATCTGCCGTCAAAATCTAATGCAACGTGCCTGCGCTTGTTTTTAGTCACACTGTACTATTATATTTATTTTTCATTGCAATGTCAATCCGTGCCCCACCGCCAAAAGGCAAATATCGGGAAATTTCCCAATATTTGCCAATATTTCCCAATATTTCAGCCCCTGTCTTCCGCAATAAGCCTTTTCAGCAAATCCTCATCAATCTCCTGCTCCGAATACACCTTGATGCCATTTTCCATCAGCAGGGCAGCTGCCACCCCCGTACCTGGTATTTTCTCACCATCAAACCTGCCACTGTAAATCTGCACGTTGCCGCAGGAGGGGCTATTCGCCTTCAAAATGGCAATCTTTACGCTATGCTTCTGAGCCATATCTAGGGCAAGCTTCGCCCCTTGCAGAAAATGCCCCGTGACATCCAGCCCTGCCTTATTGCATACCTTTGCCCTGCCAGACAGCACAGCGTGGCCATCGCCCCCCTGCAGCTCCGCCGGAGGCCGGGGAATAGGCAGCTCCCCCAGACATTCCGGGCAGACTGCCGTCAGATACTGCCTGTACTTCATTAATAGCTCATGACCATTGTTACCACCACTATACTTTACGTTATTGCCCAGCAGGCAAGACGAAACCAATATCATAAATAACTCACTTTCTTCCATATGATTATGATAATTACGCATATATCATACATCATATTGTATCGCACCAGCCATCCATTGGCAACACCCCATTATAGGCAAGCCATCCCGCATGACCTGCCGTCAAAAAAGCAATACATTGCTTCCATTTTAAAAGTATGATATTGTCACCTTAATGATAGTATTTTATCTTTTCCAGTAAGCATAGTACCCCCTGGCGGACACATCCAAAGCCTCGCACAACTTCGTCACATTGGCATACTCAGGGCAGGCCTCTGCCGCCTCCCGTATAAGCTGATACAGCTCCGTATTGTTGCGCCCATTCTCATTCTGTTCCCCGCCTGCCCGTCTTGCCTTGCACAAGACCTCTTTCTCTATCACCAGCTCATTGGAGCGTTTTTCCAGCACCTTCATCCTGTCCGTCAGCTCCATGGTCACCTTCTCCAGCTGCCTTACACGATTTTCATAGGCCTTAACATCCGCCAGCAGTTCTTCCAGCTTGTCTGCCACATCCTGCAGGCCATACTCCCTGTCACCATCCTCAGCCTTTTTCTTCGTCCTGGCAGCAGCTTTTTTCTTGGCATTTGCCTTCACCTGCCCCCTCAAAGCTTCCATGCCATTAGCAGCATACATGGCACGCCAGCGTGCCGTTGCCCTCTCAATCCGCTTCTCCCCCAGCATGGGCACATCGAACCCCGCCTGCCGGAAAATATCCACCGGCCGCTTCCCGGCAAGATACTGCTCCATGAAAAAGCACTTAAACTCATAAGTATATAAAATCCTCTGCCTGTTCACATCCTCCACATAAGGATTTTTCTTCAAAACATCCATCTCAGCAGAGGACAGCATCCCCCTTGCCATAACAGTTCACCTCGCATATTTAGGTTATTCTTACTAAAACTATTGATTTCCAAACTTGTATATATTAGAATATATGTAGCAAAATCCTCTCATGCAGGATTTTCAGAATGCCGACCCGGCAAAAATGCACTCCAGGCTTTTAGCAGACAAAATGAAACATCTAAAATCTCTTGACGAGGAGGTACGCAAAATGTGCAATATCGTTGAAGAATATGTTGCCGAGAGAATTGCAGAAGCAAAGGCGGAGGCAACAAATAACACGCTTAAATCCATAAGAAAACTTATGCAAAAAACTCATTGGTCAGCCGAGGAAGCTATGGATGCCATAGATATTCCAAAGGCGGACTATCCTCGCTATCTTGCCCTGCTCTAACTCAGCAAATTCCCACATAAGCCGCAGTTCCTGCGGCTTATTTTAATGTCCCAGCAAAAGCTCATCTGTAAACTCTATCAAATTAAGCTAGAAAAAATGTTTTACTACTAACTTTCTCACCTGTTTTCTCTCACAAGAATTCATTCCCAGAAAATACATGACCGCGCAGTATAACATGACAAAACATGTCATTACCATTGTAAAATCACACCAGTTGCTTATAAACGCAAAATAACTAATCACATTCGCACCCACAAAAATACTAAAAATAGCTGGTAGGAAACTACTAAAATTCCTAAAAAACTGATAAACATTTAGATTGCAAACTTTATGATAGTACCAATTATCATAAAAATTAGTTGTTATAAACAAATTAATACACGTACCAATTGACGCTCCTATGGCACCATATAAATAAGCAATAGGAATGCTTATGACAAACCCAAATCCTGCAAAAATAAAATGAACGAGCACCCATTTACCATGCTTCCCATATGCCCTTATTACTTCCATTCCTATTGATTGACAAAGATGAATAAATATAGGAGTCATCAAAAGAACCGCCACCCAATAAGCATTATCATAGCCCCTTCCAGCCCAAAGCCAGATAAAATTCTGCCCAAAAATTATAAACGCTGACCAAATAAAGAACAGTACATAAAACTGATACCTGCCAACCTTTATCCATAACAGAGTCAGCTCCTCCAGCTTCTGCTCCTGAACCAGCCTGTAAACCTGTGGCACAACCACTCCATAAAATGCTCCAGACATACTTGCAAATAATATTGCGATTTGCAAACCTACACTATAGACCGCAATCTCTTCACTATCTGCTACATAGGAAAGCAGCACCTTGCCTAAATGCCACTGAAGCTGGTCACATATCCCCTGAAACACAAGAAAAACTGAAAAACTAAACATGCCTGGCAACAGATAAAATGGCAGCCTCTTAAAGTCAAACCTGCACCTAAGCCTAAAATGGCAATACCAGATATTTACCAGCAAATCTGCTGTTGTCACAGCCAGCACTACAATACTCATGCCAACTGAACCATATCCCTGATACAAAAGAAGCAGATTTAAAACAGGGCTGCCAATAGCCGTTACAACCCCCAGGGATTTGATGAAAACAAAACGTTCCTGAGAAATAACCAAAGTAGCAAATACAGTCTTCGGCATCAGCAAAGCCATATTCACAGACATAATGACAAACAATATTCTTGCCAGCGAAAACTCGGCTTCCGTCAGCCCGCTGCCCAAAATAACCTTCAGATTAAAGGACATAGCCATCCCCAGCACCAATGCCAAAAGCCCCATCCCTGAAAACAAAATCAGGAACAGGCCATTTAATTTGGCAATACCAGCCTCATCCCCCTTGGCCTGATAGGAAGAATAATATCGCAAATAAGTGCTGGACATACCCGTATACAAAAGTGCAAAATAGCCTATTACTGAACTACTGAGGCTATAGACACCATATTCGCTCTGCCCCAGCATCCGCAGCATAATAGGTGTATACAGCAAATTGCTCAGCATGGTTATGGCAATCTGCCCGTAAGACAGCAAAACACCAGCTTTTTTCTGATTCATAAATTCGTCTCACCTGCGGCTTCCCGAATATCATGCCAAAGCACCGGCATAAACTTCTCACGCCCTGCCTGATTCATAAAATCCCCATTGTAATAATACCTGTAATCCTGAAACCTCTCATCATACATATAATTCAAAAGCGGCACATCCGGGGCAATCTCTGCCACAGGCTCCAGCAGGACAGCCTTGATAAAATCCTCCCCCAGCTTCTTATTTATCACCGAGGACAAAGGCGGCAGCATCAGAATCGGCACAACCCCGTCCGCACGGCTCTCATCAATCATCCGGCGCAGCAGGCCTGTTGCTTCTTTTATATCTCCCTGCAAATGGGCTAACGATTCCCTGCTCTGCAAGTCTTTCAGCTGAAACTGCGCCTTCCAGCCTGCAATCCGCAAATCTGACTGCTCCTCCGCATAGGCCAGAGACGGCTCATGCTCTTTAAACAGTACACCGCGATGGAAAAAACAATGTATAAAATTTTTCCAGCTTGCTAAAACAGGAATAGATTTATATTTTATCTTCTTCCACCATGTGCCATGAGGTATCTCAGCCGGTTCAAGAAAATAATAATACCTGCGATTGGCGCTATCCTGAGGATATTCCAAAAACCCAAACACCAGGTCGGAAAGGACAATGAGCAAAATTTTCCCTTTTTCGATTTTATGGCGATATTTCGTTACCAGCCGGTAATCCCAGCTCAGGGACTGTGCCCCGGAAGCCAGGCTAAAGCCATTTACGCCCACAATAGACCAGTCTATTGCATTATACGCATGATTGCTGCCTGTATTCATAATTTCCAGATTATCCGGAATACCCTTTATGAATTTTTCCACAGGCTGCACCATATTGCGATGCCCAGGTGTCCTTATGTATATGCTATTGCATACATATACAAAACATATCACCGCCATAAAAAGTACAGCTGCCGCTTTAATAAATTCCATTTCATCTTTCTCCCTGCCCCTGCCATCATCTGACAGGTTCATATTTACATTATTTATGCACCATGAATAAAACACTAAAATATATTCCAGCATATAGCCAAAGGCAGCTATCGCCTCAATGCCAATATCCTGATTATCCGCTTTAACTTTCCCTTAATCATCTGCGTCCAAGACACCCTGGCATATTTTTTATACGCCTTAGAAAAACCAATCTCATCCAGCTCACGCAAAAAATCTTCGCTATATTTCGATGGCTGCACAGACACCTTAAATGAAGGATTTCCAAGGACAGCTTCCGCAAAATCCTTTTCAGAAACAACCAGGTTACCTCTTACAGCACCAAATATTTCCTCACCCCTTCTGCTATTCACTATGAGCAGCGAAGTGCCATTATCATCTGCATTTTCCAATCCCCAGAAATCCGCAACCATAATGTCGCTGCCATGCTCTATTCCCTTGAACCGGCATCTGCTGCAACTAGGGCGCAAATACAAATGATATCCGATATAGCCTTTCATAAATGTATTATCATCGCCAAAATAAACCTTATGCATATCATTGGCAAAATCCAAGCGAGTGCATAAAGGTGATTTATGCCAGCCATGCTGCTTGTACTTAAACCAGACACGCTTCACCTTGCTCTTTTCCTCTGCCTCAATCTCCTGCAGCCAGGCTTTTAGTGCTTTCAGTGAATTAACACCGAGGCAAATAAATGACATAAGTAATAAATTTCCATATTCCTTATTTAGATACGCCTTCATTGCCGCAACCTGACACGGCGTACCGCAAAATAAAACCTTCTTTCCTGCATCTAAAGCAGCTTTTACTCCCTTATAAATCTCCCTGCTATCAGACTGAACGTATTTTGATTGCCTGATAAGTGGCAACTTATTTATTTCATCAATCATGATATGCTCAACACTATTATCCTCCGCATACGCTGCCCCTGCTACCAGACCGCCATTTTTCAAAAAATACTTGGCAAATTCCGAGAATGCCCCGCCTGACGTGCTTGTAAACCTGATATCATCATCCCTGCTCCAAACAGCATACGCCTTGTTCACCTGCTCTACATGGTGATGCGTTGCCCTTACGTTGCATAGCCTGATGCATTTGCCACAATAAAAGCAAAGCTCTTTATTTACAACTGGGTACAAAAATCCATTATTGTCAGGCTTCATACTGATTGCTTGCGACGGGCAGGCATTGGCACATGCACCACATCCTGTGCACTGTTTCCTATCAAATTTGTCAGATATATTGTTCTGCCTCAATTCCATGTACAATTCTCCCTTATAATCCTGGCAGGATTACCCCCATACAGCACATTAGACGGTACATCCTTTGTCACAATAGTTCCCGCAGCAATTACTGCATTATCTCCAATCGTAACGCCCTTTAAAATGATGCATTTACTGCCTATCCACACATGGTTGCCTATATGGATAGGCTTGCCCACATCCTCTGTGCAGTCAAGATTATGTCCATTGCAATCAATAATCAGGACATTATGGGATATAGCAACCTCTTCACCAATCACAATTTTGTTCCTGCACCGAATTTTGGTATCTGAATTTACAAATCCGCTGCCCAAATACAGTTTGCCACCTTTAAAAATCTGTACATCGCAGCCATAGTACAACGAAAAATCCCCTTGTACATGCAATTCTGATGACTCACTCATCAACAGCAATGTACTTCTGCCAAAACCACGTTGATACATTTCCCCCAATGTCAGTCTCCCACAAATATCTAATACCGTATCTTTTCTTCTGGATATAAATGCATTTTTTGTACGTAATTTAAAAACTAGCTTCAAATAAGTTGTATAATTTTTTATAATACTGTTACCAAATAAACGATCAACATTATCGAGCAGTTTTTTGATATATTTTTTCATCATAACAACACCAGCCACATAAAAAATATGTAAATGAAACACAAATATTTATCCTATAATTCAAAATTCCTTAGTTAAATAGCCTACCGCCTTTGCCCTTTCATCTGCCAGCACCATCTCCACATCCCCATACTGCATACTCATAGGGTTGGCAATCATATAGCCATTGTTCTTGGTGCCCCTGCGGGCTTCCAGACCGAATTTCCCCAGCAGGGTATCAATCCGCGAAGTCATCTTATTCACGCAGCCATCCCCGATTCGCTCCGTCACCACAAAAGGCCTGCGGAAAAGAATGGAAAATACCGTGCCATGGAAGGAATCCGTATACATCAGCCTGGCATTATCAATCAGCCACAGCCATTCTTCCGGGGCAATCGCATAATGCTCAAAAACACGCTCATCAAGGATATTGACTACATTCAGCCCATGCTCCATTGCCAAACGATTGATAACCTCATCAGGCCGCTTCCCCAGAAAATACGTAGTCAGGATTTCTTCATCCCCCTTCAGCCAGGAGGGCTTCCTTGCAATCTCACGCCACTTCTCTGCCGCTACCAGCATGGTAGGATCTGCTACCACCTCTACCTTGCGGCCTGTCAGCTGTTCAATCAGCTCCGCCCCTGCCTGCTCCCGCACGGAGATGGCCTTCATGCCATTGATGCCATCAATAAAGCCTTGCAAATCCTTTGACGGAATTTCCGGGCAGGAAATACTGGCTGCATATGCAATCCGCTTCGCCCTTGGTGCAAACTTTAAAAATAATTTCTCCAAATCTGCAAAATACGGATTCCAGACCTGATCACTGCCAGTCACGAAATAATCATATTCATCAGCAACCTTGGCAAAATCCACATTATACCGCATAGGAATATACCTATCCACAAAGCTCTTTATCACTGCACTTCTGGCAGCCTCCCAAGTATTCTGCCCTGAAAATACCTTTTTAGTACTCCCTTTCCAGTTAATGCCAAGCTTCACCCATGTTTTCCAATCCCAGCTATCCTTCATCCAAGGGTAATGTGATTGCAAATACGGCAAAAATCCAGCTTGCGAGCTAAACCACAAACTTTCCACCTCTGCCCCCAGCCACATAAGCAAATTACACACAGCATAACGCTGCAACACGTTGCCATAGTTAAAATAGCCATCCAGCGTAAGATTTGCAATTTTCAAGCTCTTATTATCTGTTTTCATCAATCAAACCAGCTCCTTTGCCGCCAAAAACACATATAATTCCTAAAAAGATTCATCAATACTTTCTAAATTTCTTCATTATTAAAGCATTTACATCTATCCACTGCCCAAAAACTGTTGTAAAATTAAGACAAGAAATTTCTTGTTCGTATACAATCAACGCAGGCCTGCAAACATACAAATCCATATCACTTTGTGGTATAATAAAGGAGGAAGTACGTTGCCTTATATCAAAACAATCCTGGCCAAAGACATTGAGGCAGAAAACCTCGACATACGCTACGACAGAAGCGTAAAGCGTGTCCTGGCCAATACCCCATTGCTGGCACCCATTACCAAATACACTGTCAGGGAATTGAAAAATTATTCCATTCCTATGGTTGAAAAATGCATTGATGCAAACTCAATCCAAGTCAGCCAGGTATTTGTGGAACCGGGACTCACCAACAGAAAAATTGTCAATGACGAACTGGAAAGCAAAATTCCCGGCGAAGGCC
>OBLI01001389.1_pt1 | contig 23759 bp, 22 predicted proteins | sample 1519701 | NCBI WGS metagenome assembly OBLI01 (sample SAMEA3663005, study PRJEB22513) | pig gut metagenome | biome: pig gut; feature: pig-associated habitat; material: faeces | place: France | collected 2012
TTTTCTTTTTTGACTATATATTTTTGCGTTCATCACTCGAAATGTCGGATGAACCAAAAAAAAGCCCCATTAATTCCGCACACGCCGCCGACAGCGGATGTTCCGCTGACAGAGCCTGTATTATAGCAGTTAGTGACGGTGGCCGTTTCAGAATCATATACCGCAATAGATCCGCACACGCCGCCGACATATTCTTTTCCGCTGACTTTGCCAGTATTATAGCAATCAGTGATGGTGCTTTTAGTGATGGTGCTGCTGCTATACATCCATCCGCACACGCCGCCGACTTCTCTATCTCCGCTTACTGCACCTTTATTATAGCAATTAGTGATGGTGCCATAATTGTTTATCATTCCGCACACACCGCCAACATAAGACTGTCCTTTAAAATAGGAATCAATCACACCTACATTCATTACCGTCCCACAAATTCCACTGAATAAGCCGACATGGTTTGTTGTTGAATTATTGAAATACAATCCGCTGATGGTGTGGTTAGCTCCCTCGAATGTACCATTATATGGTTGATTTGGAGGGTCACCCATAGGTGTCCATTCGGTGAAGCTACTTGTGTCATCTGCGAGCGTGCCGTCTGCCTTAAGCACACCTGAGTTCACGGTAATGTCTGCCGTGAGAGTAGCACATGCGGAAAGGTTTCGGTTTACATCTCCTGTACACACTTTTTCATCACCATTCACTAGTCCTGCAAACCAATAGAGTTCAGCTGCTGTAGAAATTTGATAAGGACTTGTTGATGTTCCCTCGCCGCTTGGCTTCGAAGGTTCGATATCCGCCCACGCCTGCGTAGGCACAACCATTGCCGCCACGAGCAGGAATGTCGTGACGAGCCATCTTAATTGTGTAATTTTCTTTTTCATATGCTACTTTATTTATTGTTATTTTCTTGCAAAGTTACTCATTTTTGTATGTCTCAAACAACTTTTTCCACCATACGGCCGTATTATCCACCGAACAGCATTGTTCTGGTAAACAAACGTCCTGCCGCCATTGGGGCGGTATAAAACAATCAGAGCCCTCCGCTGATGCCATTGACTGACACCTGCGGAAGGCTCTGTTTGCGTATTTATGTGAGAATGAAGATGTTACGGCAAAGCCTTTACCCCCCCCCGAAATTATTGATATCCAGGAGAGTATACGCTGTCTTATATGTATATGCCGTTGGCTTCATGCACGTGGTTGTATGCTATTGTGGTTGTATGCTGTTATTGTGTCATCCGGGCTCATTGGACTATCTTGTGCGCCTACTCCAAGTCCTTCACTTCATCAATGGTCAAGCCCGTAATCTCGGCTATCATTTCCAATGCCAATCCGTAGGCTTTCATCTTACGGGCGTTTGCCATCATAGTTTCCGTTCGTCCTTCTTCACGTCCTTCCATGCGTCCTTCTTCACGTCCCTCCATACGTCCTTCCATTCGTGCGCCTTCAAGCACACTGATGGTATCGCGGTACTTTTTGAGTGCCTCGTCGTATTTCAGCCGTTCGGCACGGCTCATAGCTCCCACATCGGCTATGCTCTCCAGTTTCTTGAACACGGCACTCTGCGCCGCCCAGGGTAATCTGCTTAATGTCTCCATATTCTTCAATAAATAAATCCAGCGTTCCACTTGGTTTTCACATTCGTCAGCCTCCTTCTTGAACAACGGGAGCTGGAGGTATATCATCCGCAGCTTGTCGGAGAACTGCTCCGACGTGCCTTTCTCCGCCAGAACTACATCCGTGCGGAACTGCTTCTTGAAGTCTATCGGGGTGAAGCTCAGGAAGGCCACCAAATAGTCCGAAGCTATCTCATAGTTCCATGACGAACCTCTTTCGCCCTGACGGGCTATGGACTCCGATACGTAGTATATGCTCCTGTTCTTGAAGAATGGCTGCGACTTGTATTGCATCTCCACGATAATCTTCTCGCCTTCGTCTGTCTCGCAATAGATGTCGTAAATCAGCGACCTGTCTTCCTCAAACAATGCGGGTTGTTCCTTGTCGAGGAATGTCAGGTTGGCGATATGCTTCTCTCCCTCGAGCAGACTGTTGAGGAAGTCGAGCAGCAACGGTTTCGACAGTTCTTGGCCGAATATTCGCTTGAAGCCGATATCGGTGAAGGGATTGATGTATTTGGCCATAACTTGCTTTTGTCTGCAAAGGTAGATAAAAATCCGTGAGCTTCCCCAAGGACATCATCATGAAATCTATTGTTCTTTGAGGGAATCTTTTCGTCTTTTCGTCCGTTTATGGTTTCGTTTAAGGGAGTACCTAATATAGGTTAGAGAAGTTTCGGATGCGAGAAAGGTTATGAAGAATAAGGCTTTGAGGGTATGATAAACATTTCCCAAAAGTCCGGGAGTTGTTCCCAAAAGTACGGGACTTGTTTTGCCTAATCAAGGAGTTGTGCGGACAAGTCGGCGACTTGTGAAGAGAACTTCACGCAGTGTCCGGCTTGGGCAGCGAAGCGGATTTATCGCGCTGAAAAAGCTGCATTCTGTTTAGGAAATGCTCATTTCGCGCGCGTATATATACGGTTTCTATTTCCCGAAAAAAGTATTCACCCCTTCACACGGAGCGCATTTCCTGTTGATTTTCATAGGTTTCCGGTGTGAAGGTTTGGATTTCAAAGCATTCACACGGGCGGTGAACGCTGGTGAAGGGCTGAAAAAGCAAGCCTTCACACCGGGAAACCGCTGAAAATCAGGAAATATGAGGATTGAGCGGTTCTCATGGTGTGAAGGCTTGAAAATCCAACCCTTCACACTCTAATCAATTGAAAATCAGACGGAAACGTGCTCCGTGTGAAGGGGTGAATGCTTTTTTTAGGATAAAAAAAGCGTATAGAGGAGTGTGAATGTTGGGGCGTAAATGGCAAATTGCCCAAGGCCTATTTGCAGGCGTTGTTCAACTCCCGAAACAGCAACTGTGTCAGATCAGGCTTCTTCGGCTCTTTCTTCTTCCTTGATGAAGTCCAGCAGCATGTGCATGGCAACGGAAGTGGCAGAAGCCAGGTTCTTGTCGCGACCGTTGTCTTCTTCAATGACACGGGTAACCACGCGCTTGGCATTACCGACGGCAATCCAGATGGTGCCCACAATAACTCCTGCCTTGCCGCCGTCGGGTCCGCCAGGGCCGGCATAGCCGCTGATAGCCACGGCATAGTCGGTGGAGAAAAGTTTGTTGCTGCCGGCTACCATTTGACGAACCACTTCCTCACAAACCGGGGTCTGCTCTTCAATCACTGCGGCGTCCACACCGAGCAGGTTGGTTTTCACTTCGTCGGCGTAGCAGATAAGCCCACCTTTGTAATAATTGGAACTGCCGGGAACGGCTGTGATAACGCTGGCTATGCGTCCTGCGGTGCAGCTTTCGGCGGTTGAAAGCGTTTTGCAGTCACGCCACATCAATTCATTGATTTCTTTGCTGACAAGTTTGAGATCTAAATCCATGCTTTATAATTTGATTTTAAACATTTAATCTTTAATAGTTGTGCGGGAATAGGGCGGCTTGTCTATCGGACAAAATGCTTTGTCCTGATATTTGAAATATCCCGTGATGGCAATCATGGCCGCATTGTCCGTGGTGTAGGCAAAACGGGGAATGTAAATGTGCCATCCTTTCTTTTCCGCCCTCTGCCGGAACGCTTCGCGCAGTGCCGTATTGGCGGACACTCCACCGGAGAGAGCCACGTGACGGATGCCGGTTTGTTTCACCGCCATGTCCAGTTTCTTCATCAGGATTTCCACGATGGTTCGTTCCAACGAGGCGGCCAAGTCTTCCTTATGTTGTTCAATAAAGTCCGGCTCTTCTTGCAGCCTGTCGCGCAGGAAGTAGAGGAAAGACGTTTTGAGGCCGGAGAAGCTATAGTCAAGTCCGGCAATGTGAGGCTTGCTGAACTGGTAAGCCTGGGGATTGCCTTGGCGCGCCAGTTTGTCGATGATAGGTCCGCCGGGATAGCCGAAGCCCATGACCTTGGAACATTTGTCCATGGCTTCGCCCGCAGCATCGTCGATGGTTTGACCCAGTATTTCCAGGTCGTTGTATGCCTTCACCTTGACAATCTGCGAATTACCACCGCTTACCAACAGGCAAAGGAAAGGGTAGGGAGGCAGTTCATGCCCATCGTCGGGAGTCTGGATGAAATGCGCCAGGATATGCCCTTGCAGATGGTTGGCTTCGATAAGCGGTATGCCCAATGCCGATGCCAGTCCCTTGGCAAAGGAAACACCCACAAGGAGCGACCCCATGAGGCCGGGACCCAGCGTTACCGCCACTGCTGACAGTTCCTCTTTGGTTACGCCGGCCTGTTTCAGGGCTTGGTCCACCACCGGCACGATATTCTGTTGGTGGGCGCGGGAAGCCAGTTCGGGGACGACACCGCCGTAAGCCTCATGAACAGCTTGGCCGGCAGTCACGTTGCTCAGGAGGTAGCCGTCTTGCAGTACGGCAGCGGAAGTGTCATCGCAACTGGATTCGATGGCAAGTATTGTTGTCATTAGTTTGTTCGGGTTAAATGAGGGGAGGTAGGAGAAGAAAAGAAACGGAGCGTCGTCAGTGCGTCAGCACTTCCAATCCCTGTTCCGTCACGAGGAAGGTATGTTCCCATTGCGCCGAGGGAAGTTCGTCCTCGGTAACCACTGTCCAACCGTCCTCTTCGTCAATGAATACATCGGGAACACCCATATTGATCATCGGTTCAATGGTGAATACCATGCCGGGAACGAGCAGCATCCCGTGTTTGTGCGTATTGTAATGGTCCACTTCAGGGTCTTCATGGAAAGCCAGTCCCACACCGTGGCCGCACAAATCACGCACCACGCTGAAGCCGTTCTTCTTGGCATGTTTTTCAATCGCCTTGCCGATGTCACCTACAAAGCCCCAGGGGCGTGCCGCCTCAGCTCCGATTTGCAGGCATTCCTTGGTCACGCGCACCAACTTCTCTTTTTCGGGCGACGTGCGGCCAATGATAAACATACGTGAAGCATCGCTGTAATATCCGTTGAGGATGGTGCTTACATCCACGTTGACGATGTCCCCCTCTTGGAGCGTTTCGTATTCCGAGGGAATGCCATGGCATACCACTTCGTTGATGCTGGTGCATACACTTTTTGGGAAACCTTCGTAATTGAGAGGGGCGGGAATGGCACCGTGTTGCGTGGTGTAGTCATAAACAAGCCGGTCAATTTCGGCGGTACTCATCCCCTCATGTATTTCTTGTTCAATGAGGTCGAGAACTCCCGTGTTGATTTCTCCGGAGCGACGTATTCCTTCTATTTGTTCCGGTGTCTTTATCAGTGTGCGTTTGGGTACGATTTCCCCTTTGTTTTGGAAAGCCAGGATTTTCTTGTCAAATTCTGTGGCCTCCTGTCCTTTGGGCACGTACCAATTCCTTGATTTCTTTTTGAACATAGATACTAAGTCTGGCTTGTGTCGTAATTGCGGCGCAAAATTAGTATTATTACTCAATTTCCGCAAGCTACTTTCGCAAGTATGATTGCTGCGGTGATGAGGGATCAGGTTATGAGGTTATAAAGTATCTGTCTGAAGTCTGAAGGGCAGGAATACGCCAGAGTGACTTTATAACCTTGTAACCCCATCCCTCATCACCTTATATTATAGGTTCTCCGTCACCTGTTTCCACCAATCTCCCTCGCCTTTCAGGTATTTGGCAAACCAGGCAAAGATGACGTTTTGCCAAGCCAAGCGTTTGGGATAGTTCGTGATGACGTGGTCTTCGCCCTCCACTTGGATGTAGCTTACTTCGCGTCCCAAGATCTTCAAGGCAGTGTAGAGCTGCTGGCTCTCGTTGGTGGGCACGTTCGTGTCCGCCGTGCCGTGCAGCAGGAGTAGCGGCGTATGGATTTTTTCGGCATTGAACAGCGGCGACTGCTTCACGTACAGGTCCGGGTTGTTCCAGGGGAAACTGCCATATTGGGCACATTCGCCGTAGGTGTAGCCCCAGTAGCCGCCACCCCAGTAGCTGGCGATGTTGCTGATGCCCGCATGGGAAATGGCTGCGGCGAACAAATCCGTTTGCGTTTGCAGGTATTGCGTCATGAAACCGCCGTACGAAGCACCCATGCAACCAATGCGTGAGGCATCAATGAAAGAATGTTCTTGGCAGAAACGCTTCGTGCCTTCAATGATGTCGTCGCCCGATTCTTTTCCCCAAGTGTTGACGTGGCGTGCGGCAAATTCCTGACCGTAGCCAATGGTGCCGCTTGGGTTGCAGACATAGACCACGTAGCCTTGTCCCGCCAACACTTGCAGCGGATATTGGAACTCCAGGCATTGGGTGGTCGGTGTGCATCCGCCATAATAATAGACAATGAGCGGGTATTTCTTTGAAGCGTCAAAGTCAGGAGGCAGCAAGTAGAAACCGTCAATGGAATCGCCGCGTGTAGCCTTGAATTGCCAGTTATGGCAGGTGCCGATGGCCACATCGCCGTAGAGCTCGTCAAAATTGATGTGCCCGATGCGTTTGGCTTGCGGTTTGCTCTTCGTGCCCAGCTGGCAGGTGAACATCTCGCGTGCTCTTTCAGCGCTTTGTCCGAAGAACACCATCTGCGGATTGCGGTTGGCAGTGGCGATGCTGTAATCCTGCACATAGGTTACGGGCAGTTCGTAGCGGATCACCTCTTTCGTCTTGACATCCAACGAGAACACAGAGCGGTAGCTCCGGTCGGCGGCAGCGAAGTAAACCTTCCCGTCTCCGGCGGACCATTCATACTTCTCGACAGCCGGGGCAAAGCCCTTCAGCAGCGGTGTGGTGGTTTTTGAAGCGATGTCGTAAAGGTACAGCCTGTAGTCAAAAGCCTGCGGTTGCTGTCCCGGTTTCACTTCGCTGCCTATGCCATTGAAAGCAGCGGGAGAAGCAGATATGAGCAACTGTCGGGCATCGGGAGAGAAGCGTGCTCCCGAAACGAACACCGTATCGGCCAGCAGCGTGTCCACCCGGCCGGTATAAGCCTCCATCCGGAGGATTGAAGAGCGTTCAAAGGGAGCTTTCGACGCATCGAAGCGTCCATATTGCAGCAGCAGGTACTTTCCGTCGGCAGATATGTCCGACAACCATACACTGGCAGCTCCAAAGGTAAGCCGGCGCATCACGCCTGTTTGCAAATCATATTTCCACAGCGCGTTGCGGTTGCGCCATCCCGGCATACGGTCGTCCGGTTGTTCCAACCGTTTCAGGCCGTTGGTAGGTTTCTTTCCCTCTTCCGTGATGGAGAATATCAGGTAATCTTCTTTGGGTGAAACGCTGAAGCTTCCATCGGGCAGGTTGTCGGCCAGCACTTGTTCCTTGCCATTGTCCGGGGTATAAACCACCAGTTCCTTTCCTGTTCCGCTCGGTCGTGTATAATACAGCACGTCTTTGGCTCCTTTGAGCCAGCTGAGCCATACATATTCGTTGCGGTGCATCAGTTCCCGTCCGGTAGCCGTTTCGCTAAGCACCGTGGTATATTGTGCCGAACCGTCCGGCTTCAGGTAATAGCTTGAAGTCACTAAATATTTGCCTGAAGGAGAGAGCGCCACACTGCGGTAATGGTCGCCTTGCAGCATGTCCGCCATGGTGTAAGGCCGTTTCCCGGTCGGGTTGACCGTCACCCCTTTCAGGTCATCACCCACCAGTTTCACGTCGAACGAGTCCTTGTCCTCTTTTCCTGTCAGCACTTGCAGGATGATGTCAGCCCTTCCCGGAGTCAGTTGTAGCTGTTTGTCGTCGCAAGCCGTTCCGTTCACGAACAGCTTGTAGTTCTTGAGCTTGTTGATTTCGAGCCGTCCCTTGGCAAATCGGGAAGTTTCTATGCTAAATTGCAACTGCCGGAGTGAGGTTGTGCTGTCCACAACCGAGAGCGCATCGCCGTGTTGGATGACACTCTGCTGCGTCTTTCTGATGCGGCTCTTGTCCACAAGCTTTTTGTTCTGCTTGAAAACTTCCTGCACGTCAAAGCTTTTACCCTTAACATCCAGTGAGTCGATGGCATAGGGTTGTTGGATGGTATAAGGTCCTTCCATGCGTGCATGGTCCACCACTAAGGTATCAGCAGCCATGGAGGCCGAGATGAGAAGGAGAGGAAATATCATGATGTAATTATTCCTTTATATATATGATAGACAAAATGAATTGGCAAGTTCGTGGGTTTAAAAGGTGAACTCAGCTGAAGTTCAATTCCGGTTCATGGCTTGGAAATCCTTTTTTCGGAGTTTGAAGCTGTTCGTCAGGTACTTGTCGCGTACGATTTGGTTCTCGGCCAATTCCTCGGGTGTACCTTGGAAGAGGATACGTCCTTCAAACAGCAGGTAAGCCCGGTCGGTGATGCAGAGCGTTTCTTCCACGTTGTGGTCCGTGATGAGGATGCCGATGTTGCGGTATTTCAGTTTCCACACGATGTACTGGATATCCTCCACAGCAATCGGGTCCACTCCCGCAAAAGGTTCGTCCAACATGATGAACTTAGGGTCAATGGCCAAGCAGCGTGCGATCTCCGTTCGTCGGCGTTCACCGCCCGACAGCTGGTCGCCCAGGTTCTTGCGCACCTTTTGCAGGCGGAACTCTGCGATGAGGCTTTCCAGCTTCTCGCGTTGGTACTCTTTGGAGCGTCCCGTCATTTCCAGAACGGAAGCGATGTTGTCCTCCACGCTCATTTTCCGGAAAACCGAAGCCTCCTGTGCCAGATACCCGATGCCCTTCTGAGCCCGTTTGTAGACAGGGTCTTTGGTGATTTCCTGTTCGTCCAAGAAAATGCGCCCGCCGTTCGGTACAACCAGTCCGGTGGTCATGTAAAAGGAAGTGGTTTTCCCGGCACCGTTGGGGCCTAACAACCCTACGATTTCCCCCTGTTTTACATCAAAGGAAACACCGTTGACGACCGTGCGTTTACCGTATTGTTTCACCAACCCCTCGGAGCGCAACACCATTTGGTGCGCATGCTCATGGGGCGTTTCTTCTTGAGGAGCGGCAGTCCCGGTTTCTTCTCCGGCTATCGTGGCGATGGGCTCTTCAGTGATTGCTATCATGCAGCAGAATAATGTTTAATTGGGGTGGAAAGAATGGAGAATAATCATTCAGGTGTTAATTTCGAAGGGTGGCGACCCTTCAGCCCACCTGTCGCCTTTAGGCACCGGTAATTTCCGTATGTTCGTAAAGGAAGCGTTTGATGCTGCGTTTCGGCGTTTTCTCAAACTCCTCTTCAAACAATTTGTAGCCTGCAATGCGTTCGTAGGCAGCCACCATATCGTTCAGATCCTTCCGGTTTTGGTCCATGGCCATGCGGAGTCCGGCTTCATCCAGCCCGTCGCGTTTGGCCTCGTCGTAATCCGGATGGATCAGTGCGTACAGTTTCTCGTTGCGCTGAATGATGATACTCTCGCTCACGTAGGGCAGCGAGTTCAGCTTGTCCTCGATTTCTTCCGGGTAAATGTTTTGTCCCGAAGCCCCCAGCAGCATATTCTTGCTGCGTCCCCGGATGAACACGTTCCCTTCGGCATCCATCAGTCCCAGGTCGCCCGTGTGATACCATCCGTCGGCATCCAGCGTGGTACGTGTGGCTTCTTCGTTTTTGAAATAGCCCAGCATTGTGTTAGCACCTCGTGTCAGGATTTCACCGGCCACATGTACCGGGTCGCTGCTGTTGATTTTCACCTCCATACGGGGCACGGCCTTACCGCAAGAGCCCTTTCTGAACTCGTGCCAGTCTTCGTAGGTGATGATCGGAGCACATTCCGTTGCGCCATAGCCCACGGTGTAAGGGAAGCCGATACGTTTCAGCAAGTCCTCCACTTCACTGTTGAATGCGGCACCGCCGATGATTATTTCATAAAAACGTCCGCCGAAGGTTTCCACCAGCCGTTCCCGTATCTTGTCGAAGATGCGCGTACTGATGAGCGGCAGTTTCAGCAGCACCTTCATGCTGGGAGTCTGCAACTTCGGCAGCACATTCTTCTTGATGATTTTTTCGATGATGAGCGGCACGGAGATGATGATGGCCGGTTTGATGTCGGCGAAAGCCTGCATCACAATCTTGGGCGATGGGATGCGTGTCAGGTAATAGACGTGGCAACCGTGCAGGAACTCAAAGATAAATTCAAACGCCATGCCGTACATGTGTGCCATGGGCAACATGGAAATCACGTTGTCGCCCCGTTTCACTTTGCTTCCCAGCACCTCCTCGGCAAACTCATAGTTCGACCACAGTGCCCTGTAGGGAATCATCACCCCTTTCGAGTTAGAGGTTGTGCCGCTGGTGTAGTTTATCAAAGCCAGGTCATCGGCAGCCGGCTTGTTGGGGTAGCAAATGTGGTCTTTGCGGAAATACTTGGGGTATTTACGTCCGAAGAGTTCGTTCAGCCTTTCGCGAGCCTCAGTTAGCTTTTCTGTTCTGGAAACGAGCAGGGAATAGTCCCATATTGCTACGATACCTTCCAGGTGCGGCATATCTTCGGCCTTGAGTTCCGGCCATACCATGTCGCCCACAAACAGTATTTTGGCCTCCGAATGGTTCACGATGTCATGCACTTGTTTAGCTTTGAACTCATGGAGGATGGGCACAGCCACGGCACCGTAGCTCAGCACCGCCATGAAGGCGGCAGCCCAGTGGGCACTGTTGCGTCCGCAGAGGGCAATTTTGTCGCCGGGTTGTACGCCGGCATTTTCAAAAAGGATGTGGAGCTTCTCAATCTTGCGGGCCACGTCTTTATATTGCAGTGTAACCCCTTGGTAGTCGGTCAGTGCATCGAGGTCCCAATTGTTCTTGAGACTTTCCGCAATGATGTTTACGAAATCGGTGTATGTTTTCATTTCAGTTTGGGCCTTGCGGGAAGTCGCTTCGCGATAGGGCTTGCTCAAACTTCCGCACATTCGTTTGAATTTTGTGCAAAAGTAGTAAAATTGAGAGAACTATTTATGTTTCGTTCTATTTTATTCACCTTGATATTACATTTTTGTTGGCTTATAGGGTTCAAGCAGGGATATTTTTCAGCTTTTACATGAAGTAGGCTACTCTCGCTTTGCACTACTTTTATATAAAGCAGGCTGCGGCTCGGCATGAAAAATGCAAAACTTTCAGTTTTTCATTTTGTCCTGCTCTCGCTTTGCACTACTTTTGCCCTATTCAAAAGAAATGTTATGGAAACAAAGAAGAAGAGAATCGTAATGGCTGGCGCAGGAGCTGCCTTGGTCTTAGTGATAATGGCAGGGGTGGCCCTGTATCTGTTGTTCGCTCCTTTCTGCGGAACAAAAGGGAATGCCTATCTGTACATTGATGCTGACGACACGGTGGACTCTGTTTATTTCAAAATGGAAAGTCTTCCAGATAATCCGCGCACTTCCACTGCGCGTTTTTGCGGAGCCTTACTGTCCTACGGTTCCCATGTCCACCCCGGCCGTTACCAGTTGGGCAAGGGCATAGGTACGTTCCAGCTGATGCGCCATTTGCGTGGTGGCCTGCAAGAGCCCGTCCGCTTGACCGTTCCCGTGGTACATACCTTGGCCGATATGGCCGCCCGTCTGGCTCCCCGTTTGCAGGCTGACTCCGCCGCTTTGTATCATGCTTTTACCGATGCCGCATTGCTCGACAGTCTGGGGGTAGACACCGCCACGGTTTCAGCCTTGTTCATCCCCAATACTTATGAAGTTTTTTGGACCATAACGCCTTCATCACTTCTGCACCGCTTGTACAGAGAGTACGAAGTTTTCTGGACAGCCGAACGCAAACAGAAAGCCGAGGCAGCCGGACTTACGCCAGTGGAAGTTTCCACGTTGGCCTCCATTGTGGAACAGGAAAGTGCCAACAGTGCCGAGCGTCCGGCCATAGCCGGAATGTACCTGAACCGTTTGCGGCAGGGCATGAAGCTGCAGGCTGACCCCACGGTCAAGTTCGCGTTGGGCGACTTTGCGCTGCGGCGTATTCTGCATGCGCATTTGGTGGCAGACAGTCCGTACAACACTTACCGCAACCAGGGACTGCCTCCCGGCCCCATCTGCATCCCTTCGCCCGATGCCATTGATGCCGTGTTGAACTATCAGCACCACGACTATCTGTATATGTGTGCCAAGGAAGACTTTTCCGGCACGCACAACTTCGCCGCCACCTACGAAGAACACCTGGCCAATGCCCGCCGCTATGCCGAGGCATTGAACCGTAGGGGGATAAAATAATCAGAAAGGCTGGCAAATTTCAATCAGCCCTGTATTTCAAAGGATAAGACAGTTTATAGTACAAATATTTCAAAAGGCATCCATAGCCAATGCTTTGAAACATCTTGTAAGTGGCCACGTTGTTCTCCCAAACTTTGGGGAGCGTTGTAAGATGGGTAAAAGTTCTTAAAAGTGCGATTTTCATTTGACATTCTCGGCTGCGCTCGGCATAGTCCGAACAAGTTCGGCTCTGCGCTCGCTTGCACGAAAATTCTCGCCATGGCAAAGCTAAAACAAGTTTTGCTTTGCTCATTTGGCTTAACGAAATCGTTCTTAAAAGTGCGATTTCTCGCCATGGCAGAGTATTCAAGCGAGCTTGAACTCTGCTCATTTGGCTTAACGAAATCGTTCTTAAAAGTGCGATTTCTCGCCATGGCAGAGTATTCAAGCGAGCTTGAACTCTGCTCATTTGGCTTAACGAAATCGTTGGTTTAATACGTAAGCAAACCCGCATATACCACATTGAGCAGGAATATGCCTATTACATAGAATAAGACAAAAAGCCGCCCAATCCATTTAGGTTCAATGGCATGGATAATCAGGGGAACCATCAAAATCTCAACGAAGCAGAACAATTCGCTGATACGGCTTGCGAATACAGCAGAAAAATTGAATACACCCAGACACACGTAGGAGATAACAAATAATTGTAAAAGGAGGGGGAGATAAGAACAGTAGGGTTTGATGATGGTATATTTCCAAAGTAGGAAATAGAATACCATCATTTTTACCATAATGGCGGCATTAAACAAGTTTACGGTTTCTGCGCCTTTACTATCTTTAATTCCGTCATAGATAGCCATCTTATCTTGAACAAAATCGAAGGGGATAAGTGAGATTAGGTCTATTTGAAACAGCACGGTGGAAAAAGCCAAAAATGGAATACCGGCTAAAACCCAACGATGCCACATTTTTAAGTCTTTGTTGGGAAGAAGAGGAAGGCACAGCATGAGAGCTGCTGATACATGAAAAAAGATGGAAACACAAATTAGCAGAAAACTTATCCATCGTTTTCCTTGAATTTGGAAATAGAATGCTAAGAAAATGAATGCCATGGCCGCGCCCACCCTTATCTGCGTCATGTCGTGGAGAATGAGGAAGTTGCTCATGTACACAGCCAGCAGCAGGAAATATTCGTCCGACAGTTTGGTGAACACGAAGCACTTCAGCGGAATGGCCAGCAGCGCATACGCGATGAACACACCCTGCACATCGTCCAGCGTGAGCTGTACCAAGTCGCGGATGAGGATAAAGGAAGGCTCGACGATGTCATCGAATTGCCCCAGATAATAACTGTAGTATTGCAGCGAGTCCTTGTCAATGCCCAATGGGCGCAGCGCAGCCATGAGGGTGATGATGCCTACTGTTCCCATGAAAACGAGCGAACGGGTAGTGGGCCGCTCATTCTTCAGGAAAGAAAAGGCGGCCATGCTGACCATGAGTATGAAGAGAAGGGCTACAAACATGAGGGTAGGGTTAGTCAGGGAGAGAGCTTACGAAGGCGTGCGGCGTGTGTGGGGCAAAGGGCCTGTCAGGCTTCAACTTCTGTCTTTTGGCGGTACATGAACAGAACCGTGCAAACGAGGAAAGCCAGCACCATAAGGGCGGCCACGGTAATCATACGCTTGGGTCCCGCGTGTTTCACGGGCACACTGGCGTTTTGCAGTGTGGTAAAAGCCGGGATGCGTTCTTGCAGTTTCGAGTCGGCCATGATTTTCTGTTGGGCCAGCGAGCTGTAAGCCGTATAAGCCATTTGCACCTCGTTCTCCAGCTGGTCCTGTCGCGTACGGTAACTCTGCATGTACACATCCTGGTGCGAATCGCAGAATTGGGCGTACTCTTTGCATTTGTCCAAATATTTCTGATGCGCCTCCTGGCAAATCCGGGTGATATGTTCCACGTCGTTGCGTGCTTTCTTCGTGCGGTAGTCCGTGATGAAGTCCTGAAGTCGTTGCTTCACCGTATCCGCCAACTGGGCCGCCACCAAGGGATCCTGTGCCGTGGTGGTGATGGTGATGACATCCGTCTTTTTGTCCACATTGCAACTGATGGAGCTGGCAATGCCCTTCACCACCTTGTCTTCTATTTCCGTCAGTCTGAAAGGGTCAGGCTTGTAGCCTTTCGTCTGGTTCAGCCGTCCCGGGGCCTTTATCCAGTTTTTCACCGTGGCGATGGCCACGGTCCAGAAGGGGGCTGTTTGTTTTTTGGTGATGAAGTCCACGTAGCGTCCTTTGAACGAGCCGTCCTCCGTTTCCACCTGCACGTCCATAAGCGGCACCAGAAAGTCCGTGGAACTCATCAGGTCGGGGTAGAACATGGGCGTGATGGCATCGCTGGAGTTCATGTTTCCCAGGTTCACGCCGAACATATTGGCCACGCTGCTCAGGCCTCCCATGTTGCCGCCTCCGTTGGTGTACTCCGGTGCCAGCATCACCTGCACCTGGTAGTAACGGGGTATGCACAGCATGATGGCGGAGGAGATGACGAAGGTCAGCGTGAGCGGCAGGATGTATTTCTTCCGGCACTGGTAGATGGTGCGGACAATGAGGTCCAGCCGTATCTTGCCATTGAGCGAGGCGTTCAGCATATTGGTTGATTCCATAGTGATAAGGGGAGAAAGGTTTTGAAATTCGTTTGTTTACAGCAATATTCCGGATATGGCAGACTTCACAAGCGGGCTATTGGGTGATTTGTTTGATGACCTTGGCCGGACTTCCCACGGCTATGCTGAATGGCGGGATGTCGCGTGTGACAACAGCGCCGGCTCCGATCACGCTGTAGTCGCCAATCGTCACACCGGGCATGACGCACACCCCTTCGCCCAGGTGTACATATTTGCCTATTTTGACCGGTCCCCGGCTCACCAACGGCCTTTTGCGTGGGGGGAGGAGCAGTTCTTCGCGCGAGGTGCCGCCGTGCGTATGGTCCGTGATGTAACAGCGTGCCCCCATCGTGCTCCATTCGCCAATCTCCACCCGGTCTATGCAGCCGATGTGGCACATGGCCTGCACCACCACGTGGTCATGCAGTATCAGTCGGGGCTTGAAATGCTGGTCGGTGGGTTGGAAATAGTCGATGCACTGCACGCGGGCGTTGAAGTGCATTTCCACCTGGTCGCCAAACTCCATATAGCGCAGGCCGAAAAGGTGCAACTGCGTACTTCCCAGTTTCAGCTCTCCACACTGGCGGCATTGGTGCCTGATATAGGCCGAGTACAGGTTGCGCCACAAGATGGAACACCTCTGGCAGAATGCCGGCCAGCCGCATTTGGCAAAAGGCCAGGTGATGATGTCAAACAAGCGGAGCACTAATCGTTTCATTTTCTATGTAAAAGCTGGTTGGTTTTCTGAAGTACAAATTGCCGTTCGCCGCGTTCCAGCCCCGTCAGGGCGACGGTGCAGCCCGTCCATAGCAGGCAGCAGACGATGAAGCCGCCGTGCGCAAGCAGTGAGGCGGGTTCCCAATAACTGTGCAACCATACGGGAACGGCCATGCCCACCGCACCGGCCAACACGATGCGTCCCGCCACGTGGCGGAGGAAAGCCCTGATGGAAAAGCCGAAGAGCCGGCGGCAGATAAAAAGCCGGAACACCTGAGCCAGCAAAGTGGTACTCAGCAGCACGATGAAAACGCACTCCGGTACGTCCCATTTCGAGATAGTCCAATATCCTATGGGAAGGGTCGTTAGCAGCGTGGTGCCGATGGTGAGATAGTACCCGCGCACCTTGCCTGTGGCTGCCGCTCCCACCATCATCGGGTTAGCCACACAGTCTACCATCGACACGCACAGCAGCAGGCGCACAAAGTTGACCGCATGGTTCGGGACGTTCTCGCCCAACCACAGCCGAAGTGCAAATTCCGTTTCGAGCAGCAAGGGTATGGCCATAAACAGCATCAACATGAATGACAGTCGCGAAGAGCAAAGAATCAGCCGGTTGGACTGCGTCAGGTCATGTCCGGCATACGTTTTGGTGATTTGTGGATTGATGGCCGTTTGGAAACTGGCTATGAATTGGGTTACGGCAGTCTGTACCTGAAAAGCCACGGCACGGGCCGCGTTGGCCACAGGACCGCCAAAAGCGTTGAGCAGCAGGTTGATGCCCTGCGTGTTGGCCACGACGGAGAGGTTGCCAAAAGTGCTCCAGCCCATGAAAGCCAACATTTCGCGGTAGAGCGACTTGTCGCGCACCAGGGTAAGTCGGATGGTGCGGTAGCGGTGGCGCACATAGAGCCAATAAATCAAGCGCACCACGACAGCCTCAGAACACATGATGCACGCATAAGCCGGCAGCAGCAGATGGGTGGGGAACAGATAGAGCGAAAGGGCCGCACCCAGCTTCAACAGCACGTCCACTATCGTGATGGCAGCGAAGGCACCCATGTTTTCATGGGCTACAATGGTGGCATTGCTGGGCACGCTCATGATAAGGCACATGCCCGATACGAGCGAACAGCCGAAGACAACATATACATCCCACAGCTTTTCTATTGGAAACACCAGATAATGGGCAATGTACCAGCAGCCCGCCAAACCGCCCACCACGGCTACCAGCACGGCTAACAACACGTGTATCATGGTGGCAGCGGAATACACTTTGTTCAGATAATCCCCGTTTCCTTTACCTAATGCCACGGTAATGTAGCGTTGCGTACACGTGGTCATCGAGTTGTTGAGGAACAGCAGTACTGCCACCATACCTCCCACCACATCGTAAAGGCCATAGTTTTCCGCCCCCATCACTTGCAGCAGAATGCGCGAAGTGTAGAGGTAGACCGCCATTTGGAAAAGCATCCGGAAATACAGGATGATGGTATTCTTGGCCATCCGCTTGTTGTAAGTGTTGGATTGCAAGGGTAGTTTTGTCGTGTAAAAATGTTTGGTTGCTATGATGGAGTGTTCTATCAATTAGCTTGAGATGGTTCTGCGGCTATCGCGCCGTAGATGGCTGGTCATCATTCAGGAGCGTAGCGGGCTACGCTCCTGAATGATAATCAGCAAGATGCAAGGCGAGAGACGTAGGACCATCCATGTCTATTGCTGAATGTATAGCCCATCCGACTAATTTTTAGAACACCCCTTATATAAAATGCCTCGCTCGATTTGAGCATTGTGAAGAGGCTTGGCGAGGACTTGCGATGCAAAGGTATGAATTTTATTGTACTCTATGAGATTTTTGTACGAATTGTTAAGAAGGGAGCAAAATACATTATATAGATATTCGGCAATCAAGTGTACCAATATCGGTTGCGCTCTTTCCCGCTGTTCGATTGATACCAACAACTCCTGGACTTTTTTTGTCGACTCGTCGAGTTGTTTTTTCAACTCCGAGGATAGTTCAATCAACTCCGACTCTTGCGCGCATATATACGTGTTTTTGCCTTTGTAAAAAAGGTTCAAAGCTTCATGTTTGATTGTTCTCAATTGATTTTCAGAGCTAAAAGTGATGAATGATTTGGTTTTTCTTCTTTCAATCATTTTCCGGAGGCTTCAACGGTGGTCAGATAAGTCCATATTCTGAAACTTTACCACGTATAACCAACTGAAACTTTCTGCTTCTGCTGTCTGTGCGCTCTATGAAGGTTGAAAGATGTATGAAACTTTTAATGTTCCAATGTTTCATCTGGAATATTACTCAAAATCAGAAGAAAACTTCCGTTAGATGAATGTTTGAACTATTTTTCTGCCGATTAAAAAGCGTATATATATGGAGCGGAATTCAGGCATTTCGGCGGAAATTTGCGTTGGTCGCATAGACAATATGTTTGGTATGATATGGAATGTTTTCCTTGTAGATTTTTCAGATAGATTTGTTTGTTTAAGCTTAATGCGTACTTTTGTAGAGCCAATCAAGTACCACTCAAACGAAATAGAAGTTTACTTTATTGACTTTAGCTATGAAAGGAAAAACAAGAAGCATGATATATCCTGTTTTGGTTATTTACAAAATACGTTTACAGGATTCTATTGCATATAAAACCCTTTTGCAACCCAACGGTATAGATGATTTTTTGATATACGACAATTCCCCTGCTTCTTTTGAGCAGGATTTGTCGCAGGTGCCGCATGGAGCTTGTTACCAAAGGGATTATAGTAACAGCGGTTTACCCAAAGCATACAATTTGGGTGCGAATATAGCTGTACAAAAGGGCTATGACCATATTTTGTTATTGGATCAAGACTCCAAGTTCTCGTCTGAAACGTGGAACTGTTATCTCTGTCATTTGGATTTCCCCGGCATAGTTTCTCCCATGTTTAAAACAAAAGAAGGACTGAATTTTTCGCCTGTTTATATAGGTGGAATGCTGCCACGGGCAGAAAGGGAGTTACATGGAGGCGAATATTCTTTGTATCGTCATGCCGTAATCAATAGCGGTTGTTGCATTCCGGTAAAACTTTTTGAGCAGGTCGGAGGATACGACCCTCGTGTGAGATTGGATTTTGCCGATTTCCAATTTCAATTACACGTGAGAGATATCCAGCCCCGGTTGTTGGTGTTGGATGTGGTGGCCGAACAAGATTTTTCTAATGATGTGGTGGATGTTCTGGCACTTCGCAGACGCTTTACACTCTATTTGGAAAGTGCTTTGCATTTCCGTTCAGATAGTTTCAAAGGCAAACTTAAACATCATTATGCGGTTTTTCATCATACACTATCTTTGTTCTACCGCACTCGCCATCTTTCCTTTTTGGCCGATTATCTGAAATTCCTGTTGGGTGGTAAAAGAAATGATGGGGAGCAGGAATGTGTATAAATAAGTGTTTCAAATCAGTTTATGTGCAATCATATAAACTGATTTGAAACACTATCAGATTAACGGATTTCTTTGTTTTTTCCTTTGATATATATCCCTTTATTGGGGATACGGAAAATTGGTCTTCCCGATATGTCGAATAGCTTATCTTCTGTTTTCATATTCTCTTTTGGCATGATTATGTTTGTAAAAGGGTCTGAACATGAATAGGGTGCTTTGATAGCATTCTGTACGCATTCCTGGCAAATCAAGTAATTATCTTGTGTGATGGCATAAAATGGTTCTTTATCTGCATCTATAGAACAAAGGGTTGCTGAGGGAGCAGTCCCTATCATGGAACAACCGAATATTGGTTGACATATCACTTCAAACCACGTAAGAGCCAACATATAACGACCAATCCCATAGGCAATATGAGAGCCATCTCTTGTTAATTCCAAATCATCATTAAGTTGAGTGTGTCGTGCATTTTGTATAGACGTTGAGCTTGGAATCATAAAGGGAATGTCGTATGTCTGTAATAGTTTCTTGGTCGTGTTGGAAATGTTAATCCATCCTGTATCTCCGTATGGTTTGTCGGGATGATTTTGTGCGTGAGTCCATGTCATGTGCCAACCAATTTTTACATCCTTGTTAGGGCACTCATTGTGAATGGCCTCTAATAAGTTGCCTATGTAAGGAACATAAGTTTCGTATTCTTCGGAAACGCGGGAGGCTTGTTGCAGAATAATCACATCCCATGGTTCGCGGAGGATTTCTCTGATTTTCCAATTTTTTTGTTTCGGAGACCACAGACTGCCCCCCATGTGATAAAGATGGGGAATTGGGTGGTCGTTGACTAAAATACTGTCCCAAAATGCTAATGAAGCACCAGCTGACGTAGCGCAATAAATACAATACTGATTATTCTTGATGCCTGCATCTGCAATCATTTGTGGCAGGTAAATTGTAGCATCCAATGAATAGCTGTTTCCAATGCATAACAGTCTTAAACTGTCTTTTCTGTTGAAAACTCCTTCTTCTTGTGAAGACAGTCTGGACGAGGTTGACTTTTGTGCATGGGATGGAAAAAGAATAATTGAAATCGATACTATAAGAAAGAGAGGAAAGAAAGAACGACTTGTTTTCATGATGAAAAGAATGAGGATGAGTAAAAGTGTGTGGTGTCTTATGAAACTATTTGAACTTACCGATGTATTTTTTGCCATCACGGATATAGACACCTTTGGGTATGACGAGAGATCTTCTTCCGTCAATCATGAAAATGGTATCGTCTGTTTGTTTCTGATTTGTAGTGATAATTTGAGATATATCTGTGGAGTATGCTTCGAATAAAGTACAGAGATATTGGTGGTTCATTGCATACCACTCCTTCATGTATTTTAATTCTTCGTTAATGTTTTCTGTTAATTCAACAGGGGTGCCATCCCATTTTTCCCTTTCCCTTGTCCAAGCATTAGTTTGGATAAACAAGTCCCGATAATGATTAATGGTTTCACTGATGTGTTCAACAGAATAGATGCTGTCTTTCAACTCATTCCAGCGTTTCCCGACTTCTGCAACAAGAGCTTCTTCATTATCATCGAAAAAATTTCTGAAGGGTGAGGCGTTTTGAAATACCAACCAAGGAGCACCTGGTCTATTAAGCAGATTGCTAACTCCGTCTCTGCCAAAACTTCCATCCAAATCCCAAGGGGTAATCCACATTCGGGCATCTTCTTGTATGTTTTCGCATGACATAAAAGAATTGTGCATGGCATTGTCAACAAGAGCGAAAACTTGCAAGAACAAACAATAGTCAATCAGGTTGTCAATGTGGAAATAGTCACCTAAATGTGCTGCAACAAAAGCAGAATCTGTGTCAATTTTATCAGTAAATGTAACGAGTGTCTTTAATGGTTGCCATGTGGCTTCACATGGATATTCATCTGGGTATTCTAAATCCCAATCTCCCCATTTAGTACCTTCTTCTTCAATATCTGTGGCTCTGAGCCAATGGTTCGGAGTATCACCACGAGAGCATTTGTATAGTACTCCTTTTACCCCCCCCGATTTATTTTTTTTAACTCCGAGAAGCTTCCTGTTAACTTTATCGCTGAGACAATATAGTCCGTTGTATTGACCGTTAAGGTATACCTCGACAAATTTTCCTACCGTGCCGTTACGCAACATATTGTTTGAGCGCAGACTACTAACTTCATTCCAAATATCGAAACATACCCTGTTCCTCATTCGGGATTTGTCAATGGCCATGGCGTCGAGAATCCATTTGTCGTCTTCTCTGATACCCAAAATAGTTCTGTCGGAACTATTTCCAACAGAGTCAATCAAAGCAACGCTAAAACTTTTTTTGGGATGGAGCGATGCTGTAGCACCTCTGTAATGTACCATACATTCACTGCTAAATTCTGGTTGCGTGGACACTGCATTCTTGTTCTCAAAAATGGTAATCACAGCGTGCGATGAGACATCTTTTGTAACTTTGTCCAAACTATCAACTGTTAAATAGACTTGTGGCAGCATTTGAAAAGGTGTTTCTTCTTCAAATCTGGATGCTGACCATGTGGTTGACTGGTTACCAATCAATAGCATGAAAAGTACAATTCTTTTGTGAAGGAATGAAAACATAGCAAAGTGATAATTAGTTGTTGTTATTTGTCCGGTTTAGGATTAGAGGATTGGTTAAACCGTATTTTGTGATGTCTTGGTGACAATAATGGATTGGCTTGGCTTTTAGTTTAATTGTGTGCAAAAATATAATGTCTTGATAAATTGCCAAAGAAAAGTCAAACATAAACATTGTTGAATGCCTTTTCTCTTTACCTCTTTTGTCTAAACGGAAGCGATGCTGAAAACTTAGAGAATAAATTTGAAATGAAATTAATATTTAGCCGTAATCTTGTTTTTCTGACGTAGTTTGCTTTTTCTTTAAATAAGAAACACTACCTTTGCGCCTGTCAGAAAAAATGTCAAGGAAGAGTGGGCAACCATTCCGTAGTTTTTCCTTGGCTTTTTCGCCTTGCTTCTTTTGACAAACCCATTTTTTTTGAACTTTCATATCCTGTGTGCTTGATGTGTGAATCATGTGTGGGGGAAAGACCTGCGGCATCAGTATCAGGATTTACAACCATAACGAGCATGTTCAAATCTTACTTCCATATTTGCCTGATGGTGGCACTTGCCACCCTTTTCTGTTTGCCCCAGACGGCCGAAGCGCGTAAGAAAGACCGGAACAAGGGACAGGGTATGGCGGCCTATCAGGCCGACGAACCGGACGGACTGGCCTTGAAGGCCGTCAAGGCGCACAAAATGGAACACGCGGCGGCGGTGTTCATCCAGACTTCGCACGCCCGCATCAACTCGAAGTACAAGGAGGGCATCGATGTGTCGCACTATCAGGGCAGCATCAACTGGGACGAGGTGGCGAGCAGCACCCCCATTTCCTACGCTTACCTCAAGGCCACCGAGGGGGCTTCGCTGGTGGACAATACCTATGCACGTAACCTGGCCGAGGCCAGAAGAGTGGGGCTCAGCGTAGGCAGCTACCATTTCTACCGTCCCAACGTGGACTGGCGACAGCAGTTCGACAATATGACCGCCGTGGTGAAGGCCGAAGAGCAGGACCTCGTGCCCATCATCGACATCGAACACCGGGGGTCCGTCAGCGAGCAGCGGTTCATTGCCGACCTCAGGGCTTTTATCGAAAAGGTGACAGCACATTACGGCAAGAAGCCTTTGCTCTATACGTACCACAACTTTTACAACCGTTACCTGACGGGAGAGTTTACCGATTACCACTTCATGATAGCCCGCTACCGCAGCGACAGCCCGACGCTCGACGACGGCAAGGACTACATCATGTGGCAATACACCTCGACAGGAAGCATTCCTGGCATCAGGGGCAACGTGGACCGCTCGAAAATCATGGGGAGCTATTCGCTGAATCAGGTGATGATGTGAAACGCTTCCAGAACTGATACCCGCACCTGATAACACTGACAACAAACGCTTATTCCCAACAGGAAACAAAGAAACGAAGCTATGCTTACCATCAAACAAATCGTTGAAGACAAAGAAGCCGTCATTCGCGGCTTGGAGAAGAAGAATTTCAAGGCTGCACGCGAAGCCATCGACCAAGTGCTGGCCATCGACAATAAACGCAAGGAGGCGCAGGCCGAACTTGACGGCCTCAACGCACAGGTGAACCAGCTCTCCAAAAGCATCGGGGGGCTGATGAAGGAAGGAAAGAAGGAGGAGGCCGAAGCTGCCAAACGCCAGGTGGCCGACATCAAGGCACGCAGCAAGGAGCTGGAGGAGCTGATGAAGCAAGCCGAGGAGGAAAAGCGCGCCCTGCTCTGCACCATTCCCAATGTGCCCTACGACTTGGTGCCCGAGGGCAAGACGGCCGAGGATAACGTGGTGGTTAAAACCGGCGGACACGATACGGTGCTGCCCGAGAATGCCCTGCCTCACTGGGAACTGGCGAAGAAATACAACCTGATCGACTTCGACCTCGGCGTGAAAATCACCGGTGCCGGTTTCCCTGTATATATAGGTATGGGTGCCCGTCTGCAGCGTGCGCTCATCAATTTCTTCCTTGACGAAGCCCGCAAGGCCGGCTACACGGAAATCATGCCGCCCACGGTGGTCAACCAGGCTTCGGGCTACGGCACGGGACAGTTGCCCGACAAGGAGGGACAGATGTACCACTGCGAGGTGGACGACCTCTACCTCATTCCCACTGCCGAGGTGCCGGTGACGAATATCTACCGCGACGTCATACTCCGTGAGGACGAACTGCCCGTGA
>OBLI01001390.1_pt1 | contig 23745 bp, 17 predicted proteins | sample 1519701 | NCBI WGS metagenome assembly OBLI01 (sample SAMEA3663005, study PRJEB22513) | pig gut metagenome | biome: pig gut; feature: pig-associated habitat; material: faeces | place: France | collected 2012
CAAGTATGACCGACCTGCTCGCCATCACCGACGACAGCGACCCGCTGAACATCACCAAGGGTAATCCCGGATTGAAACCATCGTTCACCAACTCGCTGCGACTCTTCTACAACAACTATATACAGAAATACCAGAGAGCTGTGATGGTTAACTTGTCATACCAAAACACGAGAAACTCAATCAGTTCGGCGGTTACCTATGACCCCGTGACCGGTGGTCGCACCTCGCAACCGCAGAACATCAACGGTAACTGGAGTACGTCGGCGGGATTCATGTTCAATACAGCCCTCGACACCCTCGGCCGATTCTACACCAACACGTTCACCGACTTCAGCTACAGTAATCGTGTGGGATTCCTCAACCTCAACAATAGTGTGGAGCCCGACAAGAACACTGTGAAGACAACGGGAGTGAGGGAGACGCTGACGGCTGGTTATCGCAACAATTGGTTGGAGTTTGAGCTCACCGGTACGGTCAACTACCAGCACACACGCAACGAGATGCAGCCTCAGAACAATATGGACACATGGGATTTCTCGTATGGCTCTAACATCAACGTGACATTGCCTTGGGGCATGACCTTGGCCACCAACCTCGGTATGAACAGCAGACGAGGATATAGCGACGCGTCGATGAACACCAATGAATTTGTGTGGAACGCCCAGTTGTCGCAGAGCTTCCTCAAAGGAAGTCCACTGACAGTGAGCTTGCAGTGGTATGACATCTTGCAGCAGCAGAGCACCATCAGCCGCACCATCTCAGCCATGATGCGCAGCGATACCGAATACAACAGTATCAACAGCTATGGCATGCTGAAGGTGACATATAGATTTAATGCCTTCGGAGGCAAGGCCGCACGAGGCGGAATGCCTGGCGGACCTGGTGGTCCTGGTGGCCCTGGAATGGGAGGCAACCGTGGTGGAAACCGCCCGCCAATGGGCGGAGGTTTCGGACGCCCCTTTTAATTCTTTAATTTTTTAATTTTTTAATTTTTTAATTTTTCTTATAGTATCCCTGTTCCTTGTCCTTGAATCTGAGGATGAGGGTGTCGGGGCGGAGAAGCACGATGTCGGCAGTGTCGATACCGTGCTTTTTCGTTGCCAAGAGCAGATGGCCGTTGTAGATACGCCATTCGCTGTAGCGCTTCTGCTTGGGATATTCCACCGGACTCATTTCGTCGGATGTCTCGGCACGTTGGCGCATACCAATAGGGGATATAGTGCTCGTGCCCTTGATCTCGAATCCGAATTCCTTAGGCACAAGAAATTTCTGCTTGATAGAGTCGGGCATATCAGCCATCATGCGACGCTGAAGGCGACGGGGCATCTTGTCGAGGTCGCGAAACTTTGGCATGAAGGTGTTGCACCACGAACCCTTCAACTCGTCGAGGTCGATGACAAGAGTGGCTTCCTCCTTGTCTTCGGGATTCACCATCAGAGCCAGACGATCGCCAATCTTCGGACGTCCGAACACCTTGCCCAAGCGTCGGGCGTCGATAATCTCATAAGTCACAGGGTCGCCACCCTCGTATGGCAGAAACACTACCACCGAGTCGGTGCAACCATCACAGGCAAGTCCGTAGAGTGTGGAATCACCCTTTGCCTTCTTCACAATACTATAAGCCATCGAGTCGGCGGGTACCTCTTCTGCCTTGTCGTTGGCACTCTTTCCGCCACAAGCCGAGAGGGCAGCTATCAATGCGGCAGAAAATGCTGATATAAATAATGTATTCTTCATCTTTTTTTCTGAATTTTGGCGCAAAGTTAAACTTTTTTGCGTGAATCACCAAATAAAATCGGAAAATTGTTTGGTGGAATGTGATAATTTGCATATCTTTGCAGCCAAATACTATAGGAGATTAAAGTATGAAAAAGAAAATTCAGTTTAGTCTCGTTTATCGAGATATGTGGCAGTCCTCTGGCAAATTCCAGCCACGTAAGGACCAGTTGGAGCGCATAGCGCCTGTCATCATTGAGATGGGATGCTTTGCGCGAGTAGAAACCAATGGAGGTGCATTTGAACAGGTCAACCTGCTCGCCGGTGAGAACCCCAACGATGCTGTTAGAGCCTTCTGCAAGCCTTTTAACGAGGCCGGCATCAAGACCCACATGCTCGACCGCGGATTGAATGCGCTGAGAATGTATCCAGTGCCCGATGATGTGCGCCAGCTGATGTATAAGGTGAAGCATGCACAGGGCGTGGATATACCACGTATCTTCTGCGGCCTGAACGATGTGAGAAACATCATCCCCAGTATCAAGTGGGCGGCCGAGGCGGGAATGACTCCGCAGGCAACCTTGTGTATCACATCGTCGCCGATACACACTGTAGATTACTACAGTGATATTGCCGACAAACTCATCGCTGCCGGTGCACCGGAAATCTGTCTGAAAGATATGGCAGGTATAGGACAACCGGCGATGTTGGGAGCGCTCACCAAGAGAATAAAGGAGAAGCATCCCGACGTCATCATCCAATATCACGGCCATTCGGGCCCCGGCCTCTCTATGGCTTCCATACTCGAGGTGTGCAATAATGGTGCCGACATTATCGACACTGCCATCGAACCGCTGAGCTGGGGTAAGGTGCATCCCGACATCATCTCGGTGCAGAGCATGCTGAAGAACGAAGGTTTCGACGTTCCCGACATCAATATGAATGCATATATGCACGCCCGTTCGCTCACTCAGGAATTTATCGACGAGTGGCTCGGATATTTCATCAATCCTGCCAACAAGCACATGTCGTCGCTGCTGCTCGGATGCGGTTTGCCTGGCGGTATGATGGGTTCGATGATGTCCGACCTCGGAGGTATTCACAGTATTATCAACAAACTGCGCGTGGGTAAGGGACAGCCAGAGCTGACCATCGACGACATGCTCGTGAAACTATTCGACGAGGTGGCATACGTATGGCCTCGCGTGGGTTATCCACCATTGGTGACTCCGTTCTCGCAGTATGTGAAGAACATCGCCCTCATGAACCTTCTTACCATCGAACAGGGTAAGGGACGATTCGTGATGATGGACGACTCGATGTGGGGAATGATTCTCGGAAAGAGCGGTAATGTGCCTGGAGAGATTGCTCCCGAACTCATCGAACTTGCCAAGAAGCAGAAGCGCGAGTTTACCAACGACGACCCGCACACACTCATACCCAACGCCCTCGACGGATTCCGCAAGGAAATGGCTGATAACGGTTGGGAGTGTGGACAGGATGACGAGGAACTATTCGAACTGGCCATGCACCCCGAGCAGTATCGCAACTACAAGACCGGACAGGCAAAGAAGAACTTCCTTGCCGACTTGCAGAAAGCGAAGGACGCCAAACTCGGTGCACAGCTCTCTCCTGAAGAGCTTGCGGCATTCAAGCATGCCAAGGCTGACGCTGTCATCGCTCCCGAGGCTGGTCATCTCTACTGGCAGTTTACTGGCGACGGCGAGTGCTCACGCACTCTCGAACCCTTCATCGGCAAGGAATACAAGGAAGGCGATGTCTTCTGTCATATCCAAACCAAGTGGGGGGAGATCATTCCCGTGCCTGCTGCCCTCGGCGGTAAGGTCGTGGAGATTGTTGCAAAGCAGGGCAAGCAGATAAGACGTGGCGACACGATTGCGTGGATCGAGAGAGAAAACAAAGAATGATAATTTGGCACGATTGACATTGTTTTTTAGGCACGGATAAACACGGCTTTTTATAAAAAAGACACGGCTTTGGTTGCGTAATGTGTAGAAGCTTTATTTGTACAAGGCTATACTAAAGTATAAGCACGGCTCCTTAGCGACTGGGACAAACCAAACCGTGAACTTGCTAAGCAAGCCGTAAACACGAAGTGCCGTATAAAAGAATTAAAAAATTAAAAGATTAAAAAATTAAAGTGATGCGGAGCCAGGCCGTGTCTTTGAAAAAGCCGTGGATTTCCGTGCCTAAAAAAATAGAAGATTGAAAGAATACGTAAAAGATTTATTTGATAAGTACTATCCCGAGGGGAAGAAAAACAGCGACGACAACAAGTTGCGAGAATTGCTGATAAAGCACAGTCGCGACGTGGCCGACAAAGCCCTGAGGATAGTGGATGCACATCCAGAGCTCCACCTCGACAGACAATTTGTCGAGGATGGGGCTCTGTTGCATGACATAGGCATATTCATGACCGATGCCCCGGGAATATATTGTCATGGCAACCGACCATATATCGAGCATGGAAGGATAGGAGGGGAGATATTAAGAAAGGAGGGATATGACGCCTTGGCACGAGTGTGCGAACGTCATACTGGTACGGGATTGCCTGGATATGAACCCGAGACATTGGAGGAACAAGTGATATGCTATGCCGATAAATTCTTCTCAAAATCCCATCCCGAAAGAGTGAGGACAGTGGAGCAAACAGCACAAAGTCTGAGGAAATTTGGCGATGAAGGGGTGGAAAAGTTCTTGAAATGGTCAAAAATGTTCGAGAATGAGTGTTAAAAAACTGAAAGCATAACGATATTAGCCGAATTATCAGTAATTTTGCAGCCGTGAAGAAAATAACGTTCATATTACTGATGCTGTTCGCCTTCATTTTTGTGTGGGCGTCCATGGAGACTTTGTCCTATCCCAAGGACAAAAAGGTGAGCATTGCCGACTCTCTCTTGCCCGACACCACAAAGATGGACTCACTCCAACTTGCGATATACAAATACAACAAGGCCATCGACGACTCGATAGCCCTTGACAGTATCAACCGACGCAAGAAAAATGGTATCGATGCTCCTGTGCATTACGTTGCCAACGACTCGCTCATCTACGAGGGAGGGTCGGGTATGGCTTACCTCTATGGCGATGCCAACGTGAAATACGAGGACATGGACCTCAAGAGCGAGGAGATATACATGTGTCTCGACAGTAGTCTTGTGCATGCCCGAGGCGGTAAGGATTCCACAGGCGTGGCATTTGGTACGCCGGTATTTGTCATGGGAAAGGATACATACGAGACCGACTCGATGGCATTCAACTTCAAGACAAAGAAGGGACTTATCAGGAATGTATATACCGAGCAGGAGGACGGATTCCTAACGAGCGAACTGTCGAAACGCAATTCGGCAGGAGAGATTTTCCTGCAACACGGAAGATACACAACCTGCGACGACCCTCATCCCGACTTCTATCTCGCACTGTCGAGAGCAAAGGTGACACCTGGTAAGAAGGTGGTGTTCGGACCTGCTTATCTCGTGGTGGCAGACGTGCCGTTGCCTTTTGCCATACCCTACGGATTCTTCCCATTCACCAAGAGTTATTCGAGCGGACTCATCATGCCTACCTATGGCGACGAGACGGAACGCGGATTCTATCTGCGTGACGGTGGATATTATTTCGCCATCAGCGACAAGATGGACCTGAAGGTGCTGGGAGAAATCTACACCAAGGGATCATGGGGACTCTCGGCGGCAAGTAACTATAAAAAAAGGTATAGATACAGCGGTAGCTTCTTCGCCAGTTATCAGAATACCATCAATGGCGAGAAGAACATGCCCGACTACTCGAAGCAGACGAGTTTCAAGATACAGTGGAGCCACCGACAGGATGCCAAGGCAAACCCCTTCCGCACTCTTTCGGCAAGTGTGAACTTCGCTACAAGCAGTTATGAGCGAAACAATCTCACGTCGATGTATAATCCACAGAGCTATTCGCAGACAACACGTACGTCGTCAGTATCGATGACCAACACGTTCTCAAGCATCGGTTTGACACTGAGCACCACAATGAACCTCAGTCAGAACATGCGCGACTCCACTATCTCGATGACATTGCCCGACCTGAATATCTCTATCAGCAGATTCTATCCTTTCAAGCGCAAGAAGATGGCGGGCAAGGAGAGATGGTATGAGAAGATATCAATGAGCTATACCGGTCAGCTCTCCAACTCTATCACCACCAAGGAGGACAAACTGCTGCACTCAAGCCTCACGCGTGATTGGCGCAATGGTATGCAGCACAATATCCCAATCAGTGGTAACTTCACCTTGTTCAACTATCTGAACATCAATCCGTCGCTCAACTTCACCGACCGTATGTACACCAACAAGATCAACCGCTCGTGGGATGAGGCAAGGCAGCAGGAAGTGACCGACACTATCGACGGATTCTATAATATCTACAACTGGAATTTCAGTGTGAGCGCATCCACCAAACTGTATGTGTTCTACACTCCGTGGAGAAAACTCTTTGGCGACAAGATCAAGACCATCCGCCACGTCTTCACTCCACAGGTGAGCTTCAACTATGCTCCCGACTTCAGTAGCAGTAAGTATGGCTACTACGAGACATACCAGAAGACCGACGCCAACGGTAATGTGTCGCTTGTGGAATATTCACCTTACTCCAATGGACTTTACGGTGTGCCGGGGAAAGGCAAGACGGGAAGTATATCGGTGGATATCTCAAACAACTTCGAGATGAAGATAAAGTCGGATGCCGACTCTACGGGTGAGAAGAAAATAAGTCTTATCGACGAGTTGGGAGCATCAATGTCGTATAACTTTGCCTCCGACATCCGACCGCTGAGTGACCTCAGTACACGACTGCGACTGAAACTGACGAAGAGCTACACCTTCAACCTCAATGCCGTGTTTGCATCTTACGCATACGAGCTTGACGAGAATGGTCGTCCGCATCTCTCCAACACCAAGACATTGTGGGGAATGGGTAAGTTTGGACGATTCCAGGGAATGTCGCAGAACATATCCTACACTCTCGACAATAACAAGGTGAACAACTTCTTCAAGTGGTTGCGAGGCGAGAAGGTGGATAAGAAAAACAAGAACAAGCGCGACGACTACGACGATGAAGACGAGGAGGACGAGTTCAACCGCGAGACAAATGAAGACGACACCATGCAGAAGGGTCAGCGAGGCGCACGCAAGGAGAATGCCGGAAAGGCAGAGACCGACGACGACGGATATATGAAATTCAGTATTCCATGGTCGCTCAGTTTCGGATATGGCGTTTCGATGCGCGAGAACACCGGCGGAAACTTCAACTACGACAAGATGCGCTATCCATATAAGTTCACGCAGACACTCAACTGCAGCGGAAACATAAGAATTTCAGATGGATGGAATATCAGTTTCTCGTCGGGATACGACTTTGAGAACAAGAAGATATCAATGACAACGGCATCGTTGGGACGCGACCTCCATTGCTTCAATATGTCGTGCCAGTTGGTGTTGGCGCCCTACACAAGCTATAACTTCTCGTTCCGCTGTAATGCAGCCACGCTCACCGATGCACTCAAATACGACAAGCGAAGCAGCTATAGCAATGCGGTGCAGTGGTATTAAAAATATTGAAAAATTGAAATATTGAAAAATTGAAATATTTAAGGGGAAGATGGCAGAATTACCTGAGTTGGTGAAGGATTTGGCACTTATTCTCGTTGTGGCGGGAACGGTGACCTTGCTGTTTAAGCGACTTAAACAGCCGCTTGTACTTGGCTATATCGTGGCGGGATTTATCGTCAGCCCTCAGATGCCATACACCATGTCGGTGATTGATCGGGCGGATGTGCAGACATGGGCCGACATTGGAGTCATTTTCCTTCTCTTCTCACTCGGTCTTGACTTTTCTTTTAAGAAAATCCTCAAGATGGGAGCTGCTCCTGTGATAGCATCCCTCACTATAATTTTCTGCATGATGCTCATTGGAGTAACAGTTGGTAATTCCTTTGGATGGAGCCAGATGGATTGTATCTTCCTCGCCGGTATGTTGGCAATGAGTTCCACCACTATTATATATAAGGCATTCGATGATATGGGACTGCGTCAGCAGCATTTCGCCTCGCTTGTGATGAGTGTACTGATATTGGAGGATGTTCTTGCTATTGTGATGATGGTGATGCTGTCGGCTGTGGCCAAGGGCAATAATCCTGATGGCGGGGAGATGATAGGCAGTGTGTTGCGCATCGGATTTTTCCTCATCCTATGGTTTGTGGTGGGCATATCGCTCATTCCGATGTTCTTGCGCTCGGTGCGCAAACTCATCAGTGAGGAAACACTGCTTGTAGTGTCTCTCGGACTTTGTTGCCTGATGGCTGTCATCTCCACTCAAGTGGGATTCTCCAGTGCCTTTGGAGCTTTCGTTATGGGAAGTATCTTGGCAGAGACAGTCGAGGCAGAGAAGATTATCAAGGTGGTGGAACCGGTGAAGAATCTCTTTGGCGCTGTATTCTTCGTGTCGGTGGGTATGCTTGTTGAACCTGCCATACTCGTGGAATACGCCCTACCGATAGCAGTGATTGTGCTTGCCATTCTTTTGGGGCAGTCGCTCTTTGGCTCGTTTGGCTATCTGCTCAGCGGACAGACGTTGAAGACGGCAATGCGTTGTGGATTCTCGATGGCGCAGATAGGTGAGTTTGCATTTATCATCGCCAGTCTTGGTCTCTCGCTCGGAGTCATCAGCAAGTTCCTTTATCCTGTGGTAGTGGCAGTGTCGGTCATCACCACCTTCCTCACTCCCTACATGATTCGTGCCTCGGAGCCTTGCTATAACATGCTTGAGCGCCGACTGCCCTCGTCATGGATTTCAACGCTTAATCACATCACACTCAGTCATCCTTCGGGCAAGGGTGCCAAGAACAATTGGAAAAGTCTGTTGAGACAGATGACCGTCAATACTGTAATATATTCAATCCTGTCGGTGACAGTGGTGGCTCTCATGCTTACGTTGTTCCTGCCATTCATCCGCCATCTGCTTGTGGGATGGCATTGGACAGCCAACTTCATCTGTGGAGCACTCACCATATTGGGAATATCGCCGTTCCTGCGTGCCATGGTGATGAAGAAAAACCACAGCGAGGAGTTTAAGGCTCTTTGGGCAGAGAGCCGTATCAATCATCTGCCGCTTATCTTCACCATCATCGTGAGGGTGGTCATTGCCAGCAGTTTTGTGTTCTATGTATGCAATTATCTCAGCCGATTCGCCAATGCCCTTATCATTGCCATTGCGGTGGCAGTAGTGCTGCTGATGGTAATGTCGAGAAGTCTGAAGCACAGCAGTATCAGATTGGAGAGGATGTTCGTGCAGAACCTCCGCTCGCGCGACATCGAGGCACAGGTGCGAGGCAGGAAACGTCCTCTGTATGTGGGACATTTGCTCGACCGCAATGTGCACATGTCTGACATCGACGTGCCTATGGACTCCAAATGGACGGGAAAAACACTTAGCCAACTCCAACTCCGACAGAGGTTTGGAGTGCATGTGAGCAGCATCTTGCGTGCCGAACGCCGACTGAATATTCCCGACGGAAATACTATAGTCTTCCCGGGCGACCGACTCCAGGTGATTGGTGCCGACAGTCAATTGTCGAAAATGGCAGAGGCACTTCGCACTGAGATATATGGCAGTGATCCCGACATCGAGGATAAGACAATGCGCCTGCGCCAAATGGTAGTGACAGGAGGAAATCCGCTGTTGGGTGTCACCCTGCGCGACAGTGGCATACGCAGCCGCTACAACTGTATGGTTGTAGGTATCGAGGAGGGCGAGGAGAATCTATCGCAGATGTCGCCCGACCGCACGTTTGAGAAGGGAGACATCATATGGATTGTGGGCGAGGAAAAGCATCTTGCCCAATTGCTTGAACAATAAAAACTGTAATATAATAATTTAGCCTATGAGAAAAACTGTTTTGTCTGCAATGCTATTTGCGGCAACTGCTGCTATAGCACAGGACAACCCTCTCTGGATGCGCTATCCTGCAATATCTCCAGACGGTAAAAAGATTGCATTTGCCTACAAGGGCGACATATTCTGCGTTGACGCCAACGGAGGCGAGGCACGCCAGTTGACAACTAATCCTGCTTACGACTACAAACCGGTGTGGAGTCCTGATGGTGCAAAGATTGCTTTCGCAAGTAATCGCGAGGGAGGATTCGACGTGTATGTGATGGACGCAAGGGGAGGAGAGCCTCGACGTCTCACCACCAACAGTGCCAATGAAACTCCTATTGTGTGGCGTGATGACAATCACATTCTCTTCCAGTCGGCGGTGATGCCCACGGCAGAATCTATCATCTTTGCCGACAGTTTCTCCCAGGTGTATGAGGTGGATACAGAGGGCCGACGTCCAAAGATGTATTCTACCCTGCAGATGGAGGACATAAGCATCAACGGCAATGGCGACGTGCTCTATCACGACAACAAGGGATATGAGGACAAGTGGCGCAAGCACCACACATCGCCCATCGCGCGGGATATATGGCTGAAGAAAGACGGGAAATTCAGCAAACTAACATCCTTTGCCGGTGAGGACCGCAGCCCTGTATGGGCAGCCGACGGACAGTCGTATTATTATCTCAGCGAACAGGACGGCACCTTTAATATATATATAAATAAGGTGGCGGGTGGAAATCCGCAACAGCTCACCCGCTTCAGTGGCAATCCTGTGCGCTTCCTTTCGTCGTCGAAGGACGGCAAACTGTGCTTCGGATATGATGGTGAGATATATACTCTCGCAAAGGGTGGACAACCCTCGAAGGTGAATATCAAAATAGTGGCCGACAAGAACGACCGCGACCTCGTGCGCCAGATAAATAGTTATGGCGCCACCGAGATATCTGTATCGCCAAGTGGCAAGGAGATTGCATTCGTGATGCACGGCGACGTATATGTCACATCAGTGGAATATCGCACTACCAAGCGACTTACCGACACTCCCGAGCAAGAGCGCGACATCTGTTTCGCCCCCGATGGGCGTAGCGTGGTGTATGCCTCCGAGAGGGGTGGGGTGTGGCAGATATATGTCACATCGATAAAGAACAAGGACGAGAAATCCTTTGCCTATGCCACAGAGCTCACAGAGGAGAGATTGACAAACAACAATGCCACATCACAGATGCCCAAATATAGTCCCGACGGAAAGATGGTGGCTTACTTCGAAGACCGTGGCGACCTGCGTGTCATCGATGTGAAGTCGAAGGACATAATCACTGTTCTCGAAGGCAAGAATAACTACTCGTATAGCGATGGCGACTTGTGGTTTGAGTGGAGTCCCGACAGCAGATGGCTCCTGTCGAGCTATATGGGTGGCGGCGGATGGAACAGTAATGACATCGCCCTCGTGGATGCTGAGGGGAAGAAGGCTCCGGTGAATCTGAGCAATAGCGGATATACTGAGACAAGTGCAAGATGGGTGCTCGACGGCAAGGCTATCCTCTTTGCTAGCGATCGTGCCGGCTATCGCAGTCACGGTTCGTGGGGAGCTGAGTTCGACGCTTATCTGATGTTCCTCGACCTTGATGCCTACGACTATTTCCGTATGACTAAGGAAGAGGCAGAGATAGCCGACAAGAACGACAAGGACAAGAAGAAGGAGGAAGAGAAAAAGGAAAAGGACGAGAAGAAGAACAAGGACGACGAAGAGGTGAAGGTGGAGAAAGTGAAACCGCTCGTGTTCGACCTCGACAACTGTCGTGACCGTATTGTGCGTCTTACCAATAACTCATCTCGCATGAGTGATGCCATCCTCTCCAAAGACGGAACAAAACTGTATTATATTACCAGATTTGAGGCTGGCAACGACCTCTGGGAGAAAGACCTGCGCGAGGGTAAGACAAAGATTCTCGTCAAGGGCGTAGGTCATGGCGGTATGCAGATGGACAAGGATGGCAAGAACGTCTATCTCTGTGGCAACGGCATTAAGAAGGTTGACCTCGGCAGTGGTTCTACCAAGAACATCGACTTCGAGGCTTGGTTTAACATGAAACCTTATGACGAGCGCCAATATCTCTTCGACCATATCTGGCGTCAGGTGAAGGACAAGTTCTATGACGTCAATCTGCATGGAGTGGATTGGGAGGCAAAGCGCAAGACCTACGAGCGATTCCTGCCATATATCAACAACAACTTCGATTTTGCCGAGATGCTTAGTGAGATGCTTGGCGAACTGAATGCTTCGCACACTGGATGCAGATATTATGCATCAGGTGCTTCGTTGCGCACTGCTTCGCTCGGGCTTTTTTTAGATGAGAAATGGGATGGTGACGGACTCAAGGTTAAGGAGGTCATCAAGCGCGGACCATTTGCAGTGAAGAACACTGGCGTGAAGGCTGGTGACATCATCGAGAGCATCGACGGAGTGAAGATTAACGCAGGCGACGACTACAATGCATTGCTCGACGGAAAGGCTGGCAAACCGGTGCGCATAGGTGTGAAGGGCAAGAAAGAGGATATTGTCATCAAACCAATATCTTATGGCGAACTCGACGAGCTGCTCTATAAGCGTTGGGTTGACCGCAACCGCGCCTTTGTGGATAGCATCTCGGGTGGTCGCGTTGCCTATGTGCATGTGAAGGCAATGGACAGCGAGAGCTTCCGCAAGGTGTATGAGGAACTGCTCAGCGAGAACAACCGCACCCGTGATGCCGTGGTGGTGGATGAGCGTCATAACGGTGGCGGATGGCTTCATGACGACCTCTGCACTCTGCTTAGCGGTAAGGAATACCAGCAGTTTGTGCCTCGCAACAAGTATATCGGCAGCGACCCATATAACAAGTGGACAAAGCCCTCGTGCGTGCTCATCTGCGAGGATGACTATAGCAATGGTCACGGATTCCCGTGGGTGTATAAGGAATTGGGCATTGGCAAACTCATCGGTACTCCCGTTGCCGGAACGATGACTGCCGTATGGTGGGAGCGATTGATGGACAGTTCTCTCGTATTCGGCATTCCCCAGGTGGGATGTCGCGACATGCGCGGTGTATATGGTGAGAACACCACTCTCCATCCCGACATCGAAGTGTATAACACTCCCGAGGACTACATCAACGGATACGACCGCCAGCTGGAAAGGGCAGTGCGCGAGATGATGAAGTAAAATAACTCAAGATTTAGAAAGCAAAAATCTGCCAAGTATCCGCCGCTGTAGGGTCTTACCTCGTGTAAGACCGCCCGCCGCAAAAAAACTAATCGGGTTGCGGTCTTACACAAGGTAAGACCCTACAGCGGCAGTATTAGGATGATTGTCAGTAGAAAATCTACTTATGACACTTGAATATAAAAATAAATAAACGCCAGATGTATTCAATTACATCTGGCGTTTATTTTGTGAACCCGGCGGGATTCAAACCCGCGACCTTCAGAACCGGAATCTGACGCTCTATTCAGCTAAGCTACGGGTCCGTCGCAAATATCAGGTGCAAAGGTAGTGAAAAATCACGATATGTGCAAATGTTTTAGCACTTTTTCTCTTTTCTTCGTATATTCTCTTACTAAGAGAAAAAACAATATTATCAATAATATTCCCACTCTATATATACAAAATGCCACAAGATTAATAAAAATCACTGTCAAATTGCAAAATAATTAGAGAAATAGTTTGCAATTTAATAGAAAAGTAGTACCTTTGCAGCGCAAAATAAGAAATTAACGCAAACAGACATGAGTAAACTTATCAAACCGCAAGGTTACAAGGCCTTGCTCGATATGGTACAGACCGAGCATGGCATCAAGCAGATAAAGGAGTTCTTCCAGCAGAATCTCTCTACTGAACTCCGTCTTCGCCGAGTGACAGCACCACTGTTCGTGCTTCAGGGACTCGGTATCAACGACGATCTCAACGGCGTGGAGCGTGCAGTGACGTTCCCCATCAAAGACCTTGGCGACGCCAAGGCCGAGGTGGTGCACTCGCTTGCGAAATGGAAGCGACTCTCGCTCGCCGAGAACAATATCGAACCCGGATATGGCATTTATACCGATATGAACGCCATACGTGCCGACGAGGAGCTCGACAATCTCCACTCACTATATGTTGACCAGTGGGACTGGGAGGCTGTCATCCGCCCCGAGCAGCGCACCGTGACTTTCCTCAAGAATGTGGTGGAGCGCATTTATGCCGCTATCCGACGCACTGAATATCTCGTATGCGAGAACTATCCTTGCATCAAACCGTTCCTGCCCGAGAAGATTACCTTCGTGCATAGCGAAGACCTCCTGGCGATGTATCCCAACAAGTCGCCCAAAGAGCGCGAGGATGCCATCTGCGAGAAATACGGTGCAGTGTTCCTCATTGGTATCGGTGGCAAACTGGCCAATGGCGAGAAACACGACGGACGTGCTCCCGACTATGACGACTGGACAACAGTGGGCGAGAACAACAAGGCAGGACTCAACGGCGACATCCTCATCTGGTATCCTGTGCTTGGCCGCTCCTTCGAGCTCTCGTCAATGGGTATCCGTGTCAACAAGGAAGCCCTCCTGCGCCAGCTAAGGATGGAAGGCAAGGAAGAGCGTATGCAATTGTATTTCCACAAGAAGCTACTTGATGGCGAGTTGCCCGAAAGCATCGGTGGAGGTATCGGTCAGAGCCGCCTCTGTATGGTGCTCCTTCACAAGGCACACATCGGAGAGATACAGGCAAGTATATGGCCCGACGAAATGCGCAGCGAATGCAAGGCCATGGGAATGAATCTTATTTAGTTTTAATGAATATACTGTTCGTTCGAAAGCTTCGGATGGAGATACAAAGGCTTCGAATCTCCGTTCGAAGCTTTGGGATGGACGTACAAAGCCTTGTATGGATACAACGATAGCCTATTGAGAACATTTCATCAGTTAACTTCTGACAGTTTCTCAGTAGCTGTTATGAGAGTTCCATACTGGCTGTTCTTTCAACGTCACAACAGCTGTTGTCAAGTCGTCATTATAGCTGTTCTTCTATCGTTATATCAATGTAATACATAAAACCAATAAATACAAGTTTATGCCAAAGTATATATTACAGGAAATGCCCGACATGCAAGGCGAGGGCAAGCGCAAGGTATATCCCAAGCTCGATGCCTATAGATTGCTCGACACGGAGGATTTCGTCAAGGAAATCCACAACTATCATCATGTCTATTCTCCAAGTCTCATTGAGTCGGTGCTGATGGACGTGGCAGACGTGTTGAGGCGCAAGCTATCCGACGGATATACCGTGAAGATTGACGACATCGGCACATTCTCCTTGTCGCTGATGTTCAACGACAAGAAACCCGACGAGCTCCTGCGTGACGACGACCGCATGATGAGGCGAGGAGTGGAGGTGAGCAACGTCAACTTCAAGGTTGATCCCCAGCTCCTCAAGCAACTCAAGCGCGAGACCCACCTGGAGCGCGAGATGCCGGGAGTGAAGAAGATCACCAAGTGCGAATACACCCGCGAGCAGCGCATAGAGCGAGCCATGCGCGTAATCAAGCGCCACGGCTTCATCACCCTCACCGACTATGCCTCTATCAACACCCTCAGCCGCACATACGCCTCGCAAGATCTTAAGGAAATCAGTTCCGACCCCACGTCGCCCATAACATCATCAGGCCGTGGGAGTCATAAGGTGTGGGTGAGGAGGTTGTCATAGTATGATACCACCTGCTTTTTACGTTTTCGTTCCCATTATATCACCTGCTTTTTACAAAATAGTGTGCCCTTTGGGTCAATTTATTCCCAATACTCTCACCTCTCCACCCATCGCATAACCCTTATGCTTATCCCGTACAGGAGATACAAAGGAATTGTGACCAAGAGGAGGGTCATTCAGTTTGCAAAGGCACAACCTTTTCGCCATTTATAAGCAAAAATGATTATTTATTCTAAAAAATCAAAGAATAATTTGGTAATATAGAAATAATGATGTATATTTGCACCGAAACTCTAAAAGTTTAATAATATGTTAGGACATAATATTCAAAAGCCGTTGATAAAGGGCGAAATAGCAAGAGAGGTACGCAAGGCTGCATTGAAATCCACTGCAACGAGAAAAGAGATGCAGACTTCCGCTCAGAATAGTAAACGTACTTACACTTTTGTCTGGAAATAACGGATTAAGGGATATGTTTTTTTGCAAAGTTGACACCTGTTCCTCAAATGGATATTTGGCCTATGTTTAAAACGTTGTGGGTTAAGGAAGAAGAATAAATTCATTTCTCCACTAATAGCGTAACCCTTATGCTTATCTCATAGAGGAGATATAATGGGATAGTGACCAAGATGAGGGTCATCAAGTCGGCTGTCCATAGATGACATGTGACACTTATTTACCCACTCTAATATCTTCCGAATCGGTATGAGAATCCGCTGATGAAATACGTGTTCGAACCAATGCCCACCTCTATAAACCAGCATATATTTCGCTTGCCGATTTCCAGTCCGAATGGCACGATGGAGTAAGCCAGACTAACATGGCTCTTGTCGTATGGGGCAATCTCTTCCTCAGAGAGACCCTCTGAGTCGAGATACAGCGACTGGAAGTGTAAGCCCGCAGAGAGCTTGGAATAGAGGCTGCACCATCTGTTGTTCAGCCACGATAGCTTTGCCGACGGCATAAGGAATACCGAGTGACCTTTTATATCAGTATATCCTCGCCTGATATTAGGGCGTTCGGGGATATATTCAGTGTCATCGTAGTGATTACCATAGGGAGGAATATATGGTTCGTCATAAGAGGAATCGTAGGGAAATCCCATCCACTTGCCTGCCTTCCAAATGCCTAAATAACCACCGATTGCAAATGTATGATTTATATGATAGTAATAATTGGCATAAAATCCCCACTTGGTGCTGAAGCCTAATTCGTCGTTTCCCTCATAGATAAATCCGTGCATGCCCCCTGTGCCAGAGATTAATCCGAATTCATCCATAAGTCCACTCACGTAGTCATCGCTCCATCCAGTCCTCATTCCAGTTAGTCCTGCTCCCATACTGATTTCATGCCAGTAGTATCAGTCTTACTCTCCTTCTTCTCCTGAGCCAATGACACACCTGTCGAGCATAATAATATCACACCAAGAAAACCTATTTTCCTGATACCATTGACGATAAAGTCACGTCCGTGTTGTTTAATGTTATCTTTTTCCATATTAATAATGTTTGTTCCGTTTGCAAAAGTACAACATTTTTTGTGAATACCAATGGTTTGGACGAAAAAAATGATGTACCCAAGTCTTATACAATTATAAATAATAAAACACATATCTAAATAAAACTTAGATGTAGAAGATGATTATAATGGTAATATTACCTTTCCTGTTTTCCCATCTTTGTTTATTATGTATATTCCTTTTCGTTTGTTCTTATTATTCATTTTTATACCTTCTATAGAATACCATGTTACACCATTCAAATCATCAACAATGACCCTATCAATGTTTGTTGGTGTAATTAAGTATTCGTTTCCATTAATATAAGCTATACCATTCCTAACTTCAACTCGATAATACAGTTCGCTTGTTGGAGCATCAGGAATTGACAAGTCGTTTTTGACGACGAAAGACTCCGAAATTTGTGCATCGTTCTTAGCAGATATGTACAATCGATAATGTCCGTTAGACAATTCTTTATCTATAGTTCCTGAAACATAGACGGGTTCAGTAAGGTATTCTTTATAGCCTACCTCATACAACTCTTCGCTTGTTCCGAATGAGAATATAGGAGAACCGTTTTCATCTGCAATAGTGAATGATAAAGTGCCTTTAAATGGATCCATATTCAGATTAATCATTTCATATACATTTGCAGAAATAATAGTCTTCTCATTTTTATTTAGAAGTTCAAATTCTGAACACCCTATCTCTGACCACTTATTTTCTGCCCCAATTTCTTCATTCTCGTTTTCTGTGACATCTACGGTTGCGTATGAAGCTGATAAAATTTCAATCCATTTGTCTGATAAATTAGATTTATATACGAGACAAACGGAATATCGCCCAATTGAGATATTATTTGGCACAGGGCATATAAAACTAATACTGCCAGTCCCTTCAAGATATTCCAACTCCCTTTTTTGACCTGTACTAATGACAAACAACTCTCCCGACTCGCTTTTGAGGGCAACTGAAATAGTCCCACTAAAATCTTTGTACGAGCAATTATATAGTGATGAAACCTTGCAAAGAAGTTCACCACCACGCTTAACCTTTGATAAACTGCAATTAATTTTTGATGATAACAACATATTCGAATTGGCAGAGATACCATCCTCAGGCATAATTCCAATTGTCATCTGTTGACTTTCCGAAAATGGATTGTTCGTTGCATAAATGCCATCTTCTTGTGGCTGGAGGTTTGCTATCTGATAATAACCGTCGCAGACTCCACCCCATCCCCAATTCACGTGATAATCAGGATATTGGTTTTCTCCCATACGATACCCATCAATTACAAATGAATGTCCACCGTCTCTCATACTGGCACCTCCATAATTAACAGGCCTTCCTGAATTAAGTTCATTGACAAGCAAGTTGTGCCAATCCTCAGTTGAACAATAATTTCTTATAACCAACGAGGCATCGTTATCATATCCAAAGTTTTCAATATATCCATTAAGGAGGTCAGATTGGTAAGCTCCACTTCCTCCTTGGCTTGAAGTGCCATAATCCATCTCAACTGAAGCTCCGCAACTTGCCATCAATACCGCAACGGCGTTTGCTTGTTGTTCTGTATATTCAGAAATGTAGGAATCCAACATATTTGACCATTCGAACATATCTTTTGAAAAATCATGGGTTATATTCAACCGATTTGTTCTGGTGTTGTATTTTACATACCCACGACCTTTGTCAGGGAAGGAGTGAAATTTCATTACTTGTGCCATAGCTGTGGCCACGCATCCTGTCACAGTCCTCTCTCCACGGAATGTTGGACAAAGATTGTTGTAAGGTTTGGATTGCCCCCATTGTATCTGGTTTAGTAGTGGTAATACACCTCCGCTTGAAGTGGGAACACTACGCTTAGCTGAAGTTATTGTACTTAAGCTGTCTAAATTCTTAAACTCTTCGACATAACAATTCAACCAATAACGGACAGCTGGTGGAATATTATCAACGTCAAAGGAATTCTCAGATGAATAAGCCAAGATTTCTGGCATTCGTTCGTCGCCTGAAACAATAACAAATGATTTATTTTCACATCCCGTAGTTTGATAGATATAAAAAGCCTCTTTTCCAGAAGCCAAAGCTGATTTTCCAACAACGTCAGTTGACCTGACATTGTTCAAATAGTCATTCTTTATTTTGTGCTTCTGTTTATGCTTTAGTACAATCGATTCGACTCGTTCAAAAGTTCTCTGTTGAGCAGTCGTTTCATTTACTATCACTAACAGAAGTATAAAAGACAACGTTCTTAATAAAAGAGACTTATTCATATATGATAATTTTATTATAAAGATTCAGAGAGGATATCCCCTCTGAATCCTCAATGGGTTATTTTTTTTCTATGCAAACATTAAACTTGGGCATTTCCTTTACCGAAGAATACTTCCTTGTAAAAGCAATACTTCCATTCTTGTTTACATTGAGTTTTGTTGCTTTTGCAACGGCAGAAAAGTCAGATGGATACCAGCATCCCTGTAATTCAGCAGAAAACTCATTTGTTGAATTATGTTTACCCCATGTAATACAGCAGAAACTGTCTTCTGAACGTTGGAAAACAAGTGTTTGCGGTCCATTCTTAAAGTTCCAATCTGCATTTTTCTCTATTTCTGGTTTGAAATAGAAATGTGCCATATAAGCATCTGTGAACGACATCCATTCATTAAATAGGTTTTTCGCCCCACTACCTTCTCCTGCTAAGTAGTAATAATAGTCACATCTTTGACCGTATGAACCTTGTCTATATGTGCTTACTTTCCATGTAGTTGTTGTATAGCTTAAGGACATTAACATGTCTGAGTTAGGTGTCTCTGCCCTTGTTTTTATTCTCTTCATAGTTATCGGTCCATATTTATGAGAACCATCAGGATTTGTTTCTGAACCATATGCTGCGATGCAATATACGATTTCCGACTCTGGATAATCTAGAGGGCTTATATAGGGAGAGGCAAAGAAGTCAAGACTTCCTCTATATTCTGGTTCTTCCATAAGGGCATTGAACATATCCCTCTCTGTTAAAGAAGGCAAGGCAGAGGCAAAGAAATATGCTTCCCTATACCCTTTACAATTCTCGTCGAATGTCAAATTACCAGCAAAACCGTCGCTCATAATAGTCATATCGCCAATTGACACTTTACAGTTTGCAGCCAATACGCCTTTTTGTGTTACGGTACATGTTGCGGAAGCTGCTCCGTCATTGGTGGTGAAGGTAAGTTGTGCTTCACGGGGTTTGTCTGAGAAGTTCTCCTGAGTTGCAGTTATAGATACGTTTGAAGAGCCTATCCCTGATTTGTTCAAGCTCAACCACTCTGGCGCACCTGAAATAGTCCAAGTCACATCTTGAGTGGCACTGACTGTGATTGTTGTCGTACTATTGACAGAACCTAACAGTTCAACGGAAGGTGATACCTTAATTGTAGTAGTTGGGACTGGATCTGGGGTGGACTCAGGATCGTCATCATCACCACCACCACAAGCAGTAAGTGTAAGGCTTAGCCCTACAAACAAGGCCATGCTAATTAGCCATAAGTAATTTTTTATTTTCATAAAATTTGGAATAAGAGAAGGGGCGTAACCTAATGTCCGATCACTTATTCAGAATCCAGGTACGGCCAAGCACCTTATACGCAAACAAGTAGGACGAAAGGTCACGCCCCCTATACAGGGACGTGAACCAATCGCTAACTCGTTCTCGCGTATCGTCATTTTGGCCGTTTCGGATCCTGAGAACAAGAGCGATAAGCTCAAGTATATGTATGTCGAACCAGTGGTTTTACCTTCCTTCAAATTAATACTATTGCCCCTTTAGCCAAACGATATGGCAGAGCGGGACATTCGCTCTTTGGAGGAATTCGGGAGATACATCTAATGTACTCCACTCACTGTTCAATGTTTCTTCAATAATATCTGTTTCTTATTTCCTATTATTTTTTGTTTAACCTATGTATTCTGTCTATATCCCTTTTTAAATAAAGGTAACAGGAATGAATACGTGTTCCTGCTTATCATATATGTGCGACTCTGCCATACTTTCGTAGGCTGCCCCGTCGGTCGTCATGAAAGAACTCGTCTAACCTCGACAACTATATACGTGGCTATGATAGTCCGTTGCAAAATTACAAAAAAATATTGATTTAATGCAAGGAAATGAAAGAAAATATCGCCCGATGATTGAATTTAACGGAAATTAACGGCAAGATTGTTCTCACATTATATATAATTAGGTGTATGCAATGGGTTATTTCAGTTGCGAAAACTTTGCAGGTACTTTGTGGTATCAAAGATGTTCTTATGGTTTATTATTAAGCAGATTAATAGTTTTACTGAATTCAGAGACTATGTAAGGCATATTTGGATTGTCTGTACGTAAAATGATTGCTGCATGATTAATTATGCCCTCTTCATCTTTTACAGATGCTGATACAAAGGTAAATTGAGATTTATTTAAGTATGCCGAGAACCAATATTGGAATAATCTATTCCGCATTGATTGTTTGGCATCTCCAGTCTCACAAATATATAGAAGCACATTCTTGTTATTGCTAAAGAAATCCTCAATGATTGCAATAATCGTGTCTTTTACCTTTGAGTCCCTTGGTGATTTTTTATTATTTGTATTAATGATTACTAATTGATAGGTGGCAAAGTCAAAAGATGAGTCATCATATTCAAAACCGACAAGATAATGAACATCATAGTCTGTCTTGAAAATCACAAAACTCTTATTGGTCGCATATTGTACTTTATACGGCGAGTTATCATTAATAGACTCAACTGATAGAATCATAGTATAAATAAATAATCAACCTTTTTGCCAGTTTGCTTTTCATAAACTGATGACAACTCGCATTTCATACGCTCAATGCAAGCCTGCTTTATTTGTTTTGCGGATTGAAATCTGCGCAAGGCTTCTTCTCTCGTTAAACTTGTACCTTCCATAATTAGTATATTTTTGCTGCAAAATTACAAAAAATAATTGATTTAATGCAAAGAAATAAAAGAAAATATCGCTTGACGATTGGATTTAACGGAAATTAACGGCAAGTTAACCTCTCATTATATATTAAAAGGTGTAAGCAATGATGTTTTGCAAACGGAACGGGGAGTTCCGAACTCGTGGTTACATAAATATATTCAACAGATATGAGATACCTGTTAATCCTCCGTCTTGCACTCCTTGAAGTGCATGTCGCGTTCTGCCTTCTCCTTGGGGAAGGCGAAATAGGTGCAGGTGGCCTCGGTGCATATCTGACCCGTGGAGTCGGAGAGTGTGGCTTGTATGGTGACGAGGTTGCGCTTCTGCTCTAAGATATGCGCACGCAGAGTGAGCATGGGGTCGGATGTTGACACTGGTCGCTTGTATTTTGTCTCCATGCGCGACGTTACGCCTGCTGTTTGGAGCTTACGTGTCACCACCCAACCGCAAATCTCGTCGAGCAGCAAGGCTTGTATCCCGCCATGCAGGGTGTCCACCCATCCCTGAAAGTCGGGTGTTGGTTGCCATTGGCTCACGATGTCTTCTCCGTCCTCGTAGAAGTGGAGATGAAATCCGAAAGGATGGTCGGGCGAACAACCGATGCAGTTGTATCCTGGCATTCCCTCCCAAGGGTTGATAATCTTCTTCATATAGTTATTGTTTTTTACTTGAAATAATGAAATATGCTTTTATTTCCTCTTTGTCGAAGTGGTCTTCTTTGAAGTCGTTGTCTTATTTGATGAAGTTGTTTTCTTTGTATTGGAAGAAGATACGTGGAATGTCTTGGTCGTGGTATTTGCCGCAGGCTTTGAGGCAGGTTTGTAGTATTTCAGAGCCTCGGGCAGCCATCCCTGGATGTTCTTGATGCGGGTGGCATCGCTGGGGTGGTCGCTGAGGATAGAGTAGGAGCTGCCAGTGGATTGTGCCATCCTCTGCCAGAAAGCCACTGCCACGTTGGGGTCGTAGCCTGCCATTGCCGCGAATATCAATCCCATGCGGTCGGCTTCGCTCTCCTGACTGCGCGAATATGCTGCTCCGCCGAGAGTCGTTCCGATGCCGAATACCGTGGCTCCAATCTGCTGCAGGTTGGCACTTGCTCCCGCTCCTTGAAGTACGGCACCGAGAATCTGTCCGCCATACTGCTTTCTCACCTCATTGCTCATCCTCTCTGCCGAGTGCTTTGCCACGGCATGGGCAATCTCGTGACCCAATACCACTGCGAGCGAAGCCTCGTCCTTGGTAACTGGTAATATTCCCTCGAACACAACAATCTTTCCGCCTGGCATACAGAAGGCATTCACGCTTTTGTCTTGCACAAGATTGAACTCCCACTTATACTGCGACACCTCTGCGCCCATACCGTTCTGCTGAAGATAGCTCACCACGGCATTGGCGAGATTCTGTCCCACTCGTTTCACCATAGCCGTGTTTGTGGCATTGGTCGAGGGCTTGGCTGTCTTCATATACTCCTGATACTGCTGGTTGCTGAGGCTCAACACCTGTTCGTCGCTCACGAGTATGTTCTGCTTGCGTCCGGTGATGGGCACTGTGCTTGATGTGCCGCAACTGCTTGCCAAAACGGCTAATAGTGCCGACACAAATAACATTTTCATCTTTTTCATATTCTTAATGTTTTTAATATTTGCGCTGCAAAATTACTCATTATATATGAAATGACAAAGGATATCGGCAAAAATATCTCGTTATTCATGCTTTTTTTTGTTGGCGGAACTCCATTATTTGGAGTCCGCCTCGTCGTTGAAGTAGTCGCCCTCGGGCATGGCGCAGTTCTTTGAGACACATTCGTTGAATCTCATTCTTGCCTTGTTCTCGCGGGCGAACATCTCACGTGTGCCTCTGTCGTCCTGGGTGAAGGCAAGATGATTGTCGATG
>OBLI01001391.1_pt1 | contig 23736 bp, 25 predicted proteins | sample 1519701 | NCBI WGS metagenome assembly OBLI01 (sample SAMEA3663005, study PRJEB22513) | pig gut metagenome | biome: pig gut; feature: pig-associated habitat; material: faeces | place: France | collected 2012
TGGTTGTACGCTGCACCGTGGGTACCCTGGCAGAAAACGCTGCTAAATATGGCATCAACAAAACCGCTTTGATTACCGTGGGCGGCTTCCTGGGCAACGAATACGACCGCAGCGAGCTGTACAACCCGACCTTTGCTCATGGCTATCGCGAGGCCGACCCCAGCAAGCTGGAAGTTAAGCCCGAGGTTAAATAAGCTTATGGAAGCGGCGATTTATTCCTTTTCCCTGCGGGGAGCGGAGCTTGCCAAACGCATTGAGGCCGTGCTGAGCGATTTGGATTACAGCGTGAGCAATAAAACTGTGGCCAAATACGCTGAGCAGGCGGCTTTAGCTCCCATGCTGCCGGACCATAACGCAGCGTGCGGCGAGGATTTTGCCCGCTGCCAGCTGCTGGTTTTTGTGGGTGCGGTGGGCATTGCGGTGCGCACGATTGCGCCCTATATCAAAAGCAAGCTGACGGACCCGGCCGTACTTTCCATTGATGAGCGTGGCAATTTCGTCATTCCCCTTTTGGCAGGCCACATTGGGGGCGCCAATGAGATGGCTCGCTACGTGGCTGCAGCGCTTAAGGCGCAGGCCTGTGTGACCACAGCAACGGATGTGAACGGCCTTTTTGCAGTGGATGAGTGGGCGGCACGCAATAATATGGTGCTGTGCTCTTTAAAGGCGGCCAAGGACTTTGCGGCGGCGCTGGTGGCTGGTGACACTGTGGGCCTGTATGTGGACGCAGGGTTTGAGATTGTTGGCGACCTGCCCAAGCAGGTGGAAATAAACGGCAGCCTGCCGATAGGCATGGCGGTTACCCTGAGCAAGCGCCTGGCGCCCTTTAGACAGGCTACCGTGCGTTTATTGCCCAAGATTGTGCATCTAGGCATTGGCTGTAAGCGCAACACGCCCTTGGAAAGGATTGAAGAGCTGGTATTGCCCGAGCTGGAGCGCTTGGATTTAGATATGCGCAGTATAGCAGGGCTTGCTTCCGTTGATTTGAAAAAGGATGAGCAGGGGCTGCTAGCCTTTGCGCAGAAATATAAAATCCCGGCCCATTTTTATAGTGCGGAGGAATTAAATGCCTTGGAGGGAGATTTTACTCCTTCGTCCTTCGTGCAGAGTGTGGTGGGGGTGAGCAATGTGTGCGAGCGCAGCGCTGTTAAGGACGCTGCGGGCGGCAGGCTTGCTTTAAGAAAGACCAGCCGTAATGGCGTAACACTGGCCATTGCGGTGGAGGAGCTGGTGCTGGATTTGCAGCATACAGGTCTCAAAAAATAAATAGTAGGAGGCATGGAAATGTCCAAATTATATGTAGTGGGCCTGGGCCCCGGCGGCGTGGAGCAAATGACTAAAAGAGCTTATGATGCTTTAAAGTCCTGCGATGTTATCGCTGGCTACCACGTGTATGTTAACCTGATTAAAGAAGATTTTGCTGAAAAAGAGTTTTTGTCCACCGGCATGCGCAAGGAGGTTGACCGCTGCAAGCTGGCCTTGGACGAAGCACTGAAGGGTAAGACCGTAGCCATGATTTCCAGTGGTGACGCTGGCGTGTATGGCATGGCCGGCATTATGTGCCAGGTTGCTAAGGACCATCCCGAGATTGATATCGAGGTTGTTCCCGGCATCACCGCCGCCTGCTCCGGTGCAGCAGTACTTGGCGCACCCTTAATCAGCGACTTCTGCCTGATTAGCTTAAGCGACCTCTTGACTCCGTGGGAAAAGATTGAAAAACGCCTGGATTGCGCTTCTAAAGCAGATTTTTGCATCTGCCTGTACAATCCCTCCAGCTTTAAGCGTCATGACTACCTGCAAAAGGCCTGCGACATCATGCTGAAGAATCAGCCGGGCTCCATTCCGGCAGGCATCGTGCGCAATATCGGCCGCGAAGGCCAGTCCTACGAGCTGACCACCTTGGCTGAGCTGCGTGATAAGGAAGTGGATATGTTCTCCACCGTTATCATTGGCAACACCCAAACCGAGGTTATTAACGGTCGTTTGGTAACTCCGCGCGGTTACAGATTGGCATGAAGCCGGTAATTTGGCTCATTGGCGGCACCAGCGAGGGGCGCAGGCTGATTAAGGAGCTGGCGGGCCTACCCGTACAGCTTTTTGTGAGCGTAGCGACCGAGTATGGTGCGGCTTTGATTGAGCCCCAGGATAATACCACAGTTTTGGCCGAGCGCATGGACTTGGCAGCGATGGAGGCGTTTTTAGCCGAGCACAAGCCTGCCTATGTTATCGACGCAACGCATCCTTATGCGACGGTGGTGACGGCTACGGTGCAGCAGGCGTGCGAGGCGCAAAAATGCCGTTACCTGCGCTTGGTGCGTCCGCAAGGAGAAGCAGGGGATTATATTACGGTACACGATTTCGCTGAGGCGGTGGAGCTCTTAAACCAGGTGGAGGGCAATATTTTCCTCACCACGGGCAGCAAGAATTTGCCTGACTTTACAGGGGTGAAGGATTACGCGGAGCGCATTGCGCTTAGAATTTTACCCATGGAAAGCAGCTTGAAGAGCGCCTTAGAGCTGGGCTACAAGCCTGCTAATATCATCTGCATGCAGGGGCCCTTCGCCAAGGATTTGAATATTGCGATGCTGAAAAAGTACAGCAGCAGGTTCATGGTGACGAAGGACAGCGGCAAGGCCGGCGGCTTTGACGAGAAGGTGGAGGCTGCGGCGGAGGCCGGGGCGAAGCTGATTGTTGTCGGTCGTGCGACTGAGGAAGTCGGCGCCGGGCTGGGAGAGATAATAGAATTGCTTAAGCGAAGTTTTGCGTAGCCCCTCTCAGTCGCCATCGGCGACAGCTCCCCCGGAGGGGGAGCCAACCTGCTAATTTACTAGGAGGTTTTTGATGCTGAAAGTTAATATCGTGGGCATCGGCCCGGGCAACCCTGATTTGCTCACCGGTGCTGCACGCAAGGCCATTGAGAAGAGCAATATTCTCATTGGTGATAAAAGAATGCTGGCGGCCTTTGCCACCGCAGATAAAAAGGTATATGATACCATCAAAACCGCGGAAATCGCCTCTATCGCCGCTGCTGCCGACCCGGCGAGCGACGAAGTAGCAGTGCTGGTTTCCGGTGATGTGGGCTTCTTTAGCCTTGCCAAAACCATCAGCGGCAAGCTGCCCGACTGCGAATGCGTGCGTTATGCAGGCATCAGCAGCCTGGTGTATTTTGCCAGCGCCTTAAACATGAGCTGGGACGATGCCAAAATCGTGAGCATGCACGGGCGTCAGCAAAATTTGGTGGCGGCGGTAGCCCAAAATAAAAAGGTCTTTTCCCTGACCGGGGGCGACAACTCTCCCCAAAGGCTGTGTGCCGAGCTGTGCGAGCACGGCTTAGGTCAGGTGCAGGTCTATGTGGGCGAAAACCTGAGCTACCCCGAAGAAAAAATCACGAGCGGCACGGCGGAGGAAATTTGTGCCTTGGAATTTCCGTCCCTTTCCGTAATGATGATTTTAAACGAGGCTGCTAATGGCTTTGTGCCCACGGTGCATGGTCTTGCTGATGATTTATTTTTGCGCAGCAAGGTGCCCATGACCAAGCAAGAGGTGCGCAGTGTATCCATGTCCAAGCTGGCACCCAAGGCTACGGATTTGATTTATGATATCGGCGCCGGTACCGGCTCCTGCTCCATTGAGCTGGCTTTAATTGCCAAGCAGGGCAGGGTGTGGGCCTTTGAGCGCAATCCTGTAGCGGTGGAGCTGTTGGGCAAGAATAAAGCGCTCTTTGGCGTGGAAAACCTCGAAATCGTGGCTGGTGAGGCGCTGGAAAATATTCAGAATATGCCCGCGCCGGACTGCGTTTTTGTGGGCGGCAGCGGTGGCGATTTGTGCCAGATGCTGGACGTGATCTACGCTAAAAATGCTAAATGCCGCATTGTAATCAACGCTATCACGGTGGAAACACTGGCGGAGGTTGCAAATTTCTACAAGGAGAAGCAGGATTACTCCTTGGAAATCGTCAATGTTTTTGTGGCTCGCAGCAAGCATTTAGGCCACTATAATTTGATGATGGCACAAAATCCTGTTTATGTAATGACTGCTTTGAAGAAGGAAGATTAACATGGCTCAAATGATGCTGCCCCGTTTTATGATTAGTGCCCCCGGCAGCGGCACAGGCAAAACTACACTGGTTTGCGGTTTATTGAAGGCTCTTTTGAACAGGGGCCTGAATGTTGCTGCCTTTAAATCCGGTCCTGATTATATCGACCCCATGTTCCATTCCCGCGTTATCGGTGCCAAGTCCCGCAATTTAGATATTTTTATGCTGGGCAAGGAAACAGCGCGCATGCTGGTAGCAAAAAACGCTGCCAAGGCTGATGTGGCTGTGTTCGAGGGCGCCATGGGCTTTTATGATGGCATGGGCAAAACCAGCGAGGCCAGTGCGTATGACCTGGCCTGCACCTGCAATACGCCGGTGGTGCTGGTTGTAAATGGCAAGGGAGCCGCCTTATCCATTGCCGCGATGATTAAGGGCTTTAAGGATTTTCGCCCGGACAGCCATATCGTGGGCGCCATTTTGAACAATGTTAATCCCATGAGCTATATTTTTTATAAAGACGTAATCGAGCAAGAGACGGGTGTGCAGCTTTTAGGTTATTTCCCGGTGATGCAGGACTGCAATTTTGAAAGTCGTCATTTGGGACTTGTTACTGCTGAGGAGATTGGTGACCTGCAGCAGATTGTGGATAGGCTGGCCGCACAGGCTGCGAAATCCATTGATCTGGATGCCTTGCTGGAGGTTGCTTGCGCTGCTGCGCCCTTGGAGTACGAGCCGGTGTGCCTTGAACCGGTGTGTGCCAAGAAGGTGCGTGTGGCCATTGCGCAGGACAAAGCCTTTTGCTTTTACTACCAGGATGCGCTCGATTTATTAAGCGAGCTGGGTGCGGAGCTAGTACCCTTTAGCCCCGTGCACGATGCTCATTTGCCAGCTGACTGCCATGGTTTGATCCTAGGCGGTGGCTATCCCGAGCTTTATGCCGAACAATTAGCGAACAATGAAAGCATGCGCGCGGAAGTGAAGGCCGCTGTAACTAGCGGCATGCCTTGCTTTGCGGAATGCGGCGGCTTTATGTACCTATTGGAGGGCTATCGCGAGGGCGAAAAAGTATATCCCTGGGTGGGTGCCATAGTGGGCGAGACGGCGATGACCAAGAAGCTGACGCGTTTTGGTTATGTGCATCTCACTGCTCAGGAGGATAATGTGCTTTGCGCCAAGGGCGGCTGCATTAATGGACACGAGTTCCATTATAGCGACAGCACCAATAATGGGCAAAGCTTTATCGCTGCTAAGGCCAGTGGCCGCGGCAGCTGGGAATGTGCGACGGCTAATGCTTCGATGTATGCAGGCTATCCGCACATCCATCTGTGGGGCAATCCCGCGTTTGCCCGCAGCTTTATGGAGCATTGCGCTCAGCATGCACAGGAAAATTTGGGAAATAAGGCCTAAAAGGGGAGACAGATATGATACATTTGGCCGCTATTGTAGCAGGTTTCATTTTAGATTTAATATTTGGAGATCCCCATTGGCTACCACATCCGATTTGTCTGATTGGCAATATGATTGGCTTTATCGAGCGTCATCTGCGTCCCTTGCTTGCGCCTAACAAAACAGCACTTTTGGTCGGCGGTGCCTTGATGGTGGTGATTGTTACAGTAACCTCCTTCGTCGTTCCTTTGGCTATTTTGTTGGCTGCTGCGATGGTTAGTCCCTGGCTTGCCTTTGCCTTGGAGGCAATCATGTACTACCAGATTTTTGCCACCAAATGCTTGCGTGATGAAAGCATGAAGGTGTATGACGCTTTGCATAAGAATGATTTGGCGGATGCACGCGTAAAGCTCTCTTGGATTGTTGGTCGTGATACGAAAAATCTTGATGAGGAGGAAATCACGAAGGGTGCAGTGGAGACTGTGGCCGAAAATACTGCTGATGGTATTATCGCGCCCATGCTGTACATGTTCCTTGGTGGTGCTCCCTTAGCCTTTTTATATAAGTCCATCAATACCATGGATTCCATGGTGGGCTATAAAAACGACAAGTTCCTGTATTTTGGTCGCTGTGCTGCCAAGCTGGATGATTTGGCCAATCTGATTCCCGCGCGTATTACGGGCTTAGTGATGATTGCGGCTGCCTATTGCGTGGGCCTGAACGGTGCCGGCGCCTGGAAAATCTTTTGGCGCGATCGTTATAATCATTTGAGTCCTAATTCCGCGATGACCGAATCGGTTACGGCCGGTGCCTTGAACATTCAACTGGGCGGTGACCACTATTATTTTGGCAAGCTGGTGCATAAGGATACCATCGGTGATGATATTCGCCCGGTTTGTGCTGAGGATATTGTGCAGGCCAATAGGCTGCTGTATATGACGGCAGTGCTCTGCCTGGCGCTTTTCTCTGTAATTTATCTTATTTTTAAATGATTGAGGGTGTAGTAATGTACAAATATGAGCATGGCGGAGATATCTATACTCAGGAGACTACTGCCGATGGCAAGCAGTTTGTAGATTTTTCTGCTAATATCAACCCTCTTGGATTGCCCAATAGCGTGAAGGAAGCAGTGAAAAATGCTTTAAAGAGCTGCGTAAATTATCCCGATCCCTTTTGCCGCCGCCTCACTAAGGCCACGGCCGAATTTTTACAGGTGCCGCCTGAGTATTTGTTCTTTGGTAATGGTGCTGCCGATGTGCTGTTTCGTTTAGCCTTAGCCTTGAAGCCTAAGCGTGCCCTGCTCATGGCGCCCACTTTTGCCGATTACGAAAAAGCGCTGCGCTCTGTAAACTGCAATGTGAAGTATTATGAGCTTGACGAAGCAGCAGATTTTGTGCCCTATAGGGATATCGTGGGTAAGATTACCTCTCGCAATGATATTGTGGTTCTGTGCAATCCTAATAACCCCACCGGACAGCTGATTCCGCCGATTACCCTGGAAAGAATTCTTATGAAATGCCGGGCGATTGGAGCTAAGCTTTTGGTGGATGAATGCTTTATGGATTTTGTGAGCCAGGATAAGGCGTTTAGCATGCGCAAATTTTTGGCCGAATATCCGGAGCTGATTATTTTGAAGGCTTTTACGAAAACCTTTGCGATGCCCGGCATTCGCCTGGGCTATTGCCTTACCTCTGACATCGAGCTGCATACGAAGCTGCATCAGTGTGGCCAAGATTGGAGCGTTTCGGTGTTGGCACAGGAGGCAGGCATTGCTGCGCTGCAGGAGAAGGAATATCTGCATGAATCTTATTTATTGATTCAGGAAGAAAGAAAGTATCTTATCAAGCAGCTGATTAACCTGGGAGCTAAGGTGTATGGCTCCGAGGCTAATTATATTTTCTTTTATCTGCCTGAGCCGGCAAATTTGGCGGAGCAGTTAAAGGAGCAGGGGTATTTAATTCGCTCCTGTGCTAATTATCATAACTTGGGCCCAGGTTATTATCGCGTTGCGGTAAAAACAAGAGTGCTCAACCGTGGCCTTATCAAAGCAATTAAGGAAGTAAAACAGGATGCGCTCCTTACTGATTTTAATTGATGGACTGGGTGATGACCAGATTCCTGCATGGCAGGGCAAAACGCCCTTTGAGTATGCTGCTCATCCTTGGATGGATGCTGTGGCTGCTAGTGGCGGGCTTGGTCATTGCAGTATTTGTGAACAGGATATTGTTCCCGAAAGCTGTAGCTGCATTCTAAGGCTTTTGGGTGTGGATAAAAGGGATATGCCCCAAAACAGAGCTTATTTGGAGCTTTTGGCTCATGGCAGGGATATTTCCGAGTACGAGATGGTGCTGCGCTGCAATTTGGCTGCCGTGGACGAGGCAGGGCGCTTGGCGGGTTTTAATGCCACCGGCCTTACGCCAACGAAGATGCAGGAGGCAGCAGCCGCTTGTGATGGTGTGCTCAAGGATATTGAGTTTATCCATTTGTCGGAGTATCGCAATTTGCTGATTATGAATAAGGAGGCTGCTGTTTTGGACTGCGCTGTGCGCCCACCCCATGAGAGTGTAGGGGAGGCTGTGGACGAGCTATTGGAGCCGCTGCGCCAGTCCTCGCTATCCCTAGCTTATTTACTCAAGGAAACAAACAAGCGTCTGGCTTATTTAGCTCATGACGGCTTGCATTATATACTTTATCCCTGGGGCCCTTCGGCACGGCAAACGCTGCCGTCCTTTACTAGCCTGCACGGCATTAAGGGTGGCGCTGTGTGCAAGGCCGAGATTGTGGTGGGTATTGCCCGCGCCTTAGGCATGGAAACCTTGATTCCGCCGACGGCGACTGGTGATGTGGATACGGATTTGCGTGCTAAAGCAGCTGCTGCCTTGCAGCTTTTAGCCAGCAATGATTTTGTCCTGGCCCATTTTAATGGCTCCGACGAAGCTTCGCATCGTTATGATTATGCGGCTAAAGCCGCTTTTATTACTAAAATTGACCAGGAGTTTTTGCAGCCCCTGGCTAGCCGCCTGCAGGAGCCGGTGAAGGTTATTGTGTGCGGCGACCATGTGACCAGCTCCGTAACTGGCAAGCATGGCGACGGCTGCACCCCCGTGGTGGCCGGATATTTGCGCAGTGATTTGCTGCAAGATAAGCAGTGCACGCGGTGGCAGCCGCAAAGCTATCACCAAATATTGAACTTTTTGATGAAAGAGAGTGATTGAAGTGGCAAAAGCAATCATGGTTGTGGGTACCATGTCCAACTCTGGCAAAAGCTTGTTAACTGCTGGCCTTTGCCGTGTGTTTAATCAGGATGGTTATAAGGTTGCTCCTTTTAAATCCCAGAATATGGCCCTGAACTCCTTTATTACCAAGGAGGGAGCAGAGATGGGGCGCGCGCAGGTTGTGCAAGCCGAGGCGGCTAATATCGAGCCCAGCGTGCTGATGAATCCCATTCTCTTGAAGCCCACCAGCGACAGTGGCTCCCAGGTTATTGTTAACGGTGAGGCCATTGGCACCATGAAGGCTCAGGAATATTATGCCATGAAGCACACGCTGCGCCCCAAGGTGCAGGAGGCCTTTGATAAGCTATCCAGCCAATACGATATCGTGTGCATTGAAGGCGCTGGCAGCCCTGCCGAAATCAACATCAAAAAGGATGATTTTGTGAACATGGGTATGGCGCAAATGGCTAAGGCCCCCGTGCTTTTGGTTGCTGATATTGACCGCGGTGGCGTGTTCGCCTCCATCTATGGCACCCTGATGCTGCTGGAGCCCGAGGAAAGGGCGATGGTGAAGGGCGTAGTAATTAACAAATTCCGCGGTGATGTGGAAATATTGCGTCCCGGCCTGCGCATGATTGAAGAAAAAACCGGTGTGCCCGTAATTGGCGTGCTGCCCATGCTGAATGTGGATATTGAGGACGAGGACAGCCTTTCCGAGCGTATCAGCGGCCACAGCGAGGTTGATTTAATCGATATTGCTGTTATTCGCACGCCGCGCATGTCCAATTATACCGATTTTAATGTGTTTGAATTGATTCCGGGCGTTTCTCTGCGCTATGTGAAGAACGTGCGCGATTTGGGTAACCCGGATATGATTATCATCCCCGGTACTAAGAATACCATCGGCGACCTGAAATGGCTGCGTCAAAGCGGCATGGAGGCTGCTATTTTGAAGCATGCTTCCAATGGCACCGTTATTTTTGGTATTTGCGGCGGCTACCAAATGCTGGGTAAGAATATTTCTGACCCGTATGGCGTTGAAGAGGGTGGCGATTTCCCGGGACTGGGACTTTTGGATATCAAAACTAGCTTTATCGAGCACAAGCGCACCATTCAAATGCAGGGCTGCTTTGGCGATATCAAGGGTATTTTCTCCGAGCTTAGCGGTATGCCCCTGCATGGCTATGAGATTCACTCCGGCGTGACCACCTTTGATGAAAATCACGCTATGACCAATATTAAGCCCATTCATGAAGAGGGCGAAAGTTTTGCCGAGGGTAACCAAAATATTACCTACAAGATGAATGTTTATGGCACCTATGTGCACGGCGTATTTGATGGCGACGGCATTGCTGCTAAGATTGTTGAAGCACTGCTCGCCAAGAAGGGCCTGCACATGGAGGATGTGAAGACGATTAACTTTGCCGATTACAAGCGTCAGCAATACGATATTTTGGCGGATGCAGTGCGCAAGGAAATCGACATGCAGAAGGTTTACGAAATTTTGGAGGCAGGCGTCTAAATGAAGGATGGCGGCTTGATTCATATTTATTGCGGTGACGGCAAGGGCAAGACTACGGCCTCGTTGGGGCTGGCAGTGCGCTGCGCTGGTCACGGTAATAGGGTGCTCATTGTGCAGTTTTTAAAGAGCAGGCCTACGGGCGAGCTCAAAAGCTTGGCCCTGATTCCCGGCATTGAGCTGATGCGTGGCAAGGAAACGAAAAAGTTTACCTTCCAAATGAACGCGGAGGAAAAGGCGCAGGTGTTGGCAGAGCATGTGGCCTTGTTTGACAAGGTTAAAGCAAAATGCGCTGCCGAGCATATCGACCTGCTGATTCTGGATGAGGTTATCGGCGCTATTAATACTGGCGTTTTTGATAAAGATGTTTTAGTGGATTTTCTCAAGGGCAAGCCGGCGGAGCTGGAGGTTGTGCTGACAGGGCGCAATCCGGCGCCGGAGCTGGTGGAGCTGGCCGATTATGTTTCGGAGATTTGTAAGCGTAAGCATCCCTATGAGCGGGGGATTCCTGCGCGTACAGGTATCGAAAGATAGGGGTTAGCGAGCCCAATGTATTCAGAAAGGTAGTGATTAATATGCAATTACAAAATGTGTTGCCTGCAGATATTGAAAAACGCAGCATGGAGATTATTGGCGAGGAATTGGGCCAAATAAAGATTGACGCGGAAAAGCTGGATATCGTGAAGCGTGTTATCCACACCTCCGCCGATTTTGACTATGCGCGTACTTTGCTCTTTAGCGAGGGCGTAGTGGAGAAGGCGTTGGCTGCACTGCAAAATGGCGCAACCATTATCACCGATACCAACATGGCCTGCACCGGCATCAATAAGATGGGCCTGGCTAAGCTGGGCGCCAAGGCAGTGTGCTTTATGGCGGATGCTGATGTTGCTGCCCGTGCGAAGGAGGCTGGCTCCACTAGAGCGGCTGCCTGCATGGAAAAGGCCTGCACCATTGAAGGACCTGTGATTATTGCCGTTGGCAATGCGCCGACTGCGCTGGTGCGCTTGGACGAGCTGGTAAAAGAGGGCAAGATTAAGCCGGAGCTGGTTATCGGCGTGCCCGTTGGCTTTGTTAATGTAGTTGAATCCAAGGAAATCATTATGAAGACCGGCATTCCCTATATCGTAGCGCGTGGTCGCAAGGGCGGCAGCAACGTGGCAGCAGCTATTTGCAACGCTTTGATTTACAAGCTGACTAGAAAATAATTAAAAAAAGCGTTGACAAATGGGGCATTTGCCTTTATAATAATCTTCGTCGATACAACATCGACCTAATTCCCCGATAGTTCAGTCGGTAGAACACCTGACTGTTAATCAGGGCGTCGTAGGTTCGAGTCCTACTCGGGGAGCCAGCTGATTTTAGCTCTGGGTTTGTACCCAGAGCTTTTTTGTTTGTGTAAGCAATGAGAACTGAGAACGTTGCAGGCTATTTACTAATTTTTCTGCACTATTGCCCAAGATATGGTATAATAGAAGCATCAAAGATTCAGTAAAGGAGTTGTTCCCCATGGAAGATGCTGTATTATACGCTGTGGAAAATGGTATTGCTACCATTACCATGAACCGCCCCAAGAGCTTGAACTCTATGAATGATGCTTTAATCGATGGTCTGCACGAAGCCTTGACCAAGGCTGAGAATGACGAAGCAGTGCGCTGCATCGTGCTCACCGGTAATGGTAAGGCATTTTGCGCAGGTGGTGACCTCAGCTTTTTGAATGGCTTAGAGGGCACTGCTGCCAAGAAAAACTTTATTGCCAAGGTTGGCGCCGTTGCTAAACGCATTACTGTAATAGAAAAGCCCATTATCGCCTGGATTAATGGCGTAACCGCTGGTGCAGGTGTAAACCTGATGCTGGCCTGCGACTTAATCTATGCTTCCCATAAGGCTAAATTTGGCGAAAGCTTTGCCAAGGTAGCCCTGATTCCTGACTGCGGCGGCTTGTATTTCCTGCCGCGCGCTATTGGCATTCACAAAGCAAAAGAGCTGATGTTTACCGGCGATTTAATCGATGCACCCACTGCCGAGCGTATGGGCATGGTGAACGATGTTATCGAAGAAGAATACCTGAAGGACAAGGTTTACGAAATGGCTGCTCGTTTGGCAGCTAGCGCACCCATTGCTATTGGCCTGACCAAAAAATATTTGAACGATACCGGCCTGACCTTGGATGAAGTGCTGAACCTTGAAGAAACCACACAGCCCCTGCTCATGGGCACCGACGACTGCAAGGAAGGTATTGCTGCCTTCTATGAAAAGCGCGCTGCTGTGTTCACAGGTAAATAACTAAAGCTTTACGGAATCGTCAAATAATTCATGCTGGCGATTCCTTTTTCTTTTGACTAAGCGGCACCAGATGTTGTATAATTGTAATATTAGAAGTGTGTCTACTACATTCTTTAGTACTATAGATGGAGGAAATAATGTTAGATTTTGCTTCAATGATTTATCGCATCCCGGCGCTGCTGTTTGCGATTTCTATTCATGAATATGCCCACGCTCAGTGTGCCGACAGCATGGGGGACTCCACTGCGCGCTACATGGGACGCTTGACCTTTAATCCGATGGCGCATTTGGACCCGATTGGTGCTATTTTGCTGGTGGTGGCAGGTTTTGGCTGGGCCAAGGGCGTGCCTATCAACGTCAACAATTTCCGCAATCGCCGCGAGGGTATTTTGAAGGTATCCTTTGCCGGTCCGGCGGCTAATTTATTCCTGTGCTTTTTGGCAGCCTTGATGATGGCACTGTTAGGCCGTATGGGCATGCTTAGCGATGGCTTGTATAAGTTTTTGTTCTGGATGCAGCTGTATAATGTGTGGTTTGCCTTTTTTAACCTGATTCCGGTGCCGCCCTTGGACGGTTCCCGCATATTGAGCGAGCTGCTGCCTGCTAAGCAGTCCTGGCAGTTTAACGAGATTGTGGACCGCTATGGCTTTTATATTTTGATTGCCCTGGTTTTTACCGGCATCACCAGCATGATTATCAATCCCTTGGCGAATGGCTATCTGCGTCTCATTCAGGGGCTGTTGAGCATTGTTTTTTAGGGTAGGCTTATGAGTGATGTATCCTTAAAGCTGACTGCCTTTGAAGGTCCTCTCGATTTACTTATGCATTTAATCGAGAGCAATAAAATTGATATCTATGATATTCCCATTGTGGAAATCACGGAGCAATATATTGGTTATTTGCGCAATTTGCAGGAGTTTGATATGGAGCTGGCAAGCGAATTTCTTGTGATGGCGGCTACGCTTTTGCAAATTAAGTCGCGCATGCTGCTGCCCAAGGAGGCGCGCGAGGATGAGGACGAGGGCGAGGACCCGCGCCAGCAGCTGGTAGAGATGCTGGTAGAATATCGTCGCATTAAAAAGGCAGCGCAGAATTTGCGCTATCTGAAAGAAGAGGCAGACCGTTACGCTAGCCGCGAGCCCATGTTCGCTAATTTGGTGGAGCGCTATGTGCCCAGCTATCCTGTGCGCGATTTGCTCTTGGCCTTGGCCAATGTGCTGCGCGAAACGGGTGGGCGGCCCTTGGCTTATATCGAACCGCAGGCCTTTAGCGTGCAGGAAAAGATGGCCGAGATTTTGCAGCGGCTGCAGGGCTCTGCTCAGGGCTTTTTGCTGAGCGAGCTTTTTGCATCGGGCAAGGCGGGCGAGAAGGTGGCAGCCTTTTTAGGCGTGCTGGAGCTTTTAAAGATGGGGCTGATTACAATTAGTCAGCACCAAGCCTTTGCGCCCATTTATATTTTTAGCAAACAGGGGGAAGCAAGCCATGTATCATGATAAAATGCTGGGAGCGCTGGAGGCAGTGTTATTTGCCGCAGGCGAGCCCTTGACTGTGGCTGAGCTGGCCCAATGCCTGCAGCTGGATAAGCCCCAGGTGTGGGAGTTGCTTTCCCATTTGGAGCAAAGCTATGAGGAGGAGGCGCGTGGCTTAATGCTGCGCCAGGTCGCCGATGGCTACCAGCTGGTGACAAAGCCTGTGCACTATAATGTGGTGAGCAATTTAGGCCGCAAAAAAGAGGTTAAGCTGACCAACGCGGCCATGGAAACGCTGGCGATTATTGCCTTTAAGCAGCCGATTACGCGTGCTGAGATGGAGGCTATCCGCGGCGTAAAGGTGGATGGCGTGGTGAACACACTCTTGGATTTGGGCCTCATTGCGGAGGCAGGGCGTAAGAAGGCGCTGGGCAATCCTATTTTGTATGCCACTACGGAGAAGTTTTTGACTGTGTTTGGCCTGCCCAATCTAGAATCGCTGCCGCCCCTTGAGGATGTACCCGAGGAGGAGCAGCAGGTGCAGCAAGTTCTGGACTTGGAGTTGGATGAGGATAATTCAGTTAATGTTTAGATAAAGGAAAATATTTGATGGAAGAACGTTTACAAAAAATTTTGGCGGCTGCAGGCGTGGCCTCCCGCCGCGAAGCAGAAAAAATCATTACCGCCGGCCGCGTGCGCGTGAATGGCAAGGTTGTGACAGAGCTGGGCAGCAAATTTGACCCGGACAAGGTGCGTATTGCCGTGGATGGCAAGCCTATCAAAGCGGAGACCAAGGCTTATTATTTGTTCTATAAGCCGCGCGGTGTGGTGACTACCATGAGCGACCCGCAAAACCGTCGCAGCATCGCCGATTTTGTGCAGGATTTGCCGGAAAGAGTATTTCCCGTGGGTCGCTTGGACTATAATACTGAAGGCCTCCTGCTATTGACCAACGATGGCGCGTTAGCGCAAGCGCTGATGCATCCCAGCCATGAGGTTAATAAGACCTATTTAGTGAAGGTGCCGGGCATTGTTCCCGATGATAAGCTGGATATGCTGCGCGTGGGCGTGAAGCTGGAGGATGGCTTGACTGCTCCTGCGGTCGTAAACTTGCGCACCTATGACCATGAGCATAATTTTACGCTTTTTGATATCACGATCCACGAGGGCAGAAACCGTCAGGTGCGCCGTATGTGCGACGCTATTGGCTTCCCGGTGCGCGAGCTGAAGCGCATCAAGCTGGGGACGCTGACGCTGAGTAATCTGAGCCGCGGCAAGTTCCGCGAGCTGAGTGACAGCGAGTTGGCGGCTTTGAAGAAGGCGGCTAAGCTATGACTAAGGTTGTAATTATTGGCGGTGGCGCGGCCGGTCTTTTAGCTGGCATCAGCGCTGCGCAAAATGGTGCTGCGGTGACGATTTTGGAAAAAATGCGCCAGCCCGGCAAGAAGATGCTCATTACGGGCAAGGGCCGCTGCAATATCACTAATGCCGGAGAGCTGCCCGAAATCATAAAAAACCTCCCCGGCAACGGAAGATTTTTAAATAGTGCTTTACATAAGTTCACAAATGATGATATAGTAGATATGTTGGAGAGTAATGGCCTCGCCACGAAGGTGGAGCGGGGCAACAGAGTCTTTCCTGTGAGCGATAAGGCCAAAGATGTTGTCGACACGCTAGTGAAGATTTTCACGCAGGCGGGCGGCAAGCTCGTGTGCGACTGCAAGGTATTGGAAATACTTACGCAGGACGGTCATATTACTGGTGTAAAAACCATTAACGGCACCTACGCTGCAGACGCGGTGATTCTTTGCGCCGGGGGTGCCTCCTATCCGGGTACCGGTAGCGATGGCGGCGGCGCCAAACTGGCTGCCAAGCTGGGGCATAATATTATCCCGCTGAAGCCCTCCTTAGTGCCGCTTGAAAGCGACTATCCCTATGTGGAGGCGCTGCAGGGCTTATCCTTGCGCAATGTGGAGGCCACGCTCTTAGCCGATGGCAAGAAAATCGCTAAAGAATTTGGCGAAATGCTTTTCACCCATTTTGGTGTATCCGGTCCCATTATCCTTTCCTTGAGCAATGTTGCCGCCAAGGCACTCGCTGAGGGCAGGGAGGTGGAGCTCGATATAGATTTGAAGCCTGCCCTAGCTAGGGAAAAGCTGGATGCTCGCATCCAAAGAGATTTTACGCAGTACAGCCGCAAGCAGCTTATTAATGGCATGAAGGATTTGCTGCCGCAAAGGCTTATTCCGGTGGTGCTGGATATGGCGTATCTGGACGAGGAAAAGTTCATTAACCAGGTTTCGAAGGAGGAGCGCATGCGCCTATTGGAAACACTGAAATGCTTTGTTGTGCCCATTACTGCGACTCGTCCCATCGCTGAAGCTATTGTGACAGCGGGCGGTGTGGATGTGAAGGAAATCAATCCTAAGACCATGGGCTCTAAGCTCGTCGGCGGTTTGTATTTTGCCGGTGAAGTTATGGATGTGGATGGTTATACCGGTGGCTTCAATTTGCAGGCTGCTTTTTCCAGTGGCTATGCCGCAGGCTTGGCAGCTAGTAATCTAGAATAAAGTGTGGTTAGATGTTTATGAAGAAAATTGTTGTTGCTATTGATGGCCCTGCAGGTGCAGGTAAAAGCACCATTGCTAAGCTAGTGGCAGAAAAGCTGGGCTATGCTTATATCGATACAGGTGCTATGTATCGCAGTGTAGCGTGGAAGTTTTTGCAAACGGGTAAGGAATTCGATGAAGCCTTTATCAGTGCTTTAGCGCAGACCATGGTAATAGAATTTAAGCCTGAGGCTAGTGTGAACCGCGTCTTTGTGGACGGCACCGAGGTTACCGATGCTATTCGCAGCGCCGAGGTAACTGCCAACGTATCCCGCGTGGCAGCGATTGGCGATGTGCGTGCAGCCATGGTGGCGCAGCAGCGCCGCATGGGCGAGGTTGGCGGTGTGCTGATGGATGGCCGTGATATCGGTACAGTGGTATTCCCCAATGCACAGCTGAAAATCTTCCTCACGGCTTCGGTAGAAGAGCGCGCTTTGCGCCGCTACAAGGAGCTTGTTGCTAAGGGACAGGATGTGGACTTAGCGCAGCTTAAGGAGGATATTGCCTGCCGCGACAAGCAGGACAGCGAGCGTGCGATTAGCCCGCTGCGTCAGGCGGAGGATGCGCTGCTACTTGATACCTCCGATATGAATATCGAGCAGGTAACTACAAGAATCCTGCAGCTGGTTGAGGAGCGGGCACAATGATTTACACGCTACTGAAACCGATTTTATGGCTGCTCTTTAAAATTGGCCTTCGGCTCAATGTAGAGGGCACCGAAAATATCCCCAAGGATGGTCCGCTGGTTATTGCCAGCAATCATTTAAGCTTATTAGACCCGCCGGTAATTGGTGTGGCAGCTACGCGCAAGGTACATTTTATGGCCAAGCAGGAGCTGTTCGTGCCTGTTTTAGGCGATATTTATAAGGCGTTAGGTGCTTTTCCCGTGCGTCGCGGTGGCGCCGATAGAGCAGCTATTAAGCACGGCATTGATATCCTCAAGGATAACAAGGTGCTGGCGATATTTCCCGAAGGCACGCGCAGCAAAACAGGCAAGCTGGGCAAGGCTGAGCCCGGTGCGCTGATGATGGCCTCCAAGGCCATGGCAACCATCGTGCCCTGCTGCGTGATGGGTACTGATTATAGACGTCAGGGAAGGATTTGGCCCAAGGTTACTGTGCGCTTTGGCAAGCCCATTTATTTCCCAGCTGACGCTGTAGTAAATAAAGAATTCTTACATGAGATGACTGAAAACTTGATGCAGCATATTGCTGCACTGCAGGCTGGTGAAAAGGCATGATGGAAATCAAGGTAGCACAGCACTGTGGTTTTTGTTATGGTGTGAAGCGTGCGGTGGAGCTGGCCCAGGGGGCGGCTCGTGAGCATGTGCAGGGAGGAACGCTAGGACCTCTTATTCACAATCCCCAGCTGATTAATGAATTGGCGGCGCAGGGCATTGCCTGCCGCGAAGGCTTGGACGAATTTAGTCCGGGTGAAACTGTTATCATTCGCTCCCATGGTGTGGGCCCTGAGGTTTACGCCAAGGCAGAGCAAAAGGGCCTAAAAATATTGGACGCAACCTGTCCCAATGTGCGCTTGGCTCAAAAAAAGGCTGCTCAGGCAGCGGCAGATGGCTACTATCCTGTCATTGTTGGAGAAAAAAATCATCCGGAAGTAAAAAGTATTTTAAAATGGGCAGGAAAATCGGCTATCTGTATCGAATGTATAAAAGATATCTCTAGTGTGCCGCAAAAGGAGCGGTATGGAGTCATAATCCAGACCACTTTTGAGCTGCAAAAATTTGAAGATATATTGCGAGAATTGCAAAAGGAACGCCCGGGAGAGTATCGTGTGGAGCGCACCATCTGCCTGGCAACAAGCCAACGACAGGGGGCAGCAGTGGAGCTGGCCAAGGAGTCGGATGCTGTGGTTGTCATCGGCGGAAGAAACAGTGCCAACACGCGCCATCTTTTCGAGCTTGTGCAGGCTAATTGTCGCAAAGCATATCATATCGAAACTGCTGACGAACTGAATGCAGACATGCTCAGAGATTGTCATAAAATTGGAATCACGGCGGGAGCATCGACTCCTGACCGTTTAATTAAGGAGGCTATTATAGCAATGGAAAACATGGATTTTGAAAGCATGCTCAACGAAAGTATGGAGGTAGAGGTATATCCGGGCAAAATTGTTAACGGTACCGTTATTCAATTGGATAAAGACGGCGTATATGTTTCTTTTGGATATAGACATGATGGCTTGATCACTTATCCCGAATGGAACCCGGCTGTGGCTCCCGAAGAACTGATGGAAACCATCAAGGTTGGCGATGAAGTTGAAGCTAAGGTTATTCCTGGCAGCACCAAGAGCGATTTCGTTCGTCTGTCCAAGGTTAAGGCTGAGCGCGATGCAGCTTGGAAGAATGTTCCCGAGCTGGCTGAAGGCGAAAAACGCGAAGCAACCGTTAAGGTTCTGCGCATCATCAAGAACAAGGCTAAGAACATCGTTGGCCTGGCAGTTGCAGTTGAAGGCGTTGAAGGCTTTATGCCCGCTAGCCATGTAGAGCTGCGCCGTGTTGAGGATTTCACTCCGTACATCGGCCAAGAGCTGCAAGCTGAAATTATCGAAGTTGACCTGGAAAAGAAACGCATTGTTGTTTCCCGTCGCGACCTGCTGAAGGCTGAGCGTGAAGCTAAGGCTAAGGCTTACAAGGAAATGAAGGAAGCACAAGCACAAGCTCGCAAGGAAGCACGCGCTGCTGCTGAAGAAGCTGCTTATGCATCCGTTGAAGAAGGCCAAGTAGTACCCGGCAAGGTTGTTAAGGTTGCTGAATTTGGTCTGTTTGTAGAAGTTGGCGCTGGTCTGGTTGGCCTGGTTCACAACACTGAGCTGGCTTGGGACCGCACCGCTAAGGCTGCTGACGTTGCTAAGGAAGGCGACGAAGTAACTGTACTGGTTAAGAAGATTGACCGCGAAAACAAACGCGTTGCTCTGTCCATCAAAGCTACCCAAGAGGATCCCTGGAAGGTAGAAGCTGGCCAATTCCACATTGGTGACATTGTTGAAGTTGAAGTTGCTCGTTTCCTGCCCTTCGGCGCTATTGTTAAACTGACCGACAAGGTTGAAGGCTTGGTTCACATTTCCGAAATCGCTCAAGAGCGCATTGCTAAACCCGACGACGCTCTGGAGCTGGGCCAAAAGGTTCAAGCTGAGGTTATTAAGATGGATCTGGATAGCAAGAAGATCGGCCTGAGCATTTCCAAGGTTAAACGTGATGCTGAAAAGAACGAATATCGTTCCTACATGGGCAAAAAGAACTCTTCCCTGTCCCAAAACCTGTCCGAACAGCTGGAAAGCTTGGAAAAATAAGGAGAGCTTAAATGCAGCGCGAACAACGTAAGCTGGAACATATAAAATATGCCCTAGAGCTTGGCGATGGACCCGCGACCACGCATTTTGCCGACCTAAAGTTTATACACAATTGTCTGCCGGAGATTAATCCGGCAGACATTGATATATCTGTGAAGCTATTGGGCAAACGGTTACGTTTGCCCTTTTTCATTGATGCTATCACAGGCAGCACGGACGCTGTCACAGATATCAATCGTAAGCTGGCTCAGGTGGCCGAAGCTTGCGGGATAGGTCTGGCGGTGGGCTCGCAATATGGAGCAGTGTGTCAGGGTACAGGTGTTGCCAGCTATAAGGTGGTGCGCGAGGAAGCACCGCATGGCTTGGTGATTGCTAATATGAGCGCCTTTGTGAGCTATGAACAGGCGCTGGCTGCTGTAGACATGCTGGAAGCCGATGCGCTGGAGCTGCATTTGAATGCAGCTCAGGAGCTCGTGATGGCCGAGGGCGATAAGAATTATGCCGGACTGTTACAGAATATGCAGCGTATTTTTCAAGACCTGCCCGTGCCTATTATTATTAAAGAAACTGGCTGCGGCATGGCGAAGGAGCAGTACGCACAGCTTTTAGATGCAGGCTTTTATGTGTTTAACTGTGCTGGTGCCGGAGGCACTAATTTCCCTGCTATCGAGGCCAAGCGCAGTGGCGCCGTCTTAGGTGAAGATTTTGCAGCCTGGGGCTTGCCCACCTGCTGGTCGTTAATCGATGGTCAATGCGTGATTCCTAAAAAGCACTGCCTGCTTGCCAGCGGTGGCATACGCACAGCAGGTGATATTGCTAAAGCCTTTGCCTTAGGAGCAGACGCTGTGGGCATTACTGGTCCTGTACTGCGCTTAGTGGTAGAAGAGGGCGTGGCTAAAGCTATTGCTTATTTTGAAGAGCTGGCCGAGGGCTTGATGCAGTATATGCTGCTCTTAGGCTGCAAGCATCCCTACGAGCTACGCAAGGTGCCTTTGATTATTGATGGCGCAACGCGCAACTATCTGGATTGCCGTGGTTATGATGTGGCAGCTTTGTGTAAGGCCAGAAATCGCTAAATTTATGGCTTTTGCTAGTAAAAATTGTTAATCTTTGGGCATATCTTGTGGTAAACACTTGCCATAGACGTTAGATGATGTTATAATACTATTTAGAAGTATAAGTTTTCTTAGTGAAAGAGTGGGTTACGTACCCGCTCTTTCCGCTTATTATGCAAAAAAACTAAATACAAAAAATTGAATATGGAGGTGATTTAGATGCAGGCAAAAGAGGTAGAAGCACTGATTACCGCACTGGTGGAGCCCATCTTAGCTGATACAGAGATGACTCTTGTAGATGTGGAATATGTGCGTGAAAAGGACTGGTATTTGCGTATTTTTATCGACAAGCCTGAGGGCGTCGAAATTGACGACTGTCAGCTGGTCAGTGAAAAGCTTACCGCAGTGCTGGACGAAAAGGACCCGATTCCGGATAAGTATTTTCTGGAGGTTTCCTCTCCTGGCATCGACAGGCCGCTGAAAAAGGACCACGATTTTGAAGCAGCCTATGGAACAAAGGTGGACATCATGTTCTATGCTCCCTGGGAAGGCTTAAAGAGCCTGGTGGGTGTTTTGGAATCCCATGATGATGATGCTGTGTGGGTTAGAAAAATAATTAAGGGTAAGGAATTTAAAACTCCTGACCGTATTGAACGTAAATTAATCGCTGTCATTAGACCGCATATTGACTTTTAAAATTCACAGAAAATAGGAGGCGTAGTAAGTGAACGCAGATTTTATCTCAGCCATTCAAGAATTGGGAAAGGAGAAGGGTATTGAGCCCGAGCTTCTGTACCAGGCTGTTGAGGACGCTTTGGTTGCTGCTTATAAGAAAAATTCCAATACTAACCAAAATGTTAGAGTGGATATGAATAAGGAAACCGGTGAAATTCATGTATATGCACAACGCACTGTAGTTGAGGGTGTGCCCGTTGACGAGACTGAAATGACTGTGCAGGAGGCGCAGGCTATTGATCCTCGTTATCTGGCAGGCGATATTGTAGAGACTGAGGTAACCCCGAAAAACTTTGGTCGTATTGCTGCTCAAAATGCTAAGCAGGTTGTGGTACAACGTATTCGTGAGGCCGAGCGTGGACAGGTTTATGAGCGCTTCCAAAGCCGCAATCAGGACATTGTTACCGGCATCATCGAGCGTCAGGAAAACAAAAATGTGTATATCGATTTGGGTAAGGTAGAGGCAGTGCTGACTCCTAATGAGCAAATTCCCGGCGAGATTTATCAATATCATGATCGCATGAAAACCTTTATCGTAGAGGTTAAGCGCTCTGCTAAGGGACCACAAATCGTTGTTTCCCGCACTCATCCTGGCCTCTTGAAGCGTTTGTTTGAGCTGGAGGTGCCTGAAATTCACGATGGCATCGTTGAGATTAAGTCCGTAGCTCGTGAGCCTGGCATGCGCTCTAAGATTAGCGTTTATACCGCTGACGAGAATGTGGACCCGGTTGGCGCTTGCGTAGGCCACAAGGGCATGCGCGTGCAAACCATTGTGAACGAGCTGCGCGGTGAAAAGATTGATATTGTTAAATACAGCGAGGACCCCGCTCAATATGTTGCCAATGCTTTGAGCCCGGCTAAGGTTGTGAGCACCAATGTGAACGAGGCAGAAAAGATTTGCCGCGTGGTTGTGCCCGATTACCAGCTGTCCCTGGCTATCGGCAAGGAAGGCCAAAATGCTCGCTTGGCTGCTAAGCTGACCGGCTGGAAGATTGATATTAAGAGCGAAAGCCAAGCTAAGGAAGAAGAAGCTGCTTTAGAAGCAGAGCAAGAAGCATGATGAAGGTTAAAAAAATTCCGCAGCGCAAATGTGTGGGCTGCAACGAAATGAAGGATAAAAAGGCTTTACTGCGCATTGTGCGTTCTCCTGAGGGTGAAATCAGCCTTGATTTGACCGGCAAGAAGAACGGACGTGGCGCCTATGTGTGCCCCAATAAGGAGTGCATCATGAAGGCCGTGAAGGAAAAACGTCTGGAGCGCGCCTTAGAAAAGCCCATTAGTGATGCTGTAACACAGCAATTGCTGGAGGATTTGGAGCATGGCCAACAATAAGCAAGCCTTTGCGCTTGGTTTGGCCCAAAAGGCAGGCAAGCTTGTATCGGGTGATTTTGCAGTGAAGGCTGCATTAAAGGCCGGTACGGTTCAGCTGCTTGTAGTGGCTCAGGACACTGCGCCCAACTCCAAAAAGGAGCTTTGCTATTTAGCCGCACAGGCCGGGGTGCCGGTGCTGGAGCTGTTGACCCGCTGGGAGCTAGGAAGCGCCATAGGGAAAGGTCAAAGAGCTGCCGCCGCCATCACGGATAGCAATTTCGCCAGCATGCTACAGGGAAAATAAATCCCCTTATGTCTAGTCTGGAGGTGGATGCATGAGTAATAAAAGAATATACGAGGTGGCTGCCGATTATGGCAAGCCCGTTAACGAAGTACTAGATTTGCTCAAGAAGCATAATCTTGAGAAGAAGAATTTTAGTGGCGCTGATGAACAGGTGATGGCTGTGATTCGTAATGCATACGATAAGAAGCCTGAACCTCCCAAGCCGGCACCGAAACCGGAAAAGAAGCAGGAACCCCCGCGTCAAGCACAAGCTGTGAAGAAGGAACAACCCAAACAGCAAAATAATAATAAAAACGGTCAGAGGAATATGCAGCAAAACAATCAAAATCAACGCAACAATGGCCAACAAGGCCGCCCAGAAAATCGTCAGGGCAATAATAACGCTCAACAAGGCCGTGACAATCGCGGTCAAAACCAAAATCGCGGTAATAATAATGCACCTCAAGGCAATCGCGATAACCGCCAAGGCCAAAATCGTGGCAATGGCCAACAGGGAAATAGAGAC
>OBLI01001392.1_pt1 | contig 23735 bp, 26 predicted proteins | sample 1519701 | NCBI WGS metagenome assembly OBLI01 (sample SAMEA3663005, study PRJEB22513) | pig gut metagenome | biome: pig gut; feature: pig-associated habitat; material: faeces | place: France | collected 2012
GTACCAGTCTCAGTCCGTTCCCATAGGCTGAATCACTGCACATAATGGCAATCGTAGCATTTGATTTCTCATCTTGTGATGCCTTTATAAAATCCAGAACAGGCGTATTATAAATGTTGAAATCTTTCTCTGTATGTACTGCTTCATAATAAGCTCTGACCGCTCGGCACATTCTTCGGCAAAATTGCTCAATATCGATACGAATGTCCATTCCGTCAGAGTTCATGGTTGTCTGATCCAGCTGACAGACGGATGTCCCACAGTTCACACCCAGATGGAAGCGGACCGGACTTTCATTCTCGTCATTCAGAAATCCTTTGTTCTGATGCAGATATTCACAGCGAAGCTGCCAGCAGCGGTCTCCGCAGATATAGGGCTTCTCGTCTGTCGGAGATAGTTTGAAATACGCTCCGGCATATTCATCAAACCAGCGTATGTATTGACCGCCCACATCACGGGTCGGGTTTTTCTGCCGATCCAGCATGATCCGGCCATCCCGATATCGCTTGACGATCTCTGGGAAGGCAATACCGCCGCAAATATCAGGTAGGGTCAGTGCCAGTGCCAATGCCGACTGCCAACGTTCATCCTCAATGTTTTGTTCCACTTCTTCCACACGGTGTAAAAATGTAAAGCTGACATCTCCCCGCATCGTCTGTGCCTCCTAAGAAAAGTCGCCTGCCGGAATACCCGACAGGCGACGAAATTTACCGGTTATACTTCCGTCATCCACAGACCGTGGAGATTGCAGTATGCATAAACAGCAACAGCCTTATCATCGCCCAGACAGAAGGAAACGTTGGGAGCATCGCCGGGTTTCAGTGCCTTGCGCTGGCCACCGTTCTCGGTCTGAACATAGACCCATTCAATAAAGTGCTCCGGGATCATGGGATGATCCACGCTGCCCACATTGACGTTGATCACACCGGCCTCTACAGTGACAACAGGCAGATGCTTCTCGCCGCTGGCTTCCACAGTGTTGGGGATCAGAGCCTCCATTTTCTGGCCGCAGCACATCATAGGCACGCCGGAGTCATGGATCATGCCCACCAAATTGCCGCAGTGACGGCAGATATAAAACTTAGCGTTCATTTTTGTTCCTCCTTAATAGTTCTCTGCGCGGACCTCGAAGAATGCCTGAGGATGCTTACATACAGGGCAAAGCTCAGGAGCCTTAACGCCCATCATACGGTTTTCTCGCATCCTTGTGTTCTATGATATATCATCCGGAGTGTTTCTTCCGTGATGACATCACCGATTTAGTTGTGTTCACCACACTCGTGAGCGTGTTCATGCTGATGGCAGATGGAACCGGTGGAGATCAGCTCGCCACGGAGATAGGTTTCCACCGCCGTCTGAGCTTCGCCCTGGACACCGACAATGACCTCCACGCCACGCTCGTTGAAAATGTCTACAGCACCGCCGCCCATGCCGCCGGAGATAATGACCTGTGTGCCGTTGTCTGCCAAAAAGTTGGGCAGGAAGCCGGGGCGATGACCGGGATTGGGAACGGAATTGACTGCAACGATCTTGTCGTCGGCGGTGTCAAAGAAGATGAAGTTTTCACAATGGCCAAAATGTCCGGCCACCTGAGTTCCCATAGCTGCTACTGCGATTTTCATAATAATCTGCTCCCTTCATAATTCCAGCAGTTTGCAAACTGCTTCATAGATTTCTTTCAAAGCATCCCGGGCAGGACAATCGATGTCCGCAATGGATATTCCTTCGTTGATGGCTCTGGATGCGCTCTTATCATAGGGGATTTTTCCTGCAAAGAGAATGCCCTCATCTTCACAGAAGGCCCGTATCGCCTTGGTGTTCTCTGGACTGATATCCCATTTGTTGACGCAGACTGCCAGCTTCGCCTGAAAGGTCTCGGCGGTTTTAATCAGTCGCTTTAGGTCACTGATACCGGACAGGCTTGGTTCTGCCACAACAAGCACCAAATCCATGCCGCTGACCGATGCAATCACCGGACATCCAATACCGGGCGACCCGTCAATAATGGCAAGGGGTGTTTCCGGAGCATTTTTCAGCATTGCCATTTTTACATCAGTGACCAGCTTTCCGGAATTGCCTCGGCCCATTTTCAGCGTTGCCGTGGAAAATACGCCATCGTCCAGATACAACTCCTTGCGGCCCGCCATATCGGTATGCAGCGCAACTGCCTTTTGTGGACAGACATAGGCACAGACACCGCAGCCCTCGCAGGCATATTCATTGACGGCATAACCGGTGGTTGCTTTTTCAATGGCATCAAACCGGCAATGGCTTTGACAAGCACCGCAGCTAATGCATTTTTCCGGGTCGATCACCGCCTTGTCGCCCCCGTAAAAATCAGAAACGGTGGGCTTAACCGTCTGCTCATACACCAGATGCAGATTGGGTGCATCCACATCACAGTCCGCAATGGCCTTTGTCTGGGAAAAACGGATAAAGGCTGCCGCTGTTGTTGTCTTGCCGGTGCCACCCTTGCCGCTGAGGATCAGAAGTCGTTTCATACTGCACCTCCGATCTTGCAAAGCAGCTCCTCGAACAAACAGCGCATCTTCTCGTCTGTTGCTGCCGCGATCTGCCCGTCCGCTGACAGCACCGCAATTCGAGGGTCATAGGGAATCCTTGCAAGGACCGGCAGATCCTTTTCCTTGCAAAATTGTTCCAACGGTTCATAGGGTGTGTCCTGTTTGTTGATGATCACACCGCACTTTTTTCCCAGCAGCGTCACCAATTCGTGAACCATTTGGAAGTTGTGAAATCCAAAGGCAGTAGGCTCTGCTACCAACAGGCAGTAATCCGCATCCGTCACGCTCTCCATCACAGAGCAGGCGCTGCCGGGCGGACAGTCGATAACGGCAAGTCCATCCGCCTGTCTGAGCGCCTCACGGATCACCGGAACGCCGGTCGCCTCGCCGGGGTTCAAAATTCCGGTCACGACCTTGATATTTCCGCGCTTTCCCACTTCAAGTGCGCCAATCGCTTTCGGCTGCTCTGTTATGGCACGCTCCGGGCACACCAGCATACAGCCGCCGCAGCTGTGACAGACCTCGGAGAATACCATTGGTTTTTCTTTGATATACATTAAGGCATGGAAACGACAGAATTCCACACACTGCTTGCAGCCGGTACATTTTTCTGCATCGAACTCCGGCAGCAGCGTACTAACGATTTCTGTCTGCGTCTTTTCCGGCTTCAAAAAGAGACGCCCGTTGGGTTCCTCCACATCACAGTCGATGTAAGTCCCCTCTGCGGCCGCTGCAATCAGATTTACCGCAACAAGTGTTTTACCCGCACCGCCCTTGCCGCTTAAACAGGCGATCTTCATCTTCCACCATGGAAGCCGCCGTGAAATTCGGTCAGTTCACTGAGTTTGCCATCCTCAAAAGCGGTCAGATCATCCACTGCGGCTTTGTTTGCGGATTTATAAATTTTCATACCTGCTGCCTTGAATACGTCTGCTGCGTTTTGTCCGCAACGGACCGTGATCAATACATTCACACCGTTATCCACAAGGAACTGTGCTGCCTGGATTCCGGCACCGCCATGAGCCTGTGCTGCCGGATTCTCTAAAATGGTATCCTTACCGTCTTCCCAAAACAGGAAATACGGCGCACGGGCCAGAACGATACAGACATCCTGTTTGTTTTCATCCAAAGGAATTGCAATTCTCATTTTTCTATCCTCCATAATATTTTGTTGTACACAGCCCCTGCGGTGCCGCCTGCATCCGCCGCAGCCGCAATAGTCTTCATTTCCATCACAAAGCTGAAAATCTCCACCCTCGATTCGGATGGAAAGTCCATCTACCAGAGCATCTGCCAGCTTCTTTCTTGCGGAATTGTAAATCAACTGTACAGTGGTTCTGGCCACCTGCATATAATTGCTGCATTCCTCCTGAGAAAAGCCCTGCTTGTCAATCAGACGGATCGCCTCATATTCATCCACGGTCAGAATCACGGAAGCTTTGCAGGAAGTATCTCCGATAGGCTGGAATTCTTTCGTTGTTGGCATTTGGCATACTTTTCTGCATTTTTTCGGCCTCGGCACAGTGTTTACCTCCTTACAAGTACTGTGGAGTACCTTTGCGGCTATTATAGCATTATTTTTGGCATATGTCAATTACATAATTGACATATGCCAAAAAATGTAGTATGCTATAGTTGATTAGGGGGGATACCATGAGCTTTGAATCTTTCTTTCCGGTGTGGGATAAACTGAATACAATACAGAGAAATCGCATCTTGAGCGGACTTATTACCAGACAGGTAAAAAAGGGAACGGTTATCCACAATGGCAGTATGGACTGTACCGGACTGCTGTTGGTCAAATCCGGACAGCTTCGCGCCTACATCCTTTCCGAGGAAGGGCGGGAGATCACGATTTACCGCCTGTTTGATATGGATATGTGCCTGTTTTCAGCGTCGTGCATGATGCGCTCCATTCAGTTTGAGGTGACCATCGAGGCCGAGAAAGATACCGAGCTTTGGGTCATTCCTGCGGAGATTTATAAGACCATCATGGAAGAATCCGCTCCGGTAGCAAACTACACCAATGAGCTGATAGCCACCCGGTTTTCTGATGTGATGTGGCTGATTGAGCAGATCATGTGGAAAAGCCTTGATAAGCGAGTCGCTGCATTCCTTCTGGAAGAAGCATCCATTGAAGAAACCAATGAGCTGAAGATTACCCACGAGACCATAGCCAATCATCTGGGATCTCACAGGGAAGTCATTACCCGAATGCTTCGCTATTTCCAGAACGAGGGTATGGTCAAACTGTCCCGTGGTACTGTGACCATTACAGACGAAGAAAAGCTCCTGGGACTGAGCGAATAATGAAATCGTTGCGAAATCGCCACCGGTATGTATGTACCGATGGCGATTGTTTTATCCGTCTTTTTTGTCCTTTACCTTACAAATAAGCTGCGTCATTGTACCCATTGGGCAGTAAACGCACCAGCTTCGTGGCTTATACAGTACCATCGTAATCAGTCCAAGCACGGTCGAAGTCAGCATCACGCTGTAAAAGCCAAAGGCAAACTGTGCAACGCCCGGATGGAACAGTGTTCCGTGATATGCCCAATTCCAAGGTAATTTGAATGTCCAGAGCAGTGTTACGACTTGTTTTAAGTCCTGCACTCCTGCAAAAACCAAATAAGTATTCCAGAGCATCTGAAAAAACATCACAAAAAAGAAAATCAGGAAACCGTACCGAAACCATTTGCTTTTCATCCACCTGGGAATATCCTTTTTCCGTGATAGTCCGAAGCGTCCACCCAAGATGCCGAAAAGTTGTCCCCGTCCGCAGTAGCGGTTACAATATCCTTTTGTTCCATTGGCTATGGAAATAGTCAGTGGAACAAGAAAACAAATCAGCCCCAGCCACGCAAACAGGATATTAAAGAATCCCAGTACTAAGTAGGTCAGCGATGCGATCCAGAGATAATCATACCAACGCTTTTTCTGCTTGCTCATGCCTCTACCTCCTGAATCACAATTACGCTTGCCGGACATTCCTTTGCACACTTGCCGCACCCAACGCATTTTTCCAAATTCACCTGTGCAGCCACACCTTGCCTGATTTGAATTGCCCCAAGGGGGCAAACCTTAACACAACATCCGCAAGCAACGCAATACTCCTGATCCACGAATGCCTTTCGTTTCTTTTTGATCGCCGCCATAATAGCCCTCCCTATGTTCCTTTGACAGTTGGTATTATAGCAGAAAGCATGATATTCTTCCGTGATGACATCACCAAAGCAATACCTACCCCACATTTCCAATGATACAGGAAATGTGGGGCGTTCTTATTTATCCATACCACAAGCAAACGAAGATTCCACAAGCGCACGGTCATTGACAACCGCATCATAGAAGCGGAACCCTCCGGCAAAATTATAGGCTTCATACCCATAGCCTTCCAGGATCCGGGTGGCAATATAGCTGCGGAGACCGCTCTGGCAAATGACGTAAACCGGCTTGCCCGGTTCGATCTCATCCAGACGCTCCCGCAATTCATCCACAGGAATATTGACAAAGCCTTCAATGTGCCCGCTGCTGTATTCCCATGCGGTGCGGGTATCCAGCAGGATGACACTTCCGTCCCGGGGCAGCTTGTCTGCATCATGAAGATGCCACTGCTTCAGTCCCTTGGAGATGTTGTCGATCATGAAGCCTGCCATATTCACAGGATCTTTCGCGGAGGAATACGGGGGTGCATAGGCCAGATCCAGATCTTTCAGCTGCGTTGCTTTGAGCCCTGCGTGGATAGCGGTAGCCAGAACGTCGATACGCTTATCCACACCATCGTAACCTACAATCTGAGCGCCCAGCAGGCGGTATGTACCCTTCTCAAAGACCACCTTCATGGTCATTACCTTGCCGCCGGGATAGTAACCAGCATGACTCATGGGGGACAGAATGACAGTATCAACATCCAAACCTGCCTTGCGGGCGTTGGTTTCGTTGATGCCGGTGGTAGCTGCGGTCATATCGAATACCTTAATAACGGAGCTTCCCTGACTGCCCAGATAACGGCTGTCTCCGCCGCAAATATTGTCAGCAATGATACGGCCCTGCTTGTTGGCGGGACCGGCCAGAGAAATCAGGGCATCCTCGCCGGTAACGTAATGCTTCACCTGTACGGCATCGCCTGCAGCATAGATATCCGGAACAGAGGTTTCCATCCGGTCATTGACCACGATACTGCCTTTGATACCAAGCTCCAGACCGGCTTCCCTCGCCAAAGCGGTATCCGGAGTGACACCGATGGCCAGCACCACCATATCGGCATGGAGCGGGGCGTTGTCTTTCAGCAGTACATCCACGCCGCCATTTCTTTCTTCAAATCCTTCCACGGTATATCCCAGCGCCAGCTTGACGCCGTGTTTGCGCATTTCGCTGTGGATCATGGAAGCCATATCGGCGTCAAAGGGATTCATCAGCTGCTTGGGACGCTGGACAATGGTCACATCCATGCCCAGTTCCCGCAGATTTTCTGCCAGTTCCAGTCCAATGAAACCGCCGCCTGCCAACACAGCAGATTTTGGATGGTTCTGATTGATATATTCCTTGATCCGGAAGGTATCCTCTACCGTACGCAGGGTAAACAGCTTATCGATACCAACACCGGGAAGTCGGGGCTGGGTAGGCTTTGCGCCGGGAGAGAGGATCAGCTTATCATAGCTTTCCTCGAACACCTCATCGGTTTCCAGATTCTTCACGGAAACGGTCTTGCGCTCCGGGTGGATGGCGGTGACCTCATGGCGCACCTTCATGTCCACGCGGAAACGGGAGAAGAAGCTCTCCGGTGTCTGGAGTGTCAGTTCTTCCGGATCAGTAATGACATCGCCGATATAGTAAGGCAGTCCGCAGTTGGCGTAGGAAATATATCCCGAACGCTCAAACACAACGATCTCTGCCTGTTCATCCAATCTGCGGATTCTTGCTGCAGCTGTGGCACCGCCAGCCACGCCTCCTACGATCACAACTTTCATGTTACCGTTCCACCTTTCCGGAATAAGCGGCAATTCCGCCGATATTGTTTACATTGGTATATCCCATCTGCTGCAGCATACCGGTTGCCTGACGACTCCGGGAGCCGGAATAGCAGTATACGAACAGAGGGATCTCTTTATTTTTGGCCAAAGAACTGATTTTGTCAAGTTGCTGCAGAGGCACATTTTTGCTGCCGGGGATATGGCCTTCCCGGTATTCCTGCGGGGTGCGTACATCCACCAGAACCGCATCGGCGGTAGCCTTATATTCCTCTACGCCTTGATTGATATTTACCTGTTTGAAAAAATCAAAGAAGCCCATAATCACACCTCCTTACAGCATCCCAAGAATTGCGTTCTTGGGTCTTGCACCGGAAATCTGCTGAATGATCTTGCCATTTTCCATTACCACCAGGGTGGGAATGCTCATGACGCCGAACTGGCTGGCCAGCTCAGGCTGTTCATCCACATTGATCTTGCCGACCTTGATATCGGATCGCTCTCTGGCGATTTCTTCCACGATAGGAACCACCATACGGCAGGGACCGCACCAGGGTGCCCAGAAGTCCAGCAGAACTTTTCTGTCGGAATTCATCACTTCGTTTTGGAAGTTATTTCTGTTGATATTGATAGCAGACATTTTGTTGTCCTCCTTGTTTTCTTTTGTGACCTCATTATATCCGGAAAAATGAACGGCTTCCGTGATGACATCACCTAACAAAGAGCAAATGTCAGAATAATCCATTATACCTGGGGAATGGGTAATCCACTTCATAATTTCTACATAGTTCCATAAAGCGTTTTGTTGATGCTGTGAGAAACTTATCCTTATGATGGATCATGTAGAAGTTTCTTTGGAATCGCAGCCCCTTCACACCTATAGTAACAACAAGCCCTCGTTCTATGGCAGGAAGAATCATTCGATGGGGCAGGACAGAAATTCCCAATCCATTTATCACCGCATTGACCAATGCTGTTGTACTCATAGCTTCCCATAGGCTTGTGTTTGTACTTCCTGCTTGTCCGAAAAGAGAAAGCAAAACAGAATTATTCCGGTAAATACATTCAATAAAAAATTCTGGTGGATCGTTCTGCATCCACCAGAGTTTTTGCATATATATTTTCCAATCCGCTATAATCCGGCCAAAAAGATTTGTTATCCGTTTACGGTGTCGCCCGGCCAGTCGTTGATGCCACCGAATTCTACGATATTCATATAGCCTAACCTGACCAGTTTTTCAGATGCCTGCTTGCTGCGGTTTCCACTGCGGCAGTAGATCAGGATCAGCTGATCTTTATCAGGTAGTTCGGGAACTTCCTCTGTCCCGATGGTTTCATTGGGGATGTTGATGGCACCGGGAATGTGTTTTTCGCTGAATTCCTCAGGTGTGCGGACATCTAAAATAATGTAATTGCTTTCTTCTTCCATCATAATGATCGCCTCGTCCATTGTGATCTGGCGATAGGTGCCTTCCTGAGCAGCAGGTGCTGCGCAGCCTGCCAGCAGGAGCAGGGTCAATAAAAACGGGATATATTTCTTCATAATAATCTCTCCTTTGGTAAGTGGGGTGACAGATGCCGCCCCACTTATCTATTTAGGTCCGTGCCATTCCGTCCACACTCAGCACTACGCCGGTGATATAGGATGCTTCATCGGAAGCAAGGAACACAAAGGCATTGGCGATGTCTTCGGGTTGCCCCAGTCGGCGCAGAGGGATTCTTGCAATCATGGGGTCGATGACTTCCTTTGGAACCGCTTTCATCATATCGGTCTCGGTGATGCCGGGAGCCACAGCATTAACGCGTATGCCCTTGGGGCCAAGCTCTCTTGCCAGGGACACAGTCAGACCATTCACCGCAAACTTGGACGCAGGATATGCAAATCCACTGGGCTGACCGGAAATGCTGACCATGGAAGAAGTAGAAAGGATTACGCCGCCACCTCTTGCCACCATACATTCTGCTGCTGCACGAGTGGCATTAAACACGCCTTTCACGTTCAGATCCATGACCTTGTCAAAGGTATCCTCAGTGTATTCCATAAACGGAGTGCTTTCCGATACACCGGCGTTGTTCACCAGAATATCCACGCAACCGTATTTGGCGGTAGCCTCCTTGAAAGCTTCCCTTACGGATTCCAAACTTGCAAGGTTGGGGCTGATGCCTGCAACAGTGGTTTCCGGATATTTTTCCTTCAGTTGAGAAACCGCCTTATCGGCAGAAGCCTGAGAGCTTGCTGCCAGAATGACAGTAGCGCCTTCCTTCAGAAATTTATCTGCGGTAGCGAAACCAATGCCACGGCTTCCACCGGTAATGATCGCAACTTTATCCTTCAGTCTCATATTGAGTACCTCCTTGGTTTTCTTTATGGATGTAGTATAACCGAAAGATAAACTGAGTTCCGTGATGTCATCACCTAACAAAGAGCAAATGTCAGAATGGCAAGGATCGTAGTTTATTGAATTCTGTACAGCAGTCAAAAATGCCGCCCGCAGGATTTCTCCCACGGGCGGCGTGTGGTCAGCTATCCAAAGGTTTGTATTCGGTCACAGTTTTCAAATAGGTTTCGGGATCGCCGTTGAGTATCAGCTCTGCGTCAGCATTGATGACTTGCTCTCAGGTGTCAGCCGGGAGAAGAAATCCGATCTTGCCGAGAAGCTGATTCGCGATTGTCTCTCCGACGGCCGATACCCGCAACAGGCGCTGATGGACAAGGCTAAGCGCATGGATATCTCCAAGCGGATCATTGACGAGGTAAAGAAGCGCTTGAACGTTCGATCGGTGAAGGACGGTAATCAATGGTTCTGGCAACTGCCGGATGAATTACCGCTGTAAGGTTGCAACATTGCAGGGGGCCAGATTCCTGCATCCTTGCAATGTTCCTCTTAGGCAGTAAGTTTCGGCGGGGATGCAAGGGAGCCCTTTTCGAAGGGCGCTCCCTGCCGGGGAGCTATCCGCAGATAGCAGGGGCAGCGCCCCTCCGGGAGTATCTGACCGCAGCGGCGGGAAGATGCTTCCGGCATCCCCCTCGGAGAGCGCAACAGCATCTTTTGATGGCTCTGCTGTCAAAAGTGCTTTTGCGTTACTTTCGCAGAAAGTAACAAAGGCCGCTGCTGGCGCAGCGTAAGGAAAGGATGTGATTTGAAATGAAAAGAACGATCAGTGCTGAGGTCGGGAAAGGCTCCGTCAATCACAACAGCCGGAAATTCAAGGCAGCGAACGTGGACCCGGAGCGTACCCATCTCAATGTAGAATACTGCAACGAGCCGATCAAGAAGGTGTACCACAAGCTCTTCGATGAAGCCCTGGAACGGTATAACTCCAAGCAGACACGCTCTGACAGACAGATCGAGAATTATTATGAAAAGATTCGGACTGGTAAGCAGGAAAAGCCCTTCCATGAATTGATTATCCAGATCGGCAACCGGGATGATACGGGATCTGGAACGGAGATTGGAGAGCAGGCCAAGGCGGCGCTGGATGAATACTACCAGGGCTTCCGGGAACGAAACCCTAATCTCTACGTCTTCTCCGCCCACCTTCACATGGACGAGGCCACGCCTCATATCCATATTGATTTCGTTCCCTTCACCACCGGGAGCAAGCGGGGACTTGATACAAGAGTATCGCTGAAACAGGCTCTTGCTGCACAGGGCTTCCGTGGCGGCACCCGTGGAGCAACAGAATGGAATCAATGGGTACTTTCCGAAAAGAAGGAGCTCGCCATTGCCATGTTCCGGCACGGCTTTGAATGGGAGCAGAAAGGCACCCATGAAGAGCATTTGAGCGTAATCGACTACAAGAAGCAGGAGCGTACAAAGGAGCTCGCTGCCGTGGAAGAAAAGCTGGCCGACAGTTCAGAGGAGTTCAAAATTCTTGCCAAGCGGATCAACAATTTGAAGGATGGTGAGCATGACTATTACGAAATGGAGCAAAAGCTCGCCTCCGATCCGGAGTATCAGCTCCCGGAGCCGCAGGCATTTATGACGGCCAAGAGCTATAAGGCCAAATATGCCGAGCCGCTGATCAAAAAGCTAAGAGAGATGATAAAAAGCCTCATTGTACAGTGCGCAAAGATTTGGGATAGCTACCACCGGATCAACGAAAGAAATGGGAGACTGTATAAGGAAAACGAACATCTGATAGCAAGTAACAACCGGTTCAAAGAGGAAAACACCGCCCTGCGGGAGCAGAACAAGGATTATGCTCTTCTTCGGAAGGTGTTCGGGAGCAAGCAGGTCGATAATCTGGTGGCACGGGCCAGAGAAGAACAACAGGCAAAACGGCGGCAACGCCAAAGAAGCTATGATTATGAAAGGTAGGGTCAAACAATGGAAAAACAGATCTATGACGAAAAGAATGGGCTGTGGTACAAGCTGCACGGGGATTATTATCTCCCGTGCCTGACCGTGCCACCCGAAGAACGTCGTCCCATCGGCGTATGGGGCCAGCGGCATCTGCGGTATCTCCGGCAGCACCGCAAGGCGCTGTACACAGAGCTGCAGATCACCGGCAAGCTGAACGGTTATCTGGCCGATCTAAACGAGCAGGCGGAAAACATGTTTCTTGAGCTGGTAAAGCAAATGGCAGCTCGGGAGAACGTCACAGAACAACTCAAGGCCCAGAATCAAATGCTCTGGGTGCAGCGGATGAATAATATCCGGGATCGGGCTGTAGAGGTGGTCAACAACAATCTGATCTACGCATAAGGTTACGGCGCCGGGGATCAATCCCCGGCGCTGATATCTCTAGCCGAGTTTTCTTTGAATAAAACACACATGTCGAAATAATAAATAAACTTCGACATATGTTGCTATTGCGCGCAAAGACTCCGTATGGTAAAATAATAACCGTAGACAAAAGCCGCCGCCAGCTGGCACTGGCGGCGGCATAGGGTAAAACCAGTGGTTTACCCAGCGCTCTTACAAGCATCTTTATCATAGCATTTCTATTGCGCTTTGTCAATTTCCACTGGAGAAAGGACGCGCAAAAACATGGCGTTTTCAAACAGTGTAATAGCTGCAGCCTGGCAGCGTTCCGGTGGCAGATGTGAATGTTGCCGCACCACCTGCGGGCACGGTTCCCGCCGTTGCAACAAAGCTTTGAACTGGTATGCACGCGGTAACGACTATGCGTCAGGCGGTTGGGAAGCACACCACAAGATTGCGGTGGCTTCAGGCGGGAGTGACACACTATCTAACTGCGAGATTCTGTGTATTGCCTGCCATAAGAACACCCGTACATACGGACGGTAATCACCAGTGGCGGGCAGGCAGGTGCCTGCCCGCCTAAATTCAGGAGGTCGAATCATGTTTGATCCGAAACAACCTTATAACGAATTACCACTGATCTCTACACTCGAAATCGACTCCTCCACCGGCCTTGGAAAACTTGCAGAGGATACTCGGGTTGCAGTCGAGATTTTGAATTACGCTGTCAAAACACTGCCTGATCCTAATATCCTTTTGGATACGCTTGCGCTCCAAGAAGCACGGGCTAGCAGTAATATCGAAAACATCGTAACAACAAATGATGATCTGTATCGGGGCGTTGTCTTTGAAGACTTCACGGCGGAGGCAAAAGAAGTCAGCCGCTATAAGGATGCTTTGTTTGCCGGCTATACTCGTATGCTGGATAAAGGCTTGATCTCAACAAGCGATATTGAAGCAATCAATGGGCCAGTCAACCAGAAACAACCCGGCATCCGTACAAATCTTCCTAATTTTTCTGACTTAACCAGGATTGCGAACCGCAGGTCAGATGGTGAGCTTGAGATTATCTATACGCCGCCCCACGGGGCAGATCTCCTTCATAGATTGCTGATTGATATGTTGGACTTTGTCTACGACGATGACACCTATGATCTCCATCCGCTGATCAAAATCGCGCTTGCGCACTATCAGTTTGAAAGTATCCACCCCTTCCGGGACGGAAACGGCAGAACCGGTCGTATTCTGAACGTTTTGTTCCTATGCCACAAAGGGTACCTGGATTTCCCGATTCTGTATGCCAGCTCCTATATCATCAAGAACAAAAACCGATATTACGAGCTGCTGAAAACGACAAGAGAAACCGGCAGATACGAGCCGATCACGGAGTTCATGCTCCAGTCTTTCAAGGAAACCGCTGAGAAGACCCTGAGTATCGTCGAGAGCATACGGGCGCTGATCGTACAGTACTCCGACAAAGAATACCTCACCACACTGAAGGGCCAGCTTGAACCGCTGCAAAACACAGTGAACGTTATTTTTAAGAAGGTCTATGTCCGGGTTGCGGATCTTGTAGAACTGGGCATCCACCGGCAGACAGCAGCAGCGTACCTGGATCAATTTGTTGACCAGGGACTGCTAAGCAAAGACCGCATTGGGCGGGACAACATTTACAAAAACATCAAACTGCTGGAACTGTTTGATTACGATAGTGAGGAAGCAATATGAACAACATCACATTGACAGCAGACGTAAACAGCAAGGTCAACCTTGTAAAAAGTATTGCAAATAAAGCCCGTGGGCCCTACACTCCGGAGAAATACGGCAGCGTCATCATCCCTATGGCGATTATCCGCCGTTTTGACTGCATCCTGGCTGACAAGAACGCCGCTATCGAAAAGATCCTGCAGGCCGCCTCCAAGGTCAAGGGCATGACACCTGATAAGCTGGAGGAAATGGTCAAGCGTTCCTGCGGGGTGCCTTTCTATAACGCAAAGTGCGTCTCTCTGGAACAGCTGGTAGGCGATAGCGACAATCTGAATTCTAATTTTCTGGAGTTCATTGCGGCATATTCTCCCAGCATTCAAAGGATTCTGCAAAGCCTCAAATTCCGTGAAGAAGTGGAATTCATGATCAAGAAGGGCATTCTGTTTGAGGTTGTGAAAGCCTTCTCGGAGGTGGACTTCCATCCCTCTACCACAAGCCCCATGGCCATGGGTTATATCTTCGAAGAGATCATCCGCACCTACAAGGCCAATGCCGAGGCCGGTGATCATTACACCCCCCGTGAGGTCATCGAGCTTTGCATCGACCTGATGCTCAGCGAGAACGTGGACAGCCTGAAAAAAGAAGGCAAGATCATTCGCATCTACGACGGCTGTTGCGGCACCGGCGGCATGCTGACCACGGCGAAGCGTATGCTGACCGACCCGGAGGAGGGCTTCAACATCCGCGCGGAGAATATCCGGCTATATGGGCAGGACAACAACCCGGAGGCCTATGCGGTCTGCCAGGCAGAGATGCTGATGCTGGGCGACGATCCTTCCTATATCCGAGAGGGCAATACCCTGACAGAGGATCAGTTCCCCGGGGAAAAGTTCGACCTGCTGATCACCAATCCTCCCTTCGGCGTGGAGTGGAAGACGGAAAAGAGCGCCGTGGAAAAAGAGCTCAAGCAGCCTAACAATCGTTTTGTAGCCGGGACACCCCGCGTCAGCGACGGGCAGCTTCTGTTCCTGCAGAACTTGCTGTCTAAGGCCGAGGACGACGCCCGCGTGGCTATTATCCTGAACGGTTCCCCGCTGTTCTCCGGTGATGCCGGAAGCGGTGAGAGCGAGATTCGGCGCTATGTGCTGGAAAACCATCTGCTGGAGGCGATCATTGCGCTACCTGATCAGATGTTCTACAACACCGGCATCTATACCTATGTCTGGATCCTCTCCAAGAAACCCAATCCCCGGCGCAATCACAAGATCCAGCTCATCGACGCCACCGCCCTCTATGTGCCCCAGACGCCGAAGTCCCTCGGCAACAAGCGCAAGTTCATCGACGATACAAATCGTCATAAGATCGTGGCGGAGTACACAGCTTTTGCGCCCTCGGAGATCAGCAAGATTTTTGACGCTGACGATTTCGGTTATACTAAAGTGACCATGGAGTGCCCGCTGTATGACGAAAAGGGCAATAAAGTCATTAAGCGCGGTGTGGTGCAGGTGGATTCCAAGCGGCGTGATACGGAGATCATCCCGCTCAAGCAGGATGTGGACGCCTATATCAAGGCTGAAGTTCTGCCGTATGTGCCCGATGCCTTCCCCGACCGCAGCAAGGACAAGATCGGATATGAGATCCCGTTTACCCGGTATTTCTACAAGTACACGCCGCCACGCAAGAGCAGCGAGATTCTCAAGGAGATCATTGCCAACGAAGAAGAGCTGCAGCAGACCCTGAAGGCGGTGCTGAAATGAGGACGATGAAAGACAGCGGAATCGAGTGGATCGGCAAGATTCCAGAAGGCTGGGAGCTGCGCAGAATTAAGACCAACTTTGACATAATTGCCGGAGCAACGCCGAAAAGCGGTGAGGCAAGTTTTTGGGATGGCGATATTCCTTGGATCACCCCTGCCGACTATACGACCGAAGGTGTATATGTCTCTGCCGGTCATAAAAGCATTACGCAGGATGGCTTGAACTCCTGCGCAACAAGTCTTATCCCGAAAGGCAGCATCATTTTTTCCAAACGTGCGCCTGTGGGGCTTGTGGCAATTAACAGCAACCCTCTTTGCACCAATCAAGGGTGTTTATCCTGCGTTCCAAAAGATTCGGTTGATGCGAAATACTATTATTATGTCATGAGCATTTATGGCGAACAGTTTGATCTGTTTGCCTCGGGAACAACTTTTAAAGAGATCTCGGCAGACGCATTTGCAAACTTCAAACTGCCATATCCGGATTATGAGACGCAGAAGCGAATCACATCATTCCTCGACGCCAAATGTGCCGAGATTGATGCGCTGATCGCTGCGAAAGAAAAGACCAACTCACTGTTGAAAGAGCGGCGGCAGAGCATCATCTATGAGGCGGTCACCAAGGGGCTTGATCCCACCGTCCCCATGAAAGGCAGCGGCGTTGAATGGATCGGTGAGATTCCAGAGGGGTGGAGCACAAGGCGTGTTAAACACTTGGCGACAGAAGCAGATACTCTTTTCTTAGATGGAGACTGGATTAATAGCGATGTAATAACGGATCAAGGCGTAAGATACCTTACTTCCGGTAATGTTGGGGAAGGCTCTTTCAAAGAGCAAGGATCTGGACGTATTAGCGAAGAAACCTTTGGAAAGCTGAACTACTTGAAGGCACTTCCTGGGGATTTGATGATTTGCAGATTGAACCTTCCACTCGGACGCTGTTGCATTATCCCTCCAGAAGAACCCTATTATGTAGTTGCGGTAGATAATGTTATCCTTAGGCCGGACTCCAATATGGATAAACGGTATTTAATGTACTGTATGAATACACCCGGTTATGCGGCATCTGCATTTATGGCTGCGAGCGGAACAACGATGCAGAGAATTAGTCGAACTGACTTGGGAAATCTGAATGTTCCTATTGCACCATTTGATAAACAAATTGAAATTGCAGATTATCTCGATGTACAATGCAGGGAGATTGATTCGGTTATCATTTCGATAGATTTAACCGTCCAGAAGCTCAAAGAGTATCGCCGGAGCCTGATCTATGAGGCGGTTACTGGGAAAATAGAGGTGTAAGATGGACTGGCTCTCAACAATTGTCGGTGCAGCAATAGGCTTTGTTTCCAGCATAGGAATAATTATCGTACAGCGTTTGCTCGATAGAGCCGGAAAAATAGAGATTTATGCCAAAGCTGTGTATGATCGTCTAACCGGCACTCATACATGGGGCTTTCACAGGAATGCAGACGGTATATTTCTGAATGTTCCGCTTTGGATAGAGATACAAAATCTATCAAATAGCACTCGAATTCTAAGAGACATCAACCTGCTGCTTGTTGCCAAGGGTAAAGAGTTGGCAACGCTGATTCAGAGCAACAGGACTGATATCAAAGGTCAGGGCCCCTATTTATATGCAAATGATGGGAGTTATTCTCTTTCACTCGGCGGCGCTGAAATTAAAAAGATGGATTGCCATTTTTTGCTCAAAGCAAGTTCAGATGTTCCGCCTTTTGATGAGATTGTGCTGAGATATTACGATGAAAAGAACCGTGCTCACAAGTTCTCGTTGGGGCAGGTTGAAGGAGATTGGACAGTAAAAGAGTTCCCTCGCAGCGGGGAATGGATAAAGTTGAAGGAGAAGAGATGACAGAAGGAAAAGCGGAGTATTTACAGATGATCCAAGAGCCCATAAGCAGAATGTCTACAGCTTCTGCCATATTCAAGGGCTTTGCAGCTACAATCGTATCCGGCATTGCAGCACTTACATATTGCGATGTTCACCCGACTGTTCTAGCACTCTCCTTTGTTCCAGTGCTGCTGTTTGCCTTGCTCGATATTTATTACTTGAAACTGGAGAAGAAATATCGGTTTTTGTTTGACCAGATTCGAAAAGACGAACATCCGGTTGATTTCTCGATGGAGCTTACACGGGATAATAAATCAGCCAAATCACGGGTATGGGATTGTGTCAAGTCTCCGAGTATATGGCTGTTCTACCCAGCCATGATTGGAATCCTTGTTGCTGTCTATATTCTTAAGTTGAAAGGAGTACTATAATGGCAAAAAGGCAAGTGTTTTTTAGCTTTCGTTACTTATATGATGCTTGGCGCGCTGGCCAGGTCAGAAATATGGGGAGGGTTTCTGATGATTCGACTTTTTCTGATAATGACTGGGAGGCTGTTCGGAGCAAATCGGATTCATCTATAGAAAATTGGATAAAAGATCAAATGAAAATGCGTTCCTGCGTTGTCGTCTTGATTGGTGAGCACACGTCAGGAAGAAAGTGGATTAACTATGAAATTGAACAGGCATGGAAATCCGGGAAAGGCATTGTCGGCATCTATATACATGGGCTAAAGGATAAAGACGGAAAACAGGCCCAAAAAGGAAAGAATCCATTTGAGGATTTCTGCATTGATACCACTTTCAATTACATTGTTCACCACCATGACCCGGCAGATAAGAATGAGAAAAACCTTGCGAAAGTAGTTAAGGCATACGATACACCATTTTCTACGAGCACTTATGTGTACGACCACATTAAAGAAAACATAGCAGATTGGATTGAAGAGGCTATAGATATCCGCAATAGCTATCCCAAGTAAAATCAACCTTCACCGCTGAGGGTGCCAGACCTCGGCGGATAAAGGAGGCATCATCATGGCAGAAAAAGATTTACGGGAAAACCCATTCCGGGATGAGATTTATGACTACCTTCTTGCCCACGGTTATGTGGCCGGGCAGAAGGCAGACTATGATTATAAGCACGCCTTGGACGTCGGCAAGCTGTTCACCTTCCTGGAAGCCACCCAAAAGGACGAGCTTGCCAAGTTTAAAGCAACCTACGGTTCCCGCTATCAGGAGCGGTATGTGGAGCTGCTGTGCCAGAAAATTGAAAACCGTGGACTGCTGACCTCTCTGAACGAATGGGTAGAGGATTACGCCAGCGGCACCAAGTTCAGCCTTGCCTTTTTCAAGTCAGGGCTGAATGCCATGTCCGAAGGGCTTGAGCTTTATGAGAAAAACGTGTTTTCTATCCGAAAGGAGTTTAGCTTTGAGGATAAGCCTGAGCCCTATCGGGTAGACCTTGCACTTTTTTTGAACGGCATTCCCCTTGTGATGATCGAGCTGAAAAAGCAGACAGCCGGGCAAAGGGCGGTCTTTGAGGGCACAAAGCAGTTCCAGACGACGCGCAATCCGGATGAACTGATCTTCTCCTTCAACCGCCGTACACTGATCTACTTCACGCTGGATGAATTTGCCGCCTTTTTGACCACACGCCTAGATCGAAAGGAAACAAAGTTTCTGCCATTCAACCGGGGCTCTGAAGACGAAGGCGCAGGCAATCCGGTTGTTCCTGGCAAGCATAGCACCTGCTATGTCTGGGAGGATATTCTTCAACGGGATATGCTGCTTCGAATCATCCGGGAGTTCATGTTCATTGACGATGAGGGCGCAATGATTTTCCCGCGCTGGCACCAGCTTCGGGCTGTTTTGCGCTGTGAGAAAGATGTTAAGGAGAACGGTATTGGCGGACGCTATCTGATTTGGCACAGCGCTGGCAGCGGCAAGACGAAGACCATCGCCTGGCTGGCGAAGCGCCTGATCAACAATCCGGCTATCAATACGGTCATCGTCATCAGTGACCGTACGGTTATTGACGGGCAGTTGGGTGCTGAACTGATGAACGTCGATGGGAAAAAAGGCGTGGCGCAGCATATTGACACAACCTCTAAGGATCTGCTGAAAAAGCTGAACGATGGCGGGTATATCATCGTCACGACGCTGCAGAAATTCCGCCCCATCCTCAATGAGATCAAGCGGAACGAAGAACGTAATTATGCCATTATCATCGACGAGGCACATTCATCCACCGCCGGAAAGTCCATGTCCAAGGCTTCCGAGACACTGACAGGCAAATCACTGAAAGAGTCCGTCGAACTGGACGATATTTATGACGATCTGGAGGATGGGCAGAATCAACTGATTCAGGATGGAGTCGCTATCCGCAGCACCAGAAACGTCAGCTATTTTGCTTTCACCGCAACGCCGAAGAAGGAGACGATGGAGCTCTTCGGTACCCGTACTGAGATCGGCAAGACATACTTTGATAAGTATTCGATGAAGCAGGCGATTGAGGAGCGGTTTATCCTCAATCCGCTGCTTTGCTATACCTCCTATCAGGACTTTTATCGTATTGAGAAAAAGAAGGAAGATGATACCGAATACGACAGCGCAAAAGCGCAGGCTGCGATCCTAAACTATGTGACGACCTCCGATGAAGTAATCCAAACGAAAACGGAGATCATGTTGAGCGATTTCATCGAGCGACGCCAAACCTGGCTTGAAGGCAGAGCGAAAGCCATGATCATTACGCCTTCCCGCAAACATGCCGTGTGCTATAAGCTGGCTATAGATGAATATCTGAAAAAGCATGGCTGCGGGTTCCGCTCTTGCGTCGCCTTTACCGGCACAATCGAGCTTGACGGGTTAAAGTTCACCGAAGAACAGATGAACAAGGATTATCTTGAACACGGTGTTCCCTATGATATCAAATCGATTATCCACAAAAACGACGACTGCCGGATTATAATCGTCGCCGACAAGCTGCAAACGGGTTTTGATGAAGATGCTCTTTGCGTCATGTATATTGACAAAAAGCTGAACAGCAGCGTCAAGGCTGTGCAGACGATCTCCCGTTTGAATCGTACAGCTCACAATAAGCGCACCTTTGTAATGGATTTTGTCAACAATCCGGATATGATTCAGGCGTTCTTTACACAGTATTACGGCGGCGAACTGTATCTGCCCACCGAGAATGAGACTGATCCAAACATCCTATTTGCGAAACGGGACCACATTTTGGATTACTGCGTTGTCACTCTACTGGATGCGCAGAAGATATACAGTTTGATTTCTGCCAATGAAGAAAGTAGTGGCGAATTGACATCGTTGCTTGCCAGTATTTCTCGCAATTACCGTGCTCTGGAGCCTGATCGCCGGAAAGCTTTTGCTCTTGAACTGAAGAAATTTGGAAAACTGTTCTACTATATCTCCGCTGTGTACAATGTATGGAATCCAGATATGGAGCAGTTGGCTGTTGTCTTTAGTGTCCTTTACAACGTACTCTATGAGAGAGAGGTTACGCCGGATATTGACGCCTCAGAGCTCGTTGAACTGGTCGAGTACTCGACAAAGCTGTCCCAGGAGGAATTCACGATTATTCTATCTGCGGAAGATCAGGCATTTGACGGCATTTCAACAGATGTTGCTGCTGCAGATAGGACTATGTCTGTAATTGATGAGATCATCGAAAAGTTTAATCTTCGCTATGCCCACGCCGATGAGGAGATAGGCGATATTATAACTGACCTTAGCAGTGATAAAGATCTGCAGTCTAACGTGCAGAACAGCAGTACCAGTGCATATGAAGCTGCAGTGGCAGAACGCCTTTCATCTCGTATTATGGACGGCTTATTTGATGGAACAGTTAATGGAGATACTGAGAAGGCGGAGTTTTACACTGAATTAAGTGAGAACACCTCAGCACTGATTCAAATCCGCAATTCGATCATTCGGAAGATTAAGGATCTCTTGCTCGCAAGTTGATGACAACACGGTGACAACAAAAATCTTGATACTCCAAGATTTATAGGTAATGCGAATAATCTGGATAATCTGAGCTAAATGACCTATACAAAATCGTTTAGCTTACGGTTTCCAGGAGCGAGTGGGAATAATGCCAAAAACGCTGAAAACCCGCGTAAACACTGGGCTTTTGAGGTTTGAAAAAGCCTCGTGACAACGTTTTGACAACAAATTCAGATTATTCATAAAAAAGAGCTAACAGATTTTTGTTACAAAATCTGTTAGCTCTTTTTTGTTGCTTTTTATTCTCATTATGAAACAGCATTTCACAGACGAAAGAACGGGTATCAGTTACACCTTGCAGGGAGATTATTACCTGCCCGACCTTGCATTACCTGCCGAAGAACAAGTCGAAGTCGGCATTTGGGGACAACGGCATTTGCAGTATATCAAGGCGCACCGCAAAGGTTTTTATACAACCTTGCTCACAAAATGCGAACTGAACAGACACCTTGCCGATGTAAACAAGCAGGCAGAGGATATGTTTTTTCGGCTTGTAAAACAGTTGGCAGAGCGTGAGGGCGTGACAGAAAAACTCAAAGCGGATAACCAAATGGAGTGGGTCGCTCGAATGAATAATATACGCAACAAAGCCACAGAAATCGTAAACCACGATATAATTTACAACTAACTGAAGCACGGCGGCAGGGAGAAATCCTTGCCGCTATTTTTTGAAAAAAATAAATTTGTGTGTCACCTTTTATATTGCCCGTGCATCTATATATCAGAACAGCGAAACGGTGGTGTGGTTATGGTATTCAGCAGCTTACAATTTATCTTCATATTTATGCCGATATTCTTCGGGTGCTACTATATTGTGCCTGACAAAATAAAGAATTTTATATTGTTTATCGGAAGTTTATGTTTTTACTTTGTGGGCACGATTCATAACCCCGAACATTTTATATTGTTTATACTCAGCATTGTTGCGGATTTTGCGGTTGGTATATGGATTGAAAAATTTCCTGCACGCAAGAAGGTGTTATTAGCCACAGGCATAATTTTTCATTTAATCAATTTTGCCGTATTTAAGTATTCCGGTTTTGTAATAAATGAAATGGGCAGATTAAATCCGAGCTTTAATTTTACGGCAGATGTTGTATTGCCTATCGGCATTTCTTTTTACACCTTTCAAGGAATTTCATACATTGTTGATGTTTACAGAGGAAATGCAAAAGCAGAAAGAAGTTTGCTTAGATATGCTGTATATATTTCAATGTTTGAGCAACTTATCGCCGGCCCGATTGTTACTTACGGTCAAGTAGAAAAAGAACTGTATAAACGGAAAATCAAAGTATCATCTGTGCTGAAAGGTATGGGAGTGTTTATTTTCGGCTTAGGATTAAAAGTATTGCTTGCTAATCCTATCGGAAAACTGTGGTCGCAGACTTGTGCAATCGGGTTTGAAAGTATATCTACACCGCTCGCATGGATGGCGATAATAGCATTTTCTTTTCAAATATATTTTGATTTTTTCGGTTATTCTTTAATGGCAATCGGACTTGGAAAAATGCTCGGATTTAAGTTGCCGAAAAACTTTGAACATCCATACACCAGCCTTACAATGACAGAATTTTGGCGGCGGTGGCATATAACACTTGGGGCTTGGTTTAGAGAGTATGTATATATCCCTCTTGGTGGAAATCGCAACGGCAAAATTGCCACTGTTAGAAATTTGCTTATCGTATGGTTGTTTACCGGATTATGGCACGGAGCAGGATATAATTTTGTTTTATGGGGTACGTTTTTATTCCTTATCATAATGCTTGAGAAATTTTTTATAGGAAAACATCTTAATAAAATGCCTGTCATTGCACACCTTTATATGATCATATTGATTCCGATTACTTGGGCAATATTCGCTATTGATGATATAGGGCAGCTTGGGGTGTTTTTTACTCGGTTGTTTCCGTTTTTCGGTCAAGGTGTATGGTCGATATTTCGGTATGACTACATAAAATATTTAAGTTTATATTATCCGTTTTTTATTGCAGGCATATTGTTCTCGACGAGATTACCGTTTAGTATTTTGAAACGAATCAAAAGCCGTGTCATTATAGGCTTGCTTCTTGCAGTAATATTCGGTGCAAGCGTCTATTGTATGTACCGTGGCTTTGATGATCCGTTTTTATATTTTAGATTTTGAGAGGTAAAGAAAAATGAAAAAGTCAAATTTAGTTACGCTTTTGTCCTTATG
>OBLI01001393.1_pt1 | contig 23734 bp, 15 predicted proteins | sample 1519701 | NCBI WGS metagenome assembly OBLI01 (sample SAMEA3663005, study PRJEB22513) | pig gut metagenome | biome: pig gut; feature: pig-associated habitat; material: faeces | place: France | collected 2012
AACACGTATTGACTATTTGCGGGAAATACCGGCAACGGTTCACTTCCTCTCATGCGAACCATTATTGGAATCTCTTGGCAACCTTAATTTAGTTGGCATAGAATGGGTCATTGTTGGCGGAGAAAGTGGTCCAAAGGCTCGCCCAATGCGAGAAGAGTGGGTTATGGATATTAAAAGGCAATGTGAAAACCAAGGCTCAGCCTTTTTCTTCAAACAATGGGGTACATGGGGTAGTGATGGTATCAAGCGAAACAAGCATGCAAATGGAAAGTTGCTTAATGGCAAGGTGATTCAGGAAATGCCTGAAAAGTAGCCTATATGTGCTGGTGAAACTGACCCTCTATTTTGAGGGCGACCCTGTAAATGACCCTGTAAAATTAACTGATAGGCAGATTATAAGATTATGCAACAGAATGAAAACAATATACTCATCCATCAAAAGATATTGATGATGTTTCTTGCCTTTGTCTGGGCAGACGCTCAGGCGGTAGTGATTCCTGCGGGAACATATTATTTCGACAACAGTAAAGTAAACTACTCTACTGTTAAGTTCGTATATGGCAATGATGCGGAGAACGTTACACATATCCTGCAACTGACAAAAACAGAGGAAGGACTCTGGACTTTCAACATAGGAAAGACGGTGGAGGGACAGACTCACTATTTCTTCACTAACTCGGCATTGGAGACTGGCGAACACTACGAGAAAGTGACAACGGTGAAAGACCTTATCGTTCAGAGAAGTGAACACAGGACTCAGACCTTCAAGGATGTGGACAATGTGCCGATGGTAGTGGGAGCCACATTTGTGCCCAACTCATCTGACCTTTACACCTCTGGAGTATGGAAGAAAGAGGGTGCGACGGCATACTCCGGGACATTGCCCGTGATGTACATTAACACGGAGAACAAAGCTCCAATAACTTCCAAGGATGTATACGTGCAGGCGACATGCTATGTTGCACCGATGGGAAACGAAGAATGCCCGGCTTCGGGCACTAAGGAAGTTCCGCTTACCCTGTCTGTCAAGGGCAGGGGAAACTGGACGTGGACGGGATTCAACAAGAAGCCCTATCGCCTGAAGCTCGCTGCTGGGGAGCCATTGCTCGGCATGAAGAAGTCGAAGCATTTTGTGCTTATGGCGGGGGCTGACGACAATCTCGGCTTCATGAGAAATCCTCTCGGGTATGAGCTGTCGAGACGTATGAAGCTGGCGTGGACTCCTGACTGCCGACCGCTTGAAGTGGTGCTTAACGGAGACTACATAGGGCTATATTTCCTGACGGAGAACATCAGGGTGGATGAAGACCGAGTGGATGTGACGGAACAGGCAGACTGCTCAGATGATGACGTGACAGGAGGATGGCTCGTGGAGGTGGACAACTACTACACTGACCCTCATATATCAGTGAAGGTGACTGACAAGAGCCAGGATATATGGATTACCTACAAGTCGCCCGAGGTGTTGTCTGCCGCCCAGGAGGACTATCTCCAGAGACAGTTTGACGCCATTCGCGATGCTGTGTATAATAAAGACAGGAGTTCTACGGAATGGGAAAACCTCATTGATATGTATGCCATGGCAAGGGTGTATGTGGTGCGAGAGATATTGCAGGACGAGGAAGGCTTCCATGGCAGCTTTTATCTTCACAAAGAGAGCGGCAACGACAGTAAATGGGTGGCTGGTCCAGTATGGGATTTCGGCAATGCGTACGACAACAACCGTTATAAATATATTTGGGACCACCCGAAGTTTGAGTGCTTCTTCATCGACCAGATATATCAGTTTCCGCACTTTCAGGAGGCAGTGAAGAATGTGTTTGGCGACTTCTACCGTGAGGAGTATTCCTCTATCGACCACTTTATCGACAGTTTCGCCGCCTCTATATCTTCGGCAGCAGTGAGCGACTACAGCCGTTGGCCTCAATACGGCTCCGAGAATCTCACTGCCAAGGCATCGACTATCAAGTCGTATCTTCACGACAAGATGGACTGGCTTGCAAAGCAGTGGGGAACGACTGGTTCTGTCGGCATCGATGGTCCAGCCTGCGGCAACATTGACAAATACCTGCCCAACGTTGTCTATGACTTGCAGGGCCGACGGGTCAAAGACACTTCGAAGCCAGGTGTATATGTATATAAGAACAGGATATTGTTGAAATAGATAGCTATAAATCACGGACGTTAACTTGCTGAAGCTGCCTCTGTATCTTGCACACTTGACAAAGCCCCCACAATCTCGCGCTTTGATAACCGAACAATGTGCACCGAAGTCCAAGAACTTTGTCGATTACCGGACCCACAAAATGGGAAAAATGCTCCCTCACGTGAAATATTCCTCCGAAAGGAGTGATTTTCTCAGACTTCATGCTTATCTTTGCCATGTCATTGATGATTTTTGCTTGTCTTGATTTGCAGCACTAAGGTAAGTGAAAAATCTGACATGGCAAAATCCTGAACTGCTCGGCTTTGCCGCTTGTCGCAAGCAAGAACTTTTTGTTGCTCAGGTACTTATAAAAAAGTTAAACTAAAGTGCTGCGGAATTTAGGATTATGTCTTATATATATAACACATTTATTGTATTGTTTGAGTATTTGGATCTGTATTTTAGAAGTGAATTGTTAAAACGATATTGGATAGCATTATTTCTTTATTCCTTGACAATTCCTTCTGTTTGTGCTCAATCTGTATTATCTGAATACGTTAGGTGTTTAGACGAGGGTGAAGACCCTATTGAATATGTCTTTAATTTGTTTGAGACTTCTGACGTCGTTATATTAGGCGAACGTGATCATAGGGATGTTACACAATATGAGTTGATTAATAAATTGATTGCTGATCATCGTTTTGCGGAACGAATTGGATATGTTTATACCGAAGTAGGGGTTGTAAACATGACTGAAAGGGCTAATAAGTTGATTAAAGGACTATTTAGGACTGACGATGAATATAAAAAAGCTAAGTTGGACTATCTTAGAGATGAAGACTATAATTTCTGTTGGGAGAAAACAAACCGCTCTTATTTTATTGATAATCTATATTGCGTTAATAGTCAATTGCCTAATGAAATAAAAATAACATTAGGACTTACTGATGTGGAATTTGATTGGTACAAGGCTAAATCACCAGCAAAATACAGAAAGTGGTATTATAAATACACCGTTGCTGATTCTGAAGGTAAGAATGATGTGCGTGATAAGAGTATGGCTAAGAATTTCATAAAACAATACAAACGCCAGAAACCGATAAATGGATGCAGGAAAGCTCTTCTTATAACCAATCAACCTCATGCAATAAATAATAAATCAGCAAAAAACGAAGGCTATTTAATAAAGAAAGAACTAGGAAATGACAAAGTTAAAATAGTATGTCTCAACTGGGTTGATTTTTTTAATTACTCTGGACCTCGTGAACTGATAGATCAGGGTAAATGGGATGCTGCTTTTGAAATAACAGAGTGCAAGCCTGTTGGATTTAGTATAAATGATACTCCCTTCGGGAAAACAACCTATAATAATTGGTGGGCTGATAATGGAACAATATGGCAAGATTATATGGATGGGATAATATATTACGAACCATTTTATAAGTTCAAGGCTTCTATTGGTGTAGAGGGATTTATGGATGACAGTTGCAAGGAGGAGCAAATGCGTAGATTAAGATTGAATGAAGTAGTATCGTATGATGTAGATTATGAATCATACAAGAAATATTTCAATACGGTACGAACTTTTCCTTGTGAAGATGTTGATGCTCTGAATAAAAAGAAGGAACAGATAAACAGATTGATAAGCATTCACAAGAATGGCATAAAATAATTTGTAATAGTGTTGCGGAATTAAGGTTATTTACTAGGGTGTACAGTTCTATGTTCCACTTTCTGATATTACAATGTAATTCCAAAGCTTTGATATTTAAAGTGTTACTTATTTGAAATGGACTAATTTTTAATCATAAAATAGCGATGTATAATTGAGGGGGTATTCGTTGTTTGCATAACATCTGATTCTCATAATGTTAGAAGAAGTACAAGCTTCTTTTTAACTCGAAAATTAGAACACAGAACTGGACACCCTAATAAATAATTCACTAATCAACGACGTACATTCCAGAATTTATCTTGTGAGATATTCGTTATATGCCAATTATTCACTACCTTTGCACCCGGAAAAAGAATATCAGACTCAAGATAATATGGTAAGACAATGTTTCATTCTTTTCGGTTGCCTCGCTCTTGGCGAGCTTATAGTCAGCATTACGGGCATAAAATTGCCGGCAAGCATCATTGGTATGCTTATCCTTACGCTGCTGCTCAAGCTGAAAGTAGTTAAACTGGAGTGGGTGCGCGGCCTTACGGATTTCCTCATTGCAAACCTCGGTTTCTTCTTCGTGCCGCCAGGCGTGGCTCTTATGCTCTATTTCGACCTGATAAAGGCTGAGATAGTACCAATAGCCATGGCTACGCTCCTGAGTACCATCATTGTCCTACTTATTACGGGACACACGCATCAGGTGGTAAGCAAGGGAGAGAATAAGGTGCGAGAGAAAATACACAACAAGAAACAGGAATAACGTATAAGAAGTTTAATAATCATCAGGATAATCGATATGAAGACCATTCTCTGCAACGAATATTTCATGCTCGCCCTGACATTCGGCATATACTTTGCAGCCAAGAGCATACAGCGCCGTCTGGGCTGGGTACTTTTCAATCCCATACTTGTGGCCATAGCTGTCATTATAGTCTTTCTGCTGTCCATGGACATACCCTACGAGACATACAACGAGGGTGCCAAGCTGATAGCATTCTGGCTAAAGCCTGCCGTTGTGGCTCTTGGCGTGCCGCTCTATCTTCAGCTGTCTTCCATCAAGAGCCAGTTTCTGCCAATATTGGCCTCACAGACCGTCGGCTGCGTTGTCGGAATAGTGAGCGTGGTGGTCATAGCCAAGATTTTTGACGCATCAGATGCCGTTGTACTGTCGCTTGCCAGCAAGTCGGTAACAACTCCTATTGCAATGGAAGTGACACAGGTGCTGGGCGGAATACCCTCGCTCACGGCTGCCATCGTGGTGATAACAGGACTTATCGGGGCCATAATAGGTTTCAAGACACTCTCCATAGGACATGTCAACAACCCCATGGCCCTGGGGCTGTCCATGGGAGCAGCATCACATGCCCTGGGAACATCGACGGCCATGGAGCGCGACCAGTTTGTCGGGGCATACGCCAGCCTTGGCCTGACCCTCAACGGCATCCTCACTGCCCTGCTTACTCCTACGGTTATAGAGCTGATGGGGTGATACGCTTATCGCCCCACCGCCAAGAGCAGTCAGGCTTCCGACTTCAGACTCGTATATAGTATGTCTGTTCTATAGCAATACTGAAGTCCTCTGCATCTACTTTCAGTGTCTTGAACACGTCCTTGCCATCGGTTTCAATCTTTATCCAGAATGTCACCTCTTTATCAATTGCCGTTTCAGTTTTTTGTTTACATTTGCAGCAGTTCAAGACTGCATTATATGAATTCGGAATTAAATCTCAAACTCATCTCAGCCCGTACCTCTTTTTTGCAGTCTCCATTCGCCTTGTTAGCTCCTCCTTTGTCAGTTCTTCATCTTCTCCTCCTCTTTCTCGCTGTCCCAGGGCAACACCATCACGTTCATAGGCTCGCACGCCAGCAGAATTGCCTTCAGCTGTTGGCAGAGTCAATAGCCTTACGCTGCCGGGCCATCTCCCGCTGGCTCGCATCAAGGTATCTGCGTGTCTCATTCAGTTTTTCTTTCAGGGGGTTCATAATGTTCTCTACAAGTATCCGAGTGGCATGATTTGTACCTTTGCAAGGTAAACAGCACCGTTGATATTGCGCTTTCTCAGCTGCGCTAGTTGTGATTTACTTAGAAATTTGTACCTTTGCAAGGTAAACAACATCCGTGATGAGCATAATACTGCTCCGTTCTAGTTGTGATTTGCTTAGAAATTTGTACCTTTGCAAGGTAAACAACATCGCGTCCCTGTGGAAAAGGCTGCTATCGACTGTTGTGATTTGCTTAGAAATTTGTACCTTTGCAAGGTAAACAGCACCCTATTCTTTCTACGTTAAGGCTTTCCTCGCGTTGTGATTTGCTTAGAAATTTGTACCTTTGCAAGGTAAACAGCACCTACAAAGAATAATCATACAATAACAATTTTGTTGTGATTTGCTTAGAAATTTGTACCTTTGCAAGGTAAACAGCACCATAATAAAAAAAAATAATAAGTTGCAATTGTTGTGATTTGCTTAGAAATTTGTACCTTTGCAAGGTAAACAGCACCAGCCAACAAAAACACCAATCAGCAAAATCTGTTGTGATTTGCTTAGAAATTTGTACCTTTGCAAGGTAAACAGCACCGGACTATCGCGGCGTAGTTACCCGTGTGGGTTGTGATTTGCTTAGAAATTTGTACCTTTGCAAGGTAAACAGCACCGACCTACCTTGTTTTGAGAGGACTTTTCGGGTTGTGATTTGCTTAGAAATTTGTACCTTTGCAAGGTAAACAGCACCTTTGCCATGTTCATAACATTTGCCATAACTGTTGTGATTTGCTTAGAAATTTGTACCTTTGCAAGGTAAACAGCACCCATAATTGATTTAACATTAATAATGTTATTGTTGTGATTTGCTTAGAAATTTGTACCTTTGCAAGGTAAACAGCACCTATGAAGGATTTTATGATTATCACCGATGGTTGTGATTTGCTTAGAAATTTGTACCTTTGCAAGGTAAACAGCACCGAGCCATCGTCGAGGCGACCAATATCCAGCGTTGTGATTTGCTTAGAAATTTGTACCTTTGCAAGGTAAACAGCACCCTCGCCGAAGCCGACTCTTCTTTATTCGGCTTTGTGATTTGCTTAGAAATTTGTACCTTTGCAAGGTAAACAGCACCAAGCCTCCTGATAGTGGGATTTATCATATCGTTGTGATTTGCTTAGAAATTTGTACCTTTGCAAGGTAAACAGCACCTTTGCCCGGCTGGCTCCCTCAGTAAACCTAGTTGTGATTTGCTTAGAAATTTGTACCTTTGCAAGGTAAACAGCACCTGTTTGGTATGTCTGTGCGACACGCTCACCGTTGTGATTTGCTTAGAAATTTGTACCTTTGCAAGGTAAACAGCACCGAAAGGCTTGAGGAAGTTGTCAAGGTCATCGTTGTGATTTGCTTAGAAATTTGTACCTTTGCAAGGTAAACAGCACCGGCAACGAAAACTCCCTCACCTGTGAGGAGGTTGTGATTTGCTTAGAAATTTGTACCTTTGCAAGGTAAACAGCACCTGTGTACCATAAGAGGACATATTAGCACTTGTTGTGATTTGCTTAGAAATTTGTACCTTTGCAAGGTAAACAGCACCACAGCATCCGCACGGTGTCGTATGACGACAGTTGTGATTTGCTTAGAAATTTGTACCTTTGCAAGGTAAACAGCACCACGGACAGCACGAATGATTTGTGTAATGTGGTTGTGATTTGCTTAGAAATTTGTACCTTTGCAAGGTAAACAGCACCTTAACGTGAAGTATGAACGTTAAATAATAGGTTGTGATTTGCTTAGAAATTTGTACCTTTGCAAGGTAAACAGCACCTGTTTTCTATCGCAAATATATATATATTCCGTTGTGATTTGCTTAGAAATTTGTACCTTTGCAAGGTAAACAGCACCGGGTTCTCCCTTGTAATCTTTATGTTTGAGGTTGTGATTTGCTTAGAAATTTGTACCTTTGCAAGGTAAACAGCACCTCTCTCAGTCTATGGGTGTTATATTGTCTCGTTGTGATTTGCTTAGAAATTTGTACCTTTGCAAGGTAAACAGCACCCCTGTAACCTCGAAGCCCTCAGACTCAAGAGTTGTGATTTGCTTAGAAATTTGTACCTTTGCAAGGTAAACAGCACCGCCATCATCTTTGAGAAGATTTTGTTGTTCGTTGTGATTTGCTTAGAAATTTGTACCTTTGCAAGGTAAACAGCACCTGCCGTTAGAGTGTCAATCTAATTTGCTTAGTTGTGATTTGCTTAGAAATTTGTACCTTTGCAAGGTAAACAGCACCAGCCGTGTGCGAAACCTTCAACAGCTGCCAGTTGTGATTTGCTTAGAAATTTGTACCTTTGCAAGGTAAACAGCACCTAATAGGATTTGCAGGCATTAGGCTTTGCGGTTGTGATTTGCTTAGAAATTTGTACCTTTGCAAGGTAAACAGCACCTGAATACCAACATTCTATTGATATTCAGGTGCTTACATTAGAACTTAGAACAAAAAAAGAATCAAAATAATTCCAGTTGAAGAGGTTGAGGGCTTACTTTTACCGACTTAGTCCCTGTAAACACCAAGATTTTCTCGAATTGCTTATCGGTTATGCACATCACCGCTACATGACCATATTCCGGTACAAAATTCTTCACTCGTTTGATATGAACTTCTGCATTGTCCATACTAGCGCAATGTCTCACGTATATGGAAAATTGGAACATCGTGAAGCCATCTTTCTGAAGTTGTTTGCGGAAAAGTTGGTAAGCACGTTTGTCTTTCTTGGTTTCGGTAGGTAAATCAAAAAACACCAGTATCCACATAATTCTATATTCGCTAAATCTGTCCATAATTGAAGTGGCAAAAATCTGATTATCTTTCAGGGTAGGCAATAAGCCTTTGCTCACCACAGAAACATTTGGAAAGAGAAGCCGTAGTTTGTGTTACACCTACCATCAAAGGACTTCTTTTTCCGGATATAACAACGTCTATTGTAGGAATTGAGAGAAGTATAGCCTTAATATCTTTAGTAAGTTGTAAATTGCCAGTGCCATATCGTTGCACAATATTATATACCAGTTCATCGACGTATGGACGATATGGCTCCATTATGTCATCGGCAAGACAATAGGCATTGTAGCGGTTATGATGATGAATACCCAAAGTAGGTAGCATGCCACTTGACACAAGAGCCCGAGCTACTATTGCACGCAATATGGCATAGCCATAATTTAGAAGATTATTGGGTTCAATGCCTTCACGATTTCTTGTGAAATTCTCAAGCCCCTTGATATTGGAGAATATCTTTTTCCAGTAATACGCAGCAGCATGTGCCTCTTGATTGTCTGTATCTCCACTCTTCACGTCGTCGCTCCATTTCTTCATACATCGCGATTCTATCTGGCTACATATTGTCAAAATGCGAGCTTGATTATTTATCTTTGCTTTGACCGTTTGCTGCCACAATTGTTTGCGAAGCGGTAGGGACGCAGATATTTGGTCTTGAAATCTTTCGCTTTGAACTGTGTTTCCGCATAGAGGAAGCATAAGACCAACAGGCATTCTGTTGCTGTCGCACGTTATAACAGCGCAGTTGTTTTCAAGGAGGGCATCAAGAAGACCTTGTGTTATGGTAATCTGCTTATTGTCGAGCACAACGATGCCAATATCTTCAATCGGCCGTGTTACAACAGATTGTTGCTTTGTTACTTCGGAAATGCCTGTTGCTTTCTCAATTTCCGGAAGTTTTATTACCATTTGCTCCATTCGAAGCGAGAGGTATGCAGGATTGCCAAAATACAAGGTCTTCTTGATCATAAGCCTATATTCCTATCTTAATAATATGTCCAAGTCTGTCAACCTTAATGGGGATGCAGATTTCTTTAATCATTTCCCCAGACAAAGCTCTTTCCATTTTATTGAGTGCAGAGAATTCGCACTTGTCTTGGATGGAGGCTGCAACGTTGACCTTAACAAAGTACACCTGAAATTTCGATGAAGATACCATCTTGTATATTCGACTATTGTCGATTGGATGAGAAATCTCTCCACTCTCCAATTCCTTCTCGGTTGGTAAATACACCAAGTCATTCGGCGAGAGAATGAATGCAGCCTTTTCATCGAGCTGTAATCCAGCCTTCATCTTTGATATAGCCTCATTGAGCGGGATAGTTCTGAAAGAACGCTTTTTGATCATTTCACCTGTCTTCTTGTCAAGCACCTCATTCTCATATATGGCAAAGAACAGGTTCGTACCCTTTGCGGCTTCCACGAACTTTGTCTTTTTGTTGCCTTTCTGCCCCACAGCAAATTTGTCAGCTTTTTCATAAACCCTCACCTTGTATATTGGTTGATGGTCATTGCCGCCATTGAGTTCCTTGATATGCCGGTTCATATCATCAATACCATCAGGAGAGAAGGCAAATTCGGATTTACCTTCATATTTTGCAAGATGATTTAGCATAATCTTCTGAATAGCGGTATCAGTGATTTCGCCTTTTATCTTCTTTTCATTGAACGAGGTATCAATATTTTTTCTTGTAGCAAATAATCTGTCGGAGGTCTCTTTTGTGAAGTAGTACATGTCTATCTTCTTCAAGTCGATATCACTCCAAACATCCTTGTTCTCTTTGAAGTATGCTTTTATCTGCTTCTCTGTATATTCAAGCTTGACCATGGCCTTAATCTTCTCCTTTAATTCCTTGTCAAGGATGCGATTGGGTCTTTTAATGGCTTCACTTAATGGGAAAGACTTGACAAATCTTAAATTGACTTCTCCAAATACCGTCTCCTTGTGCATGGATTTCCTTATTGCCCAGCTGTCGCCGGCAGTCTGCTTAACCATTTTTTTCTTGCCGTCTACATAGCGCAAGGAATGATTGCTTGTCTTGTTTATGACTCGAAGATTCTGTTTGAAGCTGACAACAATATCATTTAGGACCTTTTCCACATCAGTCGGGAACGATGGCCATGGCATTATAAACTCCTTTGCTACGGATATTGTCTTGACCTCGCCGTCTTTTTCAACCTTTACAGTTTCATATCTACGAAATTTATGCGAGAGTTGGTGACGGTTGGCATTGCTCTTTGGCGATGCTGCCTCATTGCTGAGAAGATTGACATGGTCACGCGTGGTGCATGCTATGACAATGGCATCCATGGCATGATGGCGATGGTCAATACGCTTCTTGTTGAAGCCCTTTTGGAGTTCCAAAGGCATATCAGGAATAAGATGACCCGATGAACTCGTTGTAGTAAACCTGGCTGTGCCTGTCAATTCGTTCATTCGAATAAAACGTGGTAGAACAATATGATTCCACACATCATTGATACCCCATTCACGCTTAAGCCTGTCTGTCACACTGCCAGAACATACGATGAGATTTTTCGATGTTGCTTCTTGTTCGTCTTCTTCCATAACGATTTTTGATAGCAGACCTTTTACGAGTTTGCTTATATACCTGCTGTCGTTCATTTGTCTCTCGATGAATTCCGAAGGTATGTCTTCCATCAAGAGTTTCTTCATTTTTGCACGGTTGTTCTTGTATGTCCTCTCAACAGATGCACAATAGCTGTCGGCTTCAAGTATTTGAACTCTTTTTCCACCGCCAAGTTCAACTATCTCTCCATGATGTTTCAGAATGAATTCATATCCAAGACTGTTGTCCTTCAGCTTGTTGACTGCTGCCTCGCAGATAACCTTATTAGACAATGAGTCATCGAAGTATCTTGACTGAGGTATGACATGTTCTATTTCGTAGTCTGTCGTAAACAGACGTGAAAGTGGTATTGTCTGCCCAGTATATGGAGATACGTAATGCTGTTCCAACCATAGTTTATAGCGCAACACCTCAGAGCGAGTCGGACGCTTGGTCACATCGCTTTGGGTAAATTTGTTAACAATTTCCTGTATGTAGTCATCAGGTTCGTCCACACTGTTTAGGGCCGTGTCTTCATAGATACGCAGAATCTCCTGCTGGCTCGGCGAATAAGGGCGAACATTCTCAATACCAAATTCAGGATTAAGAAACTCGGCAAGCAAAGCCTTTATACGCAAGTTGGCATTCTCGTTTTCGATTGCGCGTTCTGTCATCTTTTTGCGTTTGTCGGAGGGATTTTTCATGTCACGTCCCATTTCCACATGTATCTCATCAATGTGGCTGTGAGTTTTCCAGATGTCTTTGACAACACGGAGAGTCTCTGTTACGACTTGCTCTACAACCGGGTTCCTTAGTGAATGTTGTTTGAATTTCTTGAGATATGCATCAATGTCATCAGGTTTTTCCCATCTGTCATTGTCTTGAGCCTCGCTATGTCTATTATACACGACATAGCATGCCAGCCAAAGCGGCAGGCCTTTGAAATTGTTTACATTGGTCAATGAAATTGCTTTATTTCTTGTTCTCTCGCTGATAGATTCATCAACTTCTCCATCAATGATTTTGTTGATTCTCGCAAGTGTAGATTTGTCGATGTCTTCTTCATGCCAATAGTCGCCCATTCGCATTAGAGGCAATAGTTTCTTTATAGCCTTCTCGGAATATGCTCCGTAATCTGATTCGAATGGAGGGAACTTGGACATTATTCCAGCAAATGCGCTGCCTAAGTCATTTCTTTGTGCAAATCTTTCAAGGGCCTTATGAAGTTCAAGCCTGTCATTCACGCTATACAGGATATGCCATAGCGACATTTCTGCCTGATGATCAAGGAAGTCAGTGTCGATACCGGCTTTGGATAACCTTTTTATTATCTCTCCACGCGTCTCATTGCAAGGATATTGCTTGTCTTCCACATAGTTCCATCTGTATGGCATCTCAGCATCTTTATTCCTCGGTTTCTTAATATTGAAATATTTTTCAAGCAATTCTTTTTGTGTAATGCTACTGCGGTCATTCAAATATGTGAAAAGCGCCGCACGTGAATGTTCGTCTGCAAGGAACATGCAAGTCACGTCTTTATCTTCCAATATGCGTCCATTTTCATCTTTCTGATGCTCATAGATTTTCAGATTGGAAACAAACTGCCATAGCCTGAATTCCTGAAACATAGGGTTAGACTTGGCTATACATTTGACGTGGTTTTCCACCGTATTCCCATCCTTATCTATATAAACATGGCTTTCATAAGGACATTCGTCTATCAAAGACTTCTTACTCTTTAGCGGACGCTGATAGAATATGATATTATCTACAAACAGATAGGTAAAATCATGGCTTGATATGGAATTGCGATAAGCCGTATTCTGTTGGTACAATTCCTCTATACAATCTTCATATAGATTGTTGTCTTGTAACTGAGGAATAAAGCGTTTCTGGCTATTGAGAATGGCACACAACTCATACTTGTAGAAATCACGTTCTATAGTACGTACCAACTTGCCCTTTATCTTCTGTTTAGGATTGGCAAGCAATGCGTTGAAGATATATGTTCCGACGGTGTTGCCGGATTTTTCAATATCGGCTTGGGTCTTTATCTTCACAAGTCCCCAGTCATTTTCCGACGGCATTCTGAATGAGCGTCTTTCTTTGCCGTCTTTGTCTGTTTTAGGACTTCCGTCTTCATTAAGTTGTGTAGTGACAACAAACTCCTTAATCTTACCTATCCAATCTGGCTTCTCCTTTGATTTGCAATGATAAACAAAACCATTTTCAAGATGGACATCATACCAAGTATCCCTACCTCTTTTTTCATTTGTGTCAACAACATCTACAACTCTCAGGGCATAGTATTCCTCTTTTTTTGTTTTGTCTTCTTCTTGCTCCTCGCCACGTGTTTGGTAATAGCCACGCTTTTGATTGAAATTGAGCAATATCCATGCGAGTTCCTCTCCAGAGATAGCTTCTGTAAGAGCTTTCTTCCTAAGATAGTAGATAGTCCAGTCGTATGGCACTTTCATTCCTTGTTTCATAAGTTCTGGATGAACTTGCCAAAACAACTGTAGCATTTCATCGTATGACCGCCTAAAAACGAATGCAGGTTGTCCATTATCATCGTTTGCCCACGCTAACTTGCATTCTACATCATCCTTGAATTTTCCATAACGGGTCAAATTGTCTGAAAAATGCTTCGGTAGGAATCCCATAAGAGCAAGAACCCTGTGGAGGCGTTCTCGTCGCAGAAGACATCTCTCACGTAGTCGCCTAACGCTGCGGTAGCGTGTTCTGTCAGCTGTTTGTGATATGCTATTGCCCCTTGCAAAATCACTCTGCATAGCAGCATCCATAGGAATAATTCTGCTACCAGCATCAATTATCTCTTCAATTTTACGATTTCCTACATTATCGACAGTTTCACCTACAACCGCCCATCCAATGCTATTGGTACCAAGGTCTAAGCCTAATATATGCCGTTTTTCATCCATAACATTATTGTTTGTTGTTTATTTGCAAAGATAAGAAGAAAAAATGAGTAATTATTTGTTCATTTGAAAAAAACAATGTACATTTGCAATAATTTCTAGCAAATCACAATAAGGATTATTCCGTTGTGAACACATCAGGTTCTTCCCCATCGTCCTTTAACGGTGGGGATTTTTATTGCCACCCCATCACCATCGTTGTCACAACTCTGCAACAGACGCTTAACAATCAGGTAATGTCATTGCCACACCATTGTAAAACACTACCCGTACCTTTGCAGCCGTAAACGATAGATGATAAAAACATGAGTTTAACAAAGAAAGTAATCTCTTCTCTGACATTTACGGCACTGCCCATTGTGACAATGCAGGCCGCAGACATCAAAGGTATTATTAAGGATCAACAGACAGGCGAGCCTCTGATTGGAGCCGTTGTTACTATTGAGGGCAAATCAGAAACTGGCTCTGTAACAGACATCAACGGACAGTACACCTTTAGTGGACTGGCAGCAGGAACCTACAAGGTTGTTGCGAAGTACATTGGCTACAAAACAACAACGGCCAGCATAACGGCTTCCGACAAGAAAGGCGTGTACACGCTTGACATTGACATGGGAGCCGACCAGCAGGCTCTGGGCGAGGTTGTAATAACCGGAATGGCCATGAAAAACACAGAAGAAGCCATGACGGAAGCAGCCAAAAACAGCCAGGTTGTAGTGAACAATGTCTCTGCACAGGAGATAAAGCGCACACAGGACAACAATGCGGGCGAGGTGATAAGGCGAATACCGGGCGTAAGCCTCATTGAGGACAAGTTTGTGATGGTGAGAGGATTGTCACAACGATATAATAATGTATGGATAAATGGCGGTGCGGTACCAAGCTCTGAGCCTGACTCGCGCGCATTCTCTTTCGACATCATTCCCAGCAGCCAGATAGACAACATGATGATTGTGAAGTCGCCAGCAGCAGAATATCCTGCCGACTTCACTGGCGGTTTCATACAGGTAAACACCAAGGACATACCTCCAACGAACAGATTTTCTGTATCGGCGGGCGGCAACTGGAACAGCGAGACGGCTTTCAGCACGCTGAAGTACGCTGACATGTCGAACAAGTATGTCAAGGATGGCCCTGTCGGACTTACGGGAAGCGGACTGAACAACAACTGGAGGGTAAAGACCCAACATCCGGCAGGAGACTTGAAGCTGGGAGCCGACTGGAGCTGCCGATGGATGCTCAACGGCATGAGCATGGGTATGGTAGGCGCCGTTAACTACACCAATGAATACAGGGCCTACAAGGACATGACAAACAACCTGTTCGGTGTATACGACAACGCCAACGACCGCAGCAACTACCTCAGACGCTCGACGGACAACCAGTATAACAACAACAGCCGACTTGGAGCAATGCTAAACATTGCCCTGCTGTCGAAGTCGGGCAACAACAAGTATGAGCTGAAAAACATATTCAACAACATCGTTAACAGAAGATATACCGACCGTGTGGGCGTGAATGCGCAATCGGACAATGAGATTGGAGCGGAATACTACTACCGCAGCCGAATAACAACAAATACTCAGCTGACTGGCAAGCACACCATGGGCAGCGACAAGCTGGAGTGGAGCTCAAGCTACTCCTATGCCAACCGCCGGATGCCCGACCGCAAGCGATACACCATTGACGACGCTCTTGAGCGTGGAGTGATGATGCTGACGGCTGGCAACGAGATAAACAGGGAATATACGAAACTCGACGAGCACATACTATCGGTAAACGTCAACGAGAGCCATGACTTCCAGATTGGGACGTTCCAACCGACTGTGAAGGTTGGTGCCTATGGCGAGTATCGCACAAGAGACTACAGCACCCGTCAGTTCATATACAACTGGGACATGGAGTCGAACAACCTGCCAGAAGGCTTCCGCAAGATGGACATGACGGAGCTGATCTCCGACAGCCAGTACTTTGGCGATGACAAGCTCCGACTGCTGGAGGAGATGTGCATGCGCAACAACTATGGTGGTCACAATACTCTTGGTGCAGGTTATCTGGCCGCTACACTGCCCATAGGCAAACTCAACGTATATGCGGGAGTGAGGTATGAGTTTAACCAGATGGAGCTGATAACCAACAGCCGTGATGACATAGAGAGCCACCAGAGCCGCTATTACAGAAACAGAGACCTGTTCCCGTCTGTAAACACGACATACAAGATTGACGAGCGCAACCAGGTGAGACTGTCATATGGCAAGTCGGTGAACAGACCCGAGTTCCGCGAGGTGTCACCATCGGTGTTCTACGATTTCGACCTTGCATCGCACGTACAGGGAAACGTTGACCTGAAATCGTGCTACATACACAATGTTGACATCCGTTATGAGTGGTACCCATCACGCGGCGAGCAGGTGACACTGGCTGGTTTCTACAAGCATTTCGACAACCCGATAGAGTGGACATACACTGTGGCTGGCGGCACGAGCCTCATTTACTCATACGAGAACGCACAGAGCGCGGACAACTTCGGAGTGGAGCTGGACATACGCAAAGACCTGTCGTTCATAGGACTGCGAAACTTCTCGCTCTCGTTCAACGGAACGCTTATCCACTCCAGGGTAAACTTCCCAGCTGGCTCACGCAACGAGAACAGGCCTATGCAGGGACAGTCGCCCTACCTCATCAACACAGGACTGCTCTACAAGAACGAGGGGAAACAGCTGAACATCTCGCTGCTCTACAACCGCATAGGCAAGCGCATCATCGGCGTAGGACGAAGTGAGGGAAGCTCAAGCGAGGATAACGCAAGGGTGCCAGACAGCTATGAGATGCCGCGTGACGTAATGGACCTGACGATTTCGAAGAAGTTTGGAAAGCACTGGGAGGTGAAGGCCAACATACGCGACATACTCGCCCAAAAGGTAAGCTACAAGCAGTTCGCTGAGGCAATGAACGCCGACGGCTCCACAAGGGAGGTAGTACAGATTACACGACAATACAAGCCCGGCAGAAATATCGGCCTGACGGCCATTCTGAGCTGGTAAGACAAGAATATTCACATATAACCATATCAACAAATTAAATTATGGAAAAAATCAAGTATTTAGGATTGGCAAGTATTATTGCCATTGCAGCAACAAGCATGACATCATGCAGTAGTGACGATGACAACGGCGGAAACGGCGGAGACGACAAGAAGGAGTACGTATGGAGCACCGACGGTGGTCTGAAAGCATGCGATCATCTGCTCTTCTCGGAAGTGGACAACAGCGAGAATGCCGACGGCAAGCAGATTGGTAATGGCGACGCTGAGTTCGTATTCACAGGCAAGCAGACATTGAAGAAAGGCACCTACCTGCTGAAAGGATGGGTATACATAGCTAACGGAGCTGAGCTGACAATAGAGCCTGGTACCATCATCAAGGGTGACAAGCAGACAAAGGCATCGCTCATCGTGGAAAGAGGAGGAAAGCTCATCGCACAGGGCTCTGCAACGGCTCCTATCGTATTCACATCTGAAGAGAGTACTGGAAGCAGAAAGCCCGGTGACTGGGGAGGTATCATCATCTGCGGCAAGGCAAAGAACAACCAGAATGAGATGCAGATAGAAGGTGGCCCGAGGACAAAGTACGGTGGCGACGATGATGCCGACAACTCAGGTGTGCTGAGCTATGTGAGAATAGAGTTTGCCGGATACCCATTCCAGACAGACCAGGAGATAAACGGACTTACACTCGGCTCTGTAGGTAGCGGAACAAAGATTGACCACGTACAGGTGTCATACTCCAACGATGACTCATACGAATGGTTTGGAGGAACTGTAAACTGCCGCTACCTTGTGGCTTTCCACGGATGGGATGATGACTTTGATACCGACAATGGCTTTAGCGGAAACGTACAATACGGTCTGTCTGTACGCAACGCAAAGATTGCCGACAAGTCGCAAAGCAATGGTTTCGAGAGTGACAACAACGCCAGCGGCTCGGACGTATCGCCATACACCAATGCAACATTCTCCAACATTACATTCATCGGTCCAAAGCTTCAGACAGGTGTGAACTTCGTAAACTCAACAGACTTCATTACCGGCGGACAGATGAACCCCAATAACGGCTCGGCTCTCGGCAAGTTCCAGTCAGCCATGCAGGTACGCCGCAGCTCACGCCTGAACATCATCAACTCTGTAGCAGCCGGATGGCCTATAGGACTCATCATAGATGGCGAGAAGGGTGATACTCCAGCACAAGCCAAGGCCGGCACCATCCGTTTCCACAACAATGTGTTTGCAGGCATTGACATCATCGGCTCTGATGCCAACAAAGTATACGAGGACGTGCTCTACGATGCAGTCAATACGACTGTCATAGACGCCAACCAGAAATCTTATTCCAACACCTTCTTCTATTTGGAGGCACTTAAGAACAAGTCTTACGACGATGCGTCAGCTCTCTATCTCACTGATGCCTATGGTGTTGGTTCACCATTCATGCCATCGGCTGTCAGCCCGCTGCTCAACTTAGCTTCATTCGAAGGCGAGGCCTCATGGTTTGACAAGGTTGCATACGTAGGCGCATTCAACGCAACAGACAACTGGCTCACAGGATGGACATGCTTCGATCCACAGAACGAGCAGTACTAAGAAGCGACCTCCGCTGATAGCGGAACAAAAAAAATGTGGCAAGCAGCATGATTTACTGCTTGCCACATTATTTTGTGTTGGTAAAAAAACAACTTAGAAACTGCGTGGGAACGATTGCTACTGCATGTCGTATACAACCTGCATTAGTTGCTTACCAAGTGCATCGGCCTTTTCCATAGTATCAGCCTCACTGTATACACGTATGATAGGCTCGGTGTTGCTCTTACGCAAGTGTACCCATGAGTCGGGGAAGTCGATCTTCACACCGTCAATATCGTTTACGCATGCTGTTGGGTCGGCAGCAAACATCTCCTTAACCTTTACGAGAATGGCGTCAACATCGGTGCTTGCTGTGAGGTCTATGCGGTTCTTGGCGATAGAATAGTCTGGGAATGTTGCGCGAAGCTCGCTAACCTTACATCCCTTCTGGGCAAGGCTTGAGAGGAAAAGGGCTATTCCAACAAGTGCGTCACGGCCATAATGGCTCTCTGGATAGATTACGCCACCATTGCCCTCACCGCCTATTACGGCACCGACCTCTTTCATCTTGGTGGTAACATTGACCTCGCCAACAGCAGAGGCAGAATAGGTTCCTCCATGTTTTTCCGTCACATCACGCAGGGCGCGTGTCGAACTGAGGTTAGAGACGGTATTGCCCGGAGTGTGAGAGAGAACATAGTCGGCAACACTGACGAGAGTATACTCTTCTCCAAACATCCTGCCATCCTCACAGATAAACGCCAGACGGTCAACATCCGGGTCAACAACGATACCAAGGTCGTAACCGCCCTTTGCCATCTCGTCCATAATGCCGGTGAGGTTCTTCTGCAATGGCTCCGGATTGTGGGCAAAGTCACCATTAGCCTCTCCATTTAGGATTGTGTATGCTACACCGAGCTTGTCGAGAAGCTTTGGCAGGATTATTCCACCAACGCTATTGATAGAGTCAACGATGACACGGAAGCCAGCCTTGCGGATAGACTCTGTATCAACGAGTTTCAGTGCGAGTACGCTGTCTATGTGACGCTGGTCAAAGGTATCATCCTCCGTATATTTTCCTACGTTATCAACGTCCGCATAGTCGAAATCCTCCTTCTCGGCAATAGACAGTACCTCATTGCCTGCATCCTTGTCAAGGAACTCGCCAAGGTTGTTGAGCAACTTCAGCGCATTCCACTGGCGTGGATTATGACTTGCAGTGATAATGATGCCACCATCGGCACCGCACATGGTAACGGCAAGCTCGGTTGTAGGCGTGGTTGCCAACCCTATGTTGACAACATCGTAGCCCATGCCAAGAAGCGTTCCGCACACAATGTTGCAGACCATCTGGCCGCTGATGCGGGCATCACGTCCTACGACAATCTTATTTGATGTAGACTTTCCGCTACGCCTAATGTAAGTGGCGTATGCAGTTGTAAACTTTACAATGTCCAATGGGTTAAGGGTATCTCCTGGACGACCACCAATAGTGCCACGGATACCTGAAATAGACTTGATTAGTGTCATGGTTGAAAAATTATTCGTTATCGTCCTCTCTCGTATGTTATGATGTAATAGCATGGATAAACGCTTGCCGTAGCATAACTGTGTCCCATATCGTGTGGAACTATCAGTTTAACTTTCGCTATCTCATCGGTGATGCTCACCGGACGGCCAACCTGTATGTAAGGCAGCGGCACCAGCCAACCTGTAGGCACGGATGTGTTGGACGAGCTGCCGTACTGAGCGCAAAGCAGACTCGAGCCATAGATGAACGAAGCCGTGAACGTGCCACTATTGTTGGTAACGGTCATCTTGTCAACTATAGAGGCATAGTAGAGAATATCATTGGTCAGCTGAATAGAATCCGTGAGAATGTTTTTCTCTGTGAAACGGCAGAGAACTGTAGCAGTCTCGCCAGGCATAATTTTCTCACCACAGCCGTTGCGCAAAATCTGCATGTATACGCCTTTTGACTGGAACAGCACATACTCGTTCTTGCTAACGTCTGTCTTATAGCCTTTAGCGGCAAACTCCTCCTCGCTGATAACATGAATGGCTGAGTCGGAAATAAATTTAGCTATGGCATTACGCTCCCTGTCTTTCTGGTCTGCATAGGTCTCATCATCATTACAGGAGGCTATTGCCAAGACACCTATCAGCAGGAATATAAAATAAGTCAGTCTTCTCATTGTATAATTGTTTTTATATTACCATGCGAGACACATATTCTCACATTCATTTGGCAAAGATACAACTAAAAAACCGAAAACAAGTAAAAAGCCATGAGATTTTACTCAATATTAAGCAATTCGTCACAACGTGTAAATGTTTTTTTAACTTACACAATGTTTTTCTAAATTAATAGCTGAGAAATGAAGGAATATCTGTATCTTTGCTACTTGTTGAAACATAACGTAAACACCACAATGAAAGAATTTGAGGAATTGTTAGAATGTCGAGCATCCATGGCTACCGTGAATAAAATAGTCTCCATGGTTAGCGGTGACGGAGAGGCTATCGGACGATTGTGTATGATAGCTGCCGGAGGATTAGAACACAAATCTGGGCATGCGGCATGGGCGCTCACCCATCTCTCTAAAGAAGACAAGACTTTATATATCACACCGTATAGGGACTTGCTGACTGACAATATTGTCAATGGTCAGGCTACAATGAGGCCAGGTCTGCTGTTGAACATTCTCATTGATATATATGATGACGATAACCCTCGCACAGATCTTCTGGACTTCTGCTTAGAAGGACTTGCTGACAGAAAATACAAAGACGGATGCCGATCTCTAATGATAAAGCTGGCAGCAAGGATGTGCAGACCATGGCCAGAACTTAAAGCGGAACTGCACGGTCGCCTTGACCTTCTGCCGCCTGAGCTGCCGCCAAGCATTGCCTCAGCAAAGCGTAATGCGATGAAATGCAAGGAATTGAAGAAACAATAACTTAAACTAATAATACCAAACTGAACTCTACCTTCTCTTTATTCTTGGGAACATCTTACGGAGGCGAACAAGATATTTGTTTATGTTTCCACCAGCTACAACAATACTTACAGCAAAGATAATCAGCAAAAATCCTATAACGACACGTGCCGTCAATACTTCACCGAAAACTGTCACACCAAAAAATACTGCCGTAACAGGTTCCAATGCTCCGAGAATGGCGGTTGGCGTAGAGCCTATATATTGTATGGCTCCAGTCGTACAGAGCAGAGATATGGCAGTAGGCATCAAAGCCAGAGCGAACAAGTTTCCCCAAAGATACCATTTATCTGCAGGAGGAAGCTGTATGCCATCACCAGCCAACGAGCGGAAAACAAAAAGAAACCATCCGAACAATATCACATAGAAAGTGACTTTCAGTGTTGCCATATCTTTCAGGCGTGTCTGGTTTATTGCCACTATATATGTTGCGTAGGACAGAGATGAGGCAAAGACAAGCATTGTTCCAGTAAATGACAATGTTGCACCGTTCTCTCCCTTATAGAGCAACCCAATTCCTCCTACAGCCATCACTAAGCAGACAACAGTCTGAATGGTCAGTTTCTCATGGAAAAAAACTGCCATAATCAGTGCAACCATTATTGGGTATACAAACAAAATTGTAGAGGCTATTCCCGCATCCATATAATTGTAACTCTGGAAAAGAGTCAATGAAGACAACGCAAAGACAATGCCAAGCACGGCGAGCGGCAAAAGGTCGTGCCGGGTGATGGCAAACGAACGTCCGCGTGACCAGAGCATCAAGCCAAGGATAGGAAGCGCAAATAAATATCTGAAGAAAAGTACAGAGTCGGGACTTATTCCCTCTGCATAGAGCGGAAGGGCAAAGAGAGGATTTGTACCATAAGCTGCGGCAGCAATGGCACCTAAAAGGTAACCTTTAAAAGTAGTATTCATATCATCAGCAAAGGTAATGGAAATAATAGAAATAACAAAAAAAGAACCCCTTTTTTGACATATATGACAAAATAAAAAACCAATCCTTTCGGATTGGAATTACTATTTATAATATAAGTGACATCATATTCTAATTAAAAAGCCATCAAATACTATTTCTTCAATGTTGTTAGAACCTTCATTACTTTCTCATAATACCTCTGAGTTCTTTTAACACTGTAATTGTTTCCACCATTCCATGCTCTTATGGCCTTCTCAATGTTATTCTGGGTATTGTACTCAGATTGCATAAGCAGAAACATCTCTTTAGATTTTGCAACACTGTATCTGTCAGCCAGTGTATATCTTTTCGTGCTTTTTCTTTCTTTTAGGATAATATTACATTGTGCAACCAAAATTGGCGTTATTTGCATTGCTCCAACAGAATTTCCACTTTTAGCTTTTGGATTACCGTTACTTTCTACTTGTATAATGGCATCAATAACTGGTTGCCAGTCAAATGTATTCTTAAAATTTGGTGATGCTGAAGCAACCGTAGAAGTTAATAATAACAATGATACTAATACCCTAACAATCTTTTTCTTTATATTCATAATTTGACTTTTATGGAGCCTAATGTAAGTGTACATTGAAGACCAAACATATATATTCCATGAAAGATCTCAGCTCCGTTAGATACCTTAGCGAATAACAACTATTAAAACAATAGAAAGCTATCCTTATTCTTATCGGGTGCAAAGTTAAGAAAAAAAAGCGATACCCACAAGCCTTTGAACTATTTTTAAGACAATTATAACATATATAAAGCATTGAAAATCAACTAATTGACTTATATCAAGCTATATAATCATTAAAACCACATAAAACATCCAAAAGTAATAACTAAAGCATCTACAAAACCTCCACACTTACAATACCCAAAACAACTACATCACCTACAACACCAACAAGCACCCTACCAAACAAAGCATAAAAAACGGGCTCCGAAGACATTCGTCCTCGGAGCCCTGATAAAAGAAGGCGGCTACCTACTCTCCCGCATTGCATTGCAGTACCATCGGC
>OBLI01001394.1_pt1 | contig 23727 bp, 20 predicted proteins | sample 1519701 | NCBI WGS metagenome assembly OBLI01 (sample SAMEA3663005, study PRJEB22513) | pig gut metagenome | biome: pig gut; feature: pig-associated habitat; material: faeces | place: France | collected 2012
AGAACAAGGCTCGTACAGCTCTTACCTCTGCCGTGAAATCTCTTGTCTGTTCTGCAGAAAGCAGACTCTGATGGCTATCAATGATAGAAAGCGACTGGTTAGATATAACAATTACCTTGAAGAGGTATTTCCATACATTATATAAATTAATATCATTGGCATTCCATTTGTGCTGATACATGTTCTCCCACAAACCGCCATCATACCAGTCTCCACCACGGATTGGAATCATTGCCTCGTCAGTGGTCAAGGTATTGTAGTCGTAAATACCCCGGCAAGTTCCTTGAAGCCCTTCCGACTCCTGATTGCTCCCTATGTAGTTGTACAGGGAAGCTACTGCGTTTTTGTATATATTATCAGCATTGTTGTAGATTGCCTCCTGGTCCAGCTGGTCTTTGGGATGCTCATCCAGACAGCTGCTGAAACAAAGCATTAACGGTGCTGCTAATATGTATTTAATAATAGTCTTCATACTCTTTTCGTTTTAAAATTGTACACTCAGTCCCAATGAGTAAGTACGGTATAATGGATAGTTGCGCTTGTCGTCAATACCCATCGTACTGTTGACAACATAGCTATTTATCATTGGTGTCAAACCTTTATATCCGGTGATTGTTCCAATGTTGCTAATGTTGCATGATACACGCAAGGAACGAATAAGCTTGCTCCTCAAAGGCACATTGTAGCCTATTGTCAGATGCTCGAAGTTCAGGTAGTCACCTTTTTCAAGCCAGTAGTCAGAGACTCTCTGGTCTATGATGTTCTTCTTTGGAGCATCCTTCAAGACATTGTAGTCTGGGAAGCAAGCCATGCTTGTGTAAGCCAGTCCTGTTCCGTTGAAAATCTTGTGCCCGAATGCTCCATTCATCTGTATGGAGATATAGTAATTCTTGTATCTGAAACTGATGTTTGAGCCAAGGATCACCTTTGGTGTGGCTTGTCCTGCAATGTATCGGTCGCCTCCATCGCTTAAGTCCACATTGCCATTATGGTCAAGATCCTCTATGTCGTAAAAATAGCTGCCGTTCTCGTTCTTGACAAGTCCCTTGCAATGGGGTAGGTAGAAAACGCCAAGCGGCTGTCCAACTATCTGATAGACCACGTTGTTGTCGCCGCCGTTTTGACCAGCACCATCCAATGATCCAATAGCGGTGATGTTTGCTGCCGACATGCTCATTCCCTTGTAATCTCCACTTAGCGAGATGAGTTTGTTGCTTTGAAACGACAGATTCATATTGATGTTAAGATCCAGGTCCTTCTTGCTTATTGGCTGCACGGACAACCCCAGTTCAAATCCGCGGTTTGACATAGAGCCAATGTTTGCCAGCAATGTATTGTATGCGAATGGTGGAACCGGAACCTCATAGGCGTAGAGCATGTCGGTGGTCTTGGAATAGTAATACTCCGCTGTAAGCATAAGCCTGTTGGCAAAGAGACCAATGTCCGCACCGAGGTTAAACGTTGTCTTCGTTTCCCACTTCAAATCAGGATTGTTGTTTCTTACCATACCAAGGGTTACTGTTGGAGAACTCTTTACCGGAACAATGCCAGTCTGCCTTACGGTGTTCATGGTTGTGTAGGCGGAGATACCGCCAAGATTGCCAGCCTGTCCCAGACCCGTTCGGAGTTTAAGCATTGACAGCGGTTTTATGTTGGCAAGGAAGCTTTCCTTCTTCATGTCCCAAGTGAATGATACAGATGGGAAGAAGCCCCATGTGTTGTTGTCACCTACCATTGACGATCCGTCGCCGCGTGCATTTACTGCTAAGGTATATCTGTCAAGCAGATTATAAGTGATGCTTCCCATTACAGAAGCCAGAGACTGGTCTTCGTATGTGCTTTCTGTTCCACCGTATGGACGGGCTGCTGTAGCACCCAGATTGTCGTAATGAAAATCGTTTGTCGGTATTCCCTTGGCATACACCCAGAAACCAGTTTTTCTCAGTTTGCGGTATTCGCTGCTTATTCCTGCAGAGACCTTATGTATGCCGAACTCCTTGTTGAAATCAAGAGATATATTGCCAAGCCATTCCTCTTTCTTGAACTCGCCACGGTACACGTTGCCTTGTGCCCATACCCATGTCGGGCAGAATTGCCCGTTCTCGGTAGAACCGTAGAGGTAGGAACCGAAGGCGGAGACCCGCCAGTCAGTATTGATATCGTAGCTCAGCTTAATGTGGGCATCAAAGTTCAAATCCTTGGAGTCTTTTTTCTCTTCAAGCACTATTCCTGGCGGGTTGATGTGCGTTGCAGATTCGTTTTTTAGCCAGTTCCCATGTTCGTCAGTTCCGGCAGGGAAAGTTGGATTCTGGCATGCTGCTGAATAGAACAGCATCTGCGTGTCAAAGATATCATGGTTCTTGAACGACGATCCGAATACTCCGAACTCTCCAGCAAGTCTATTGTTGAAGGCTTTCTGTGTCACGTCAACTTTTGCGACAAAAACGTCATAGTCCATCTTCTTGATGATTGTGTTGTGGTCCATCAAGCCGAATGAGGCACGATAGTTTGACTGAGGTGTGCCCCCGCTGAATGCGAGATAGTGATTATTCACAAGTCCTGTGCGGGTAATGACCTTATAAGTGTCCGTGTTGAACCCTCCGTTATTGCAATAGACGCCCAAAGCCTTTGCGGTGGCAACATATTCTGTGGAATTGAGCATTTCCAAATGTTTGTACATCCGCTCGAAACCTACATTTCCTTCATAGGATATCTGAAAACCACGTCCTGTTCCTTTTTTCGTTTTGACTTCAATCACACCTGACGCTCCACGTGAACCGTACATTGCTGTCTCCGTGGCATTCTTCAATATCCGGAAACTCTCGATGTCTGCAGGGTAGATGGTTGAAAGGGTGAGCACGTCAGAAGTAACCCCGTCAATCAGCACCAAGGGATCATTGCCACCGATAATGGATGTCGTACCACGCACCCGCACGCTATTGAGCATAGCCATCCGGTCCAGACCGTTGGATGTCACGTTGACACCGGCTGCCTGACCGCTCAATATGTCAAGGGCGTTATTGACCGCTCCTTTGCTGGAGTGATTTCCAACTATCTTTATGATGTCGCTTCCGCTCTCAGTGGAATCTCTCAGTTCTGCAGAAACATGCTTTTGTGCGTGAGCCATTGAACAGCAGAGAGTCGCAAGGAGAAGCAGTATAAAGTCTATTTTGCTCTTTGCCATGATCTATTTCTGTTGTTTTGGTTATGGATGCTTTCCAATAAGCAAAGATATGTTTTTATTGCTGAACAACAATAGGTCCGGTAATAGTTCCGGGCAGCATCAGGAGCCTGTCGCAAGTTAAATTATGCCCACGATGAAGAAGATATGGTGGAATAAAAATTCATGTTAGGCGTTGCTGTTTGAAAACAAAGCATTATATTTGCAAGTGCCGTTATAACGATACTTTTAACGAGAATCATCATGAAACTCTATCACGGCTCGACATCAGTCATTGACATGCCGCAGCTCGCCAAAGGAAACCATAAGAACGACTATGGTCCGGGACTTTATTGCACTGAACATGTGGAACTCGCCAAGGAATGGGCATGCTCTTCCGGCAAGGATGGCTTTGTGAATGGTTATAACCTGGACATGACAGACCTGACCGTTTGTGATCTTACACAGCATCATATCTTGAACTGGATGGCGATTCTATTGGAGAACAGGACCTTTGACCTGTCTGCAGGAGTGGCCTCGGCAGCCAGAGACTATATGTTACAGAATTTCCTTCCGGAGTATAGGAATTTCGACATAATAAGAGGATATCGAGCTGACGACTCTTATTTCTCTTTTGCCAGAGACTTTCTGAATAACAGCCTTTCCCTAGAGGAACTTGCTGAAGCCATGAAGCTGGGTGAACTGGGAGAACAGGTAGTGCTGAAAAGTGAGAAAGCCTTCAGTATGCTTACATTTGATAAAGCTGCTCCAGTGGACAGCAGCACATATCATCCTAAATGGGTAAGCAGGGACCAGAAGGCTAGGGAGGATTACAGGAAGATGAAGGAAAGGTCAAATCCGTTGGAGGGAACCTTCATCATAGACATCATAAGGCAGCAATGGAGGAATGACGATGAACGCTTACGATAAGGCATATCTGGAGGACGCAATGTCCAATCTGGCAGTAATGCTGGATTATGGCTCCATGGCCTACGGTGACCCGGAACTGTTCTTTGACAGATTCCTGGTCAGTGACATATCAAAGCAGTTCGGTAGCGGCAGTCCCCGATACATTGCTGGAATGTCAGGTATAGAACTGGCTGAAAAGGTCATTGAGGACACAGGAGGAACGCCCGTATATGTCGAGTACAGGCCTTTCGGAAGAACAGCCACATACTGGGCCGGATGGGCATTGGCATACCTGCAGTGGTATACTGGTTATACTTTCGAGAAGATCAATGAATGGGGCGTCACCATATCATTCCTGTTGGACCTCTACCCCACCCATCATGAAGCGGATATATCAAAGATGATTGATACGGCCACAGCAAGAATTGCCGAGTACAAGGGGAAATCAGTCAACCCTCTCAAACGCCAGCGCAAATCTGCCGGACTTACCCAGAAGGAACTGGCCGAAAGATCCGGAGTCAAGGTCAGGATGATAAAGGCATATGAGCAGGGCAATCAGGACATATCAAAAGCAGAGGCCATGAGCGTCATTAAACTGGCAAGAGCCCTTAAATGTCTTCCGGAAGATCTTCTGTCATAGATGACAGCTCGTCCGTAATAAGTATTTCAGGAGGCATCTTATAGCGGTGACGGCCCAAAGAGAGAGGGTTACGCCTACGATTCCAACGGGAATATCACCTGCAATCCGCTGCGCTGCTTTGAAATCCGCTATAATCTGCCTGTAATTTGAGAAATCTCTATCCCATATCACTTTGCCTTCTTGTCGGAGACTGTCTGTGCGAGACGTTATACCTGCCGACAGGGCCAATGCCGTCAAAGCGCAGGTGATGACTCCCGTTTTCATGCCCTATATGTCCTATTCAGAGTCAACGGAGAAACTTAAGCCGAAACTGCCGCCGCCATAGCTGCCGCTGAAGATGTAATTCTTCTTGTCCACCGTCTTCCGGTAAATTTCAGAGCCTTCGGTCTTGGTGAAGCCCGCAGGTATGAACTTGGCGTAATAGGTGGTCGACACGGACTTGTCGCACTTGTAGTCGAAGAAGGTCAATGTCTTCATGCTGCCGATTTCTTTATACTGCCAATTCTCGACTTCCCCGTCAAAAACAGGAAAGCCTTCCAGGAATGGATACTCCTTGACAACAATGGCCCATGTTGCCTTTCCCAAAGGTTCTACAGGGTCGATTTCAGTTTTGTTTCCTGACTCTTCCTTGCCGCAGCTGAAAATCATCATTGCGGCACAGATGAATAATAATAACTTTTTCATTTCGTTAGTGGTTTATATAATCTGTTCAAACGGGGCATAGTTGTTTGTTGGTGGTTCAATTGTAATCATCCTCATTTGCACAAACACATAATGTGAGTGCAAGCATCAGAAAAAATATGTCAATGCATATGATGCCGCACACCATATAATTGCAAAAATACATACCTTTGCGGATGTTGAACAACTTGAAGAATGAAAGCTGCGAGAACCATACTCACCCTTTGTGCGGCAATGCTGACAGCGGCCTGCGCCCGGAACTCATTCTCCCCGCAGGACGGAGACCTTATTTTCTGCGCGGGCGGAGACACCCAGATGAGCAGGGCCATCACCTCCGCCACGCTCAACGACAATGACATACAATACGACCACGTGGCGATATTCGCCAATCTGGACGGTGTTCCTTCGGTAATAGAGGCCACCTCGAAATATGGTGTCCGGACGGTCGGCTGGGAGGAATACCTTGCCCAGGCGGACAAGATTGCCGGAAAGCCGAGGATTGACATAATGCGGATACGGGAGGACATTGACATTGATGCCGCCATTGAACGGGCCATGAGTTTTCTTGGGCAGGACTACGACTGGTACTACCTTCCGTCGAACGGTATGATGTACTGCTCGGAACTGGTTTATGAAAGTTTCCTGCGCAGGGACGGCTCGCATCTTTTCACCGCCATCCCGATGAATTTCAGGGACAAGGACGGGAACATGCCTGAGTTCTGGACCGGATTGTTCGCCGGGCTTGGCAGGGATGTGCCTGAGGGAGAGCCCGGCACGAACCCTAACGACATGTCCCGGGACCCGGCTCTGCAACTTGTCTTCAGATACTTCGGGGATAAGATTCAACAGTAAAAATGAATGAGCCGGACAATTTCCGGCCTTGAGAAAAAGCATAATGCAATGAAACGTATAGAAGTGGCGGCAGCCATAATAAGGCGGGGTGACAGAATATTCGCCACCCAGCGAGGCTATGGGGAATTCAAGGACTGGTGGGAGTTCCCCGGGGGCAAGATTGAACCCGGAGAGACTCCTGAGGAGGCATTGAAACGTGAAATCCGGGAGGAACTGGATGCGGCAATCGAGATCGGAGAGCTACTCCGGACCGTCGAATGGGACTACCCTTCCTTCCATCTCACAATGCATTGCTTCTGGTGCGGACTCCAGTCAGGTGAACTCGTCCTGAAAGAGCACGAGGCTGCGGCCTGGCTGTCTGCCGATGACCTTGACACAGTCAGATGGCTGCCGGCCGACCGGGACATCCTCGTCGAAATCGGCAAAGTTCTCAGGAGCGCATTGACCATACGGAAATCGGCACCGGAAGACATTCCGGAAATGCTGGAAATCTTCGCGGCTGCCCGCAGATTCATGGCAAGGACTGGGAACCCGGACCAATGGTCGGAAGACTATCCTGGAGAAGAGCTGCTGAAAAGCGACATTGCAAGCGGGGACAGCCATGTCATATTGAGCGGCGGAAGAATCGTCGCCACCTTCGTGCTGCGGCCGGGCAATGATCCTACCTACGACACAATATATGACGGCAATTGGCCCAATGACCTGCCATACGCCACCATCCACAGAATCGCAAGCCGGGGAGAAAGGAAGGGAATGCTGCATGCTGCAATGCAATATTCATTGGAAAGATACTCCGCCATACGCATCGACACCCACAGGGACAATACCGTAATGCGCAATGCCATTGCCAAGGAGGGCTTTAAATACTGCGGCATAATCCACTGCTGGAACGGTACCGAGCGCCTGGCCTACCAGTTCACCAAGGCATAGTGCACAATTTTCCCAGACACCGCAGAAACTTATAGTTTTTCACGGAAAATCGTTTTATATTTGTCTGATATAACAAACAAACAAACTGCACATATGCAAAAAATAATAGAATGCGTGCCGAATTTCAGTGAAGGCCGCAATCCTGAAATCATCAAAGCCATTGCTGATTCCATCCGCAAATGCGGCAGTGAAGGCCAGGTCAAGATTCTCAACATCGACCCCGGTGAGGCCACCAACAGGACAGTCATAACCTTTGCGGGAAACCCGGAGGCCGTCGTCGAGGCAGCATTCAGATCAGTGAGAAAAGCTGCTGAACTCATTGACATGAGACAGCATCACGGGGCCCATCCGAGGTCAGGAGCAACGGACGTGCTGCCATTGGTGCCGATTTCAGGTGTCACGCTGGAAGAATGCGCAGAGATGTCCCGCAAGCTCGCCGAAAGGATTTACAGGGAGCTCGGAATCCCTTGCTACTGCTATGAGGCTGCTGCGTACAAGCCTGAAAGAAAGAACCTTGCGGTATGCAGGGCGGGCGAATACGAGGCATTGCCGGAAAAGATCAAGGACCCGGAAAGGCGTCCGGATTTCGGCCCGGACACATACAATGAGACAGTGGCCCGCAGCGGAGCCAGCAACGTCGGTGCCAGGGATTTCCTCATTGCCGTGAACTTCAATCTCAACACCACCTCAACCCGCAGGGCCAATGCCGTAGCCTTCGACGTCCGCGAGAAAGGCCGGCCGAAAAGAGAGGGCAATCCGCTGACCGGCAAGATAGTGAAGGACGCTGACGGAAATCCGGTGATGATTCCGGGAACATTGAAAGGATGCAAGGCAATAGGCTGGTACATAGACGAATACGGTATCGCCCAGGTATCGATGAACATAACCGACATCAATGTCACTCCGCTCCACAAGGCCTTCGAGGAAGTCTGCAGGGCTGCCCAGGCCAGGGGCCTCAGGGTCACCGGAACCGAAATAGTCGGCCTCGTGCCGAAGCGCAGTCTCATTGAAGCAGGAAAATACTTCCTTGAGAAGCAGCAGCGCTCCCTCGGCATCTCCGAGGATGAGATAATGAAGATTGCCATCAAGTCAATGGGTCTGGACGACCTGAAGCCATTTGACCCGAAGGAGAAGGTAATCGAGTATCTGCTTGAGGATGAAGAGGATAAAGCGAAGAAAGAGCGCCTCACCAGGATGACCTGCAGGGAGTTCGCAAGCGAAACAGCTTCAGAATCGGCAGCCCCTGGCGGAGGCTCCATCTCAGCCTATATGGGAGCCCTGGCGGCAGCATTGGGGACAATGGTGGCCAACCTCTCCTCACACAAGCGCGGCTGGGACGACAGGTGGAAGGAGTTCTCAGACTGGGCGGTTCAGGGACAGGAAATAATGGACAGGCTCCTCGCCCTCGTGGATGAGGACACTGCCGCATTCAACCGCATTATGGCCGCTCTCGGGATGCCGAAGGGCAATGACGAAGAGAAGGCGGCACGCTCCAAGGCTCTTGAGGAAGCCACACTCTACGCAACACAGGTACCTCTCAAGACAATGAAGGAGGCTCTCAAGGCCTTCCCGATTCTCAGGGCAATGGCAACGGAAGGAAATCCGAACTCCGTCTCTGACGCCGGAGTAGGTGCACTAGCTGCAAGAAGCGCTGTCCTAGGCGCCCATCTCAACGTAAAGATCAATGCTGCATCCCTGAAGGACAGGACAGCCGCCGAAGCCCTCTGCTCCGAGGCTGAACAGATTGCCGCACAGGCGATCAGGGAAGAAGGCGAAATACTGGATACCGTCAACTCCAAAATCTGAGCATCATGACAAACGAGGAATTCAGAAGGGACATTCTTGCAGGCATACCTGATAATCTCCCTGAACCAAGGGAATATGACCCTTCAGTCAATCACGCGCCAAGGCGCAAGGACATTCTCACCGAGGCTGAAAAAGAGTTGGCATTGAAGAATGCTTTAAGGTATTTCCCTGAGCATCAGCACAGTACACTTGCCCAGGAGTTCGCCCGTGAACTCCGCGAATACGGCCGCATATATATGTACCGCCTGCGTCCGGACTATCCGATGTACGCCAGGCCAATCGGAGAATACCCGGCAAAATGCAAACAGGCCGCCGCCATAATGGCAATGATCCAGAACAATCTGGACCCGAGAGTGGCCCAGCATCCGCACGAACTCATCACCTACGGCGGCAACGGAGCCGTCTTCCAGAACTGGGCACAGTACCGCCTGACGATGAAATATCTCGCCACAATGACGGAGCAGCAGACCCTTGTCATGTACTCCGGCCATCCACTCGGACTCTTCCCGAGCCACAAGGATGCCCCGAGAGTCATCGTGACCAACGGAATGGTGATCCCGAACTACTCCTCGCAGGACAACTGGGAGCGCTTCAACGCCATGGGAGTATCCCAATACGGCCAGATGACAGCCGGCTCCTATATGTACATTGGACCTCAGGGCATTGTCCACGGAACCACCATCACAGTCATGAACGCCGCACGCAAGCAGCTAAAGGCCAGAGGGATAGAGCCATCACGCGAGAATATGGGAGGCATGCTCTTCGTCTCCGCCGGCCTCGGCGGAATGTCAGGGGCACAGCCTAAGGCGGGTGTCATTTCCGGAGTGGTGAGCGTGATCGCCGAAATCAATCCTCTCGCAGCCCGCAAGCGTTATGACCAGGGCTGGGTGGACGAACTTCACGATGACCTTGACGAGCTCATCCCGAGAATCCGCAAGGCCTGCCGGGACAAGGAGGCCGTCTCCCTCGCCTATCAGGGCAATGTGGTTGACCTCTGGGAAAGACTGGCTGCGGAAGACATCAGAGTGGACCTCGGTTCCGACCAGACCTCCCTTCACAACCCTTGGGCTGGAGGTTACTACCCTGCAGGATACAGCTACGAGGAATCCAGGGAAATGATGGCCTCCGAGCCGGAAAGATTCAGGGAATGCGTAAGGGCATCGCTCCGCAGGCACGCCGCCGCAATAGGCAGGCTCGCAGACCGGGGAATGTATTTCTTCGACTATGGCAATGCCTTCCTCCTCGAAGCCTCACGTGCCGGAGCTGACGTACTTGCCGAGGACGGAAAATTCCGCTATCCATCTTATGTTCAGGATATTATGGGTCCAATGTTCTTCGACAGCGGCTTCGGTCCATTCCGTTGGGTATGCATGTCGCAGGACCCTTCAGACCTGGCCCTCACGGATGAAATCGCGGCAAATGTGCTGAAGGAAATCCGTGCCGAGGCGCCGGAGGAGATCAGGGGCCAGATGGATGACAACATTCATTGGATTGAAGAAGCCTCAAGGAACAACCTTGTGGTAGGCTCACAGGCCCGCATTCTCTACGCAGACTGCGAAGGCAGGACAAAAATCGCCCTCGAATTCAACAAGGCAATACGCGAAGGCAGGCTCAAGGCCCCTGTCGTACTTGGCCGCGACCACCACGATGTATCAGGAACTGACTCCCCTTACCGCGAGACCTCCAATATTTACGACGGTTCCGCCTTCACAGCCGACATGGCCGTGCAGAACGTCATTGGAGACAGTTTCAGGGGTGCGACCTGGGTATCGCTGCACAACGGCGGCGGAGTAGGCTGGGGAGAAGTCATCAACGGAGGCTTCGGAATGGTCATTGACGGAAGCGAAGATGCAGACAGGCACATCAGCGAAATGCTGCTCTGGGATGTCAACAACGGCATTGCCAGACGAAGCTGGGCCCGCAATGAGGCCGCGGTCAAGGCAATCCGCAGGGAAATGGAGCGCACTCCCCTCCTGCAGGTCACTCTGCCTAACGAGGCGGACAACTCTCTGATAAAGAAGGCATTGGAACATAAAGACTGATGTAATGGAACATATAATATCGAGCAAGAAGCTCAGTATCATTGATATACAGAATATTATCGACGGCCGGTGCATACTCCGCATCGGGGATGAGGCCCGCAGGGCAATAGTACGCTGCAGGGAATACCTGGACTCCAAGATGGAGGACCTCGACCATCCCGTATATGGAGTCACGACCGGCTTCGGCTCGCTCTGCAACATTACCATTGCCCCGGACGATCTGTCCCGCCTCCAGCACAATCTGGTAATGTCCCACGCCTGCGGCACAGGCGATACTGTCCGTCCGGAAATTGTCCGCATAATGCTGCTGCTCAAGATCCAGTCCCTATCCTACGGGCATTCCGGAGCGCAGCTCGAGACAGTGCAGCGTCTTGCGGACATGTTCAACAGCGATGTACTCCCGGTCGTTTATCAGCAGGGCTCTCTCGGAGCCTCGGGAGACCTCGCACCGCTGGCGCACCTCAGTCTTCCGCTGATCGGAATGGGCGAAGTAATTTACAGGGGCGAACGCCGCAATGTTGCGGAACTCTGGCCAGAGCTGGGCTGGAAGCCATTGACACTCAAGTCGAAAGAAGGCATTGCCCTGCTCAACGGAACCCAGTTCATGGCGGCTCACGCAGTCTGGTCCCTGATTCAGGCCGAGAGACTGTCCGAATGGGCTGACAGAATCGGGGCAATGTCGCTGGAGGCATTCGACGGAAGAATCGAGCCTTTCCTGCCCCAGACCCACAGGGTCAGGCCGCATAAAGGGCAGCAAAGCACAGCCGCACGCTTCAGGGAATTGCTGGAAGGCAGCGAACTGATCACGGGTGAGAAGACGCACGTCCAGGACCCGTACTCCTTCAGATGCATACCTCAGGTTCACGGAGCGGCAAAGGACACGATAGAGTACGTGCGCAGTGTCATTGAAACCGAAATAAACAGCGTCACCGACAATCCTACAGTCTTCCCTGAGGAGGATCTCATAATCTCCGCCGGCAACTTCCACGGTGAGCCGATCGCATTGCCCATGGATATGCTCACATTGGCGTTGTCCGAGCTCTCAAGCATCTCGGAAAGAAGAGTTTACAAGCTGATCAGCGGACAGCGCGGCCTGCCTTCATTCCTCGTGGCCAAGCCGGGAATCAACAGCGGATTCATGATTCCGCAGTACACGGCGGCCTCCATCGTGAGCCAGAGCAAGGGGCTCTGCTACCCGGCCAGCGCGGACTCGATACCTTCATCCCAGGGCCAGGAAGACCACGTCAGCATGGGTGCCAATGCAGCCACAAAGCTCGTCAAGGTGGTGGAGAATACCGAGAGGGTGCTGGCAATAGAGCTTCTCAATGCCGCCCAGGCCCTGGAATTCCGCAGGCCGAAACATTCATCCCCTGCCATAGAGGGAATCTTCGAGGCATACCGCAAGGATGTCCCGTTCGTGGAGGAAGACAGGTTCCTCTCCCCTCTCATTGCCAAATCAGTTGAATTCCTGAGAAAATGAAAATCCTCATCCACAATATCGGAATGCTCTGCGGCATATTGCTATCCTCCGTCCGCAGGCTGGAGGGCGAAAAAATGTCGCATGTGGAATGCATTGGAGACGCCTGGCTTGAGATAACTGACGGAATAATAAGCGGTTACGGAGGCGTATCAGCCGAGGGAGATCTGACCGTCGGACCTGGAAGCACCCCCGGCGGAAGAGGCAGCCGGCCCGGACCCGATGCTGACGAGGTAATCGATGCCGAAGGAGGCTATGTAATGCCGACATTCTGCGACTCCCACACCCACATTGTCTATGCCGGCAGCCGGGACGGAGAATTCCGGGACAAGATTGCAGGCCTGAGTTACGAGGAGATTGCCGCAAGGGGCGGTGGAATATTGAATTCCGCTGACCTTCTCCACGACACGTCCGAGGACGAGCTCTTCCGCCAGTCCCTCGCCCGTGTCCATGAAATAATGGCCAAGGGAACCGGAGCGGTGGAAATCAAGAGCGGATACGGACTCCGGACAGAGGACGAGCTTAAGATGCTCCGGGTCATAAAGCGGATCAGGGAGACTGTTCCGATAACCGTGAAGGCTACCTTCCTGGGGGCACACGCAGTAGGCAGGGAATATGCCGGCAACCGCGGGGCTTATGTGGACCTGGTCTGCTCCGAAATGCTGCCAAGGATAGCTGAGGAGGGGCTCGCAGACTATGTAGACGTGTTCTGCGACAAGGGGTTCTTCACCCCGGAGGACACGTCACGCATACTGGAGGATGCTGCCGCATTCGGCCTGAGGGGAAAGATTCACGCCAATGAACTCGCAATCTCAGGCGGCGTGCAGGTCGGAGTCCAGCACGGAGCCCTGTCAGTGGACCATCTGGAAAGAACCGGTCAGGAGGAGATTGAATGTCTCCGCGGCCGGGAAACGATGCCTACAATGCTGCCGGGGGCCTCTTTCTTCCTCGGGATGCCTTACGGCAGAGCCAAGGATTTCATCAATGCCGGCCTGCCTGTAGCCCTTGCCTCGGACTACAATCCGGGCTCATCCCCGAGCGGCGACATGAGATTCGTGATGGCATTGGGGTGCATCTGCATGAGACTCACGCCGGAACAGGCCTTCAACGCCTGCACTATCAATTCCGCATACGCAATGGGCGTGGAAGACAGGCTCGGCTCCATCACCATTGGCAAGCTTGGCTCCGTAATCATTACCGGGAAAATCCCGTCATTGGCATTCATCCCTTACAGCCACCAGACCCCGTTCATCCGCAGGGTAATCTTCCCTGAAGTCAAACAGTCCTCAACAATCGCCAAAACCATTTGACAATGAGCGCATTAAGTATTCTATACCTGATTCTTCCCTTCCCCCTCGCATTCATTCTTCACGATGCCGAGGAAATCATTTTCCAGCACCGCTGGATGCTCCGTCACAAGGACTCGCTGAATCTCAGATTCCCGGGACTCAGACCGCTGACCGAACACCTGTCCGGACTTGGGACATTGGCATTCAGCATTGCGGCATTGGAAGAGCTCGTCATCATTGCGACAGCCGTATGCTACGTGCTCGTTCAGGGGCAATGGTGCCTTCAGGTCTGGTCAGCATTGTTCCTGGCGTTTTCCATTCATCTTCTTGTGCACATTGCGCAGGCAGCCGTTATCAGGGGATATGTGCCGGGACTCGTCACTTCCCTGCTGCTCCTTCCTTATGCATTTTTCGGCATACGGAGCATCAGTTTCGTGATGAGTCCATGGGAAATTCTCCTTCTGGGAGGTGCGGGCATCATCGCCATGGCGGCGAACCTTGCATTCGCACATTGGCTCGGGCGCAAGTTCCAGAGTTGGATTAAACCGGCATAATAGGCCCGCTATTCCTCCTTCGGCAGTGCCAGATTAAGTATTACGGCGAGCAGGAAGACTACTGCGACACAGTTTTCCGCAAATACTGTGCGCACGATGTCAGGAAAGATTCCGAACATCTGAGACGCCGATGTGAATCCCAGACCCACACTGAGGGAAAGGCTGACTATCACCATGTTGCGGTTGGAGAAGCCGCATTTTGCCATCATTCCGAATCCGGCGAAGAGGATGCTTCCGAACATCATCAGGGTACAGCCGCCGAGAACGGCCTGAGGTATGGTTGTAAGAATGGCTCCAACCGCAGGGAAAATGCCTCCGATTACCATGATGAGGGCCCCTGTGGCGATTACCGAACGGTTGACTACACCGCTCATCGAGGCGAGGCCGACATTCTGGCTGAATGAGGTGATGGGAGTGCATCCGAAAAGACCGGCAATCGAGCTGACAAAGCCGTCACAGGCAATGCTGCCGCCAAGTTCCCTGTCAGTAGGCTGGCGCTTGAGGGCACCTGCGCAAAGGGCGCTTGTATCGCCGATGGTTTCGGTAGCGCTTACCAGATAAATCGCAATGATTGAGAGCACAGCGCCGAGATTGAACTCGGGAGTGAAAGGAAGAATCTTCGGAAGGGATATGATGCCCACGCCATTGAGTGCGCTGAAATCCACCATACCCATGAACAGAGCCACGATGTAGCCCACAATGAGACCCACCAGGACAGACAGCGAGCGGAGGAAGCCCTTGCCGAACACCTGGCAGAGCAGGCAGGTCAGCAGCGTAAGGGAGCCCACTATCCAGTTGTGCGCAGCTCCGAAATCAGCCGCGCCCTGTCCGCCGGCGAAACTGTTGGCGCCGATCGGCAGCAATGAAAAGCCGATTGCGGTAACGACAGTGGCAGCCACAATCGGGGAAATGATCTTGATCCAGTATTTCGCAAAAAGGCCGAGAATTCCCTCCACAATGCCGCCGATGATGACGGCTCCCATCAATGTCCCCATTCCGCTGCCTGTTCCTATGACAATGGCGAGGGAAAGGAATGTGAAGCTGATACCCATCACTATAGGCAGCCTCGAACCGATTCTCCAGACAGGAAAGAGCTGGATGAATGTGCCGATTCCGGCGATTATCATACAGTTCTGGATCAATGCTCCCTGAAGGGCCGGATCCACGCCGACAATTCCGGCGAGAATGATGATAGGGGTAATGTTGCTCACGAACATCGCAAGCACGTGCTGGAGGCCGAACGGAACGGCCTGCGCAAACGGAACTCGTCCGTCAAGCTGATAAATGCTGGACTTTGACATATCTGGTTAAAGTTTTCGGAAATTGACTGTCTGCTTCTCAGCATCCATCGAATCGATGATGGCAATGCTTTCAAGATGATAGCCTGCGGCCCGGAGTATCCTGCCGCCTTTCTGCTGGCCTTTCTCGATGGCGACTCCCAGACCGACGACATTTGCGCCGGCCTGCTTCACGATATCGATCAGCGCCATCATCGCCTGACCGTCGGCGAGAAAATCATCTACGATGAGAACCTGGTCTCCCTCATTGAGATACGGCTTGGAAACGAAGACATTGTTCATCCGCTTATGCGTGAAGGAATATGCCTGGGACACATATTTGTCATCGGTGCTGTTGGCCGTCTCGCCCTTCTTGGCGAAGACTACCGGGACATCGTACAGGTCTGCCAGCATTGTCGCTATCGCAATCCCGCTCGCCTCGATGGTCAGGATCCTGGTCACAAGCTTCCCCCTGAAACGGCGCTTGAATTCATAGGCAATCTGCCTCATTATGTCAATGTCAATCTGGTGGTTGAGGAAGTTGTCCACCTTCAGGATATTGCCCGGCTTGATGACGCCGTCCGCAAGAATTTTTTCTTCAAGAAAGTTCATTGTACTATGTTTCAACGGTCAAGTATTGTAAGCAATTCCGAAAATTTGTCAATATAGAAGTCCGGTCCGGCCGAGGCCAATGTCTCCCTGTCGTGATTGCCCCAGGTGACTGCGCAGCAGCGGCATCCTGCCCTTTTCCCCATTTCAATGTCAAATGTGGTGTCCCCCACGACCAATGTCTCCCCCGCTCCGACTCCCATGCGCTGAAGAAGTGTCAGGACCATCTCAGGCTCAGGTTTAGGTGCAAGATTGTCACTGTTGGATACAATCTTTTCAAAGCAAAGTGCAATATCGTTGTTGGCAAGTATGGTCTCCAGCGACTCGGCGTTTCTGGAAGTTGCTATGGCCATCCTGATGCCTTTTTCCTGCAACCCATGCAGCGTCTGGGCCACTTCCGGGAAAAGCAGGACCTTATCCACAGCGTATTCCTTGAAGAATTTCTTGTATCTTTCCGTAGCATCAACAGCCTGTGAATCAGAGAGATTGCCCAGCTTTGCAAGGGCCAGAAGGAGCTTCATGCCGATTGTCCTGCGCATATCCTCCTCGTCCGGAACCGGCATCCCCATATCCGTGAAAGTCCTTCTCATGGTATCGACAATGACGGTGGCGGTATCCGCGAGAGTCCCGTCAAAATCGAAGATAATGGTGGTAATCAGGTTCATATTTCACAAATTTACGTAAATTTGCGGAATATGACAATGGTTACAGAATCTGAAACAGTATTTGCTTCAGATACTTTTCAAAAGGACAATTAATCAAGTATCCGGAACATGAAAATTTTAGGCAATATCATCTGGTGGATCTTCGGAGGCCTTGAATCCGCCATCGGCTACTTCACGGGAAGCCTTGCCGTAGCAGTCACCATCATCGGCATTCCATTCGCCCTCCAGACCTTCAAGATCGGTCTTTACTGCCTCTGGCCATTCGGCTCCACAATCAGGCAGTCAGAGGATTCCAACGGATGCATCACCGTTCCGCTGAACATACTCTGGTTCATATTCGGAGGCCTCTGGTCATGCCTTATGCATCTGTTCTTCGGCATTCTCCTCTGCATCACCATCATCGGCATACCTTTCGGCACCCGCCACTTCAAGATGGCCGGCCTTGCGCTGTTTCCTTTCGGCAAGGAAGTGGTTTTCGATGTCTAGGTAATCGTCAGCCCGGTTCACCTTGCGGATATCGTTCCGCTCCGGGTCCAACCCCAGACCGCCGCGCCTACTCCACGAATCTGTACTTGGATTCGTCCCGAGGCTTCGCTTCCGGGCTCTCGTCTGCGTAACCCATCCCGACGCAGATTATCAGCTTGTACCCCTCGCTGAAGTCCAGCTTCTTCCAGACCGCCTGGATTTTCTCGTTGGCAGGGTCGTCCGGCGAGCCGATAAACCTGACAGGGCTGCCGAGGCAGACAGAACCGACGCCCATTGACCATGCAGACAGAATCATGTTCTCTGCCAGCAGGCCGCAATCGATCGGCGAACAGTCATAAGCAGTGTCATTGGCAATGAAAACCATTACCGGTGCACCCCTGAAGCACTCCCCGGCCATCCTGTTGCCGGAGTTGGCCTCCCTCATGGCCTCCTTGAACTGCTCAAGCACGTCCGGATTGTCCACAACCCGGATTTCCCATGACTGCTTGTTCATCCCGTTTGGAGCATTGATGCCGGCCTTGAAAATCATCTCAAGCGTATCCCTTCCAACCGTCACCGGTTTATATTGTCTGATGCTGCGGCGGCTCATAATCACTTGATTTACAGCATCCGACAAAGATTGAGACTCCTGACGCGCGCAGGAAAACGCCATCATAACAATGGCAAGAAGAAATACTGTACGTTTCATAAAATCATAATTTAGTCGGCGAAATTTACCAAATCTTTTGAAAGATTCAAATTTTCGGCAAAGAATGATGGCGAGATATTATTTCAGGCAAATTTGAAGTATTGACAATCCGCAAAACTGTCGATACAAACAACATGGCACAAACGTTTCACGGACGGTCCAGTTCGATTAACGTCTGATCATTCGGCTAATCGTGCCCATAAGCAGTTTATGAACAAAAAATTCACATCATCCTTTGCAAATCCAAATAAAATATCTATATTTGCAATCCTGTTCCAAAAACAGGCCTACAAACCTTGGAGAGGTGGTAGAGTGGTCGATTACGGCAGTCTTGAAAACTGTTGAGCTGAAAGGCTCCGGGGGTTCGAATCCCTCCCTCTCCGCAAACAATTTGAAGCTCAGCGCAAAGCGCTGGGCTTTTTTCGTGCAAGGCCGTCAGGAGCTTGCTCCTGTAAGGACTTGTGCGGGGAAAGCCCAAAGGCCGTAAGGCCGTGAGCTTCAAATAGTTTGCAAGGGCCCACGCGGCGAGCGGAAAGGGAAAAGGCACGCGCAGCGTGGCTAATCCCAGCAGCGAGCTGTCAGGGAAAATGCATGCACAAAGTGTGCAAAACACTGTACTCCGGAACTTGTCTGAAGATGACTACTACAAACCCAGCCACAAAGGGTTACAGAGCATTTGCGAGTCAACTTTTTTAGGGAAAGACATTATTTCGTCACTTGAATCAACGACTCTCCCAATGCCGTTGACAGTTCAGCAATAGAGCGGAGAGTCAAATTCGGGAATCCGGTCGTCCACCTTGAGATGACCGCTTCGCTTTTGCCCATTTTTCTGGCCAAGTCACGTTGACTCATATTCTTTTCTTTGAGAATAGAGTCTATGCGTGCGATAATGTCAGCGGACAATTGAATTTCAGTCCGTATCTCCGGCGATACAGACGAAAGCTTTGCATTGAACCAATCTTGTTTGTTTCTCATATCTCAAAAACAACGTCATCAATGCCATTGAGTTCTCTCTCCTCCATTCCCCAGAATGACTATCTGTTCCGATATGCGCAGGCAGTACAAACGCAATTTCCCTCCTTCTATTGGAATCGCAGCCACACTATCCTTAATTTTCCCTTCGGGACGGAAAAAGCGTTCCAAAGCTCCGAGATTCAGGATTGCCTGCAATGCGGCTATTATCCGTTGATAGTCACGGTTATATTTGGCATTTTGTTCAAATTCTTCTACGAATTTTTCGAATTCAATAGTTCCGTCTTTCTCGAAACTAATTGAATATAGAGCCGTCTTCTCTGACTCACTAATCTTTTCAACCGTCGTTTTCTTCTTCACGTTCATAATCCCTCGTCATATAACTCTGCTGCAAATATACTAATAGTTTAACATATATGCTAATTTTTCAACCAATAAAACACATTAGCAAGCAGTATGAGAGGATAGATGGTAATCTATTGGATATCAGTGTGGAAGCATACTTTCGTCCTCCATTGTTATGAATACCGACTTTGTATATTGCATTAGCCTTTGCCGGTCTTCCTGTTTTCATGGATGTCGTTATTTATATTAGTACAAATGCACTAAGTAATAACGACAATTCCAACACTTTACAGGCTTATTATTAGATATTTATGACATTTTAGTACAAAGTGCTGCAAAACTCAGATTTATCTATTCAAAGGCACATACTTTTTAGTTAACCTAAAACAGGGTTTTCCCCCTGGCCCGAAATAGCGGCCTTCGGCCGCATAACTCCTGATAATCATTTCTCTGCCATGGCACTAAAATCTATCATGTCAAAGCAAATCCCGGAACCTCTCGAAGAACTCGCGAAGGCGGGTAAGCACAGTTTCCTTCTTGGTCGAACGATCCTTGCTGAAACGGGACATCGGAGGAAGAATCTCGGCCACATCGGTACCGGTCTCGCGGATAGTTCCATCCCGGAAAGAAGCCTCGATGAACTTGCGGGTAGGCTCACTCTTGAGATGCTCCTCCTCTATTATACGTTCGAGCTCCAACTCGCGCTGCCTTCGCACATATTCCTGCCACTGCACATCCACCCGAGAAACATCAGGAGTAAGTGAAGATATGAACTGCTCGATGAGGTGCTTCTTGCCTCGCAGCTCGATGCTGGAATCGATGGCCTTCGCAATGGAAAGACGAATCTCCGCATTGAGGGTGTGCTCCTCGTGATGCTTGGCGATGAGCGAAATGATGTAGTCGATATTGACCTCAACCTGCTTGACCAGTTCAATCTCAAAGACGATATCCTCGTTGATACTCTCCTTGTCAGCCTTCTCCCGTCCCCTGAACTTGTTGTAAATGTCGATATACATACTTTGGTAGTCCTGCATATCGCGCTCGCTGATAAGCTGGGCTCCCTTGAAATCGTCAAAGCACTGAAGGATATTGATGGCCTTGAGCAGACTGCCGAACAGCCGGGCAAACTTCTTCTGCTCCTCTTCCAGCATAATGGGTTCACCCACAGGATACTTCTCCAACAGCTCATCCACCAGCTCGCTGTAGCCGGCGTGGTGCTTGCCCTCATCATCATAGCCATAGTAGTAATCTTCGTACTTGCGCAGCAGCACAATGCCGCCAGCTTTCTCATCCCCAAACAGAGCCAAAGACTCGTTGGTGGCATTCTCCAAGTTCCTGAAGCAGACTATATTACCGAAGGTCTTGACTGAGTTAAGCTTGCGGTTTGTACGCGAAAATGCCTGCAGAAGTCCGTGCATACGCAGATTCTTGTCCACCCAGAGGGTGTTCAGCGTGGTCGCATCAAATCCGGTAAGGAACATGTTGACCACGATGAGAAGGTCCACTTCCTTCTGCTTCATCCTCATCGAGAGGTCCTTGTAGTAATTCTGGAACTTCTCGGAAGAGGTGTCGAAGTTGGTGTGGAACATCGAGTTGTAATTTGCGATGGCTTTCTCAAGGGCATCGCGGGAATTGGCATCAAGTCCGGAAGTGTCGTCCGAATTCTCTTCATCCATAAAGCCCTCCTGCTCGAAGTCAGCCTCATTCTGACCGTAGCTGTAGATGAGAGCTATCTTCAAACGCTTGTCTGACGGCAACTGAGCCATCTGGCGCAGGAACTCGTTGTAATAGAGCACTGCTGCAGGGATGGAGGAGGTGGCGAGTATGGAGTTGAAGCCTGCCACTCGTTTGTCCTTGAGCTTATAGAAAGAGTTGCGCTTGGTCTTCTGGTCGAAATGCTCCAGAATGTAGCGGGTGACATTGGAGATATTCTCCGGTGACATAAAGGCCGCATCGGTATCTATGCCCCAGACCTTCTCATCCGCCACATTCTCCTTTTCCTTCATCGTCTGGATGTAGTCGATGCGGAATGGAAGCACGTTCTGGTCATTGATGGCGTTGACAATGGTGTAGCTGTGCAGACGGTCACCGAAGGCCTGTTCCGTGGTCTTGAGGTGTGGGAGTCCGCTGCTGGAAGAGTTCTTCGGGAAGATAGGTGTTCCGGTGAAGCCGAACATATGGTAACGCTTGAAAGCGTGCGTAATGCTGTCGTGCATCTGATTGAACTGAGAACGGTGGCACTCATCGAAAATCAGCACCACGTGGGCATCGTAGATGTCGTGCTTTCGGTTCTTGGCAATGAAACGGCTCAGTTTCTGGATGGTGGTGATGATAATGCGGCAGTTCGGGTCCTCAAGCTGGCGCTGGAGAATGGCGGTATTGGCATTGCTGTTGGCCGCCCCTTTCTCGAAGCGGTCGTACTCCTTCATTGTCTGATAATCAAGGTCTTTACGATCCACCACGAAGAGGACTTTGTCTATTCCGTCCATCTTGGAGGCAAGCTGCGCTGTCTTGAATGAGGTGAGCGTCTTTCCGCTGCCGGTGGTGTGCCAGATATACCCTCCCGCTGCTGTGGTGCCGAGGCGCTTCTTGTCATAGGATGCAATGAGGATGCGCTGCAGAATCTTCTCCGTTGCGGCAATCTGGTAGGGCCGCATTACCAGCAGGTCCTTTTCTGCGGTGAAGACGCAGAACTTGGTGAGGACATTGAGAAGGGTGTGCTTTGCGAAGAAAGTGCTGGTAAAATCCACAAGATCAGTGATGACCTTGTTCTTTTCGTCTGCCCAGTATGAGGTGAACTCGAAGCTTCCGGTACTCTTGGTGGAGTTCTTGGCCTTGAGTTCATTGGCCTTCTTTACGTGAGCGTTGCGGGTGGTGTTGGAGTAGTAGCGGGTGAAGGTGCCGTTGCTGATGACGAAGAGCTGGACATATTCGAAGAGGCCGCTGCCCGCCCAGAAAGAGTCCCGTTGGTAGCGGTTGATCTGATTGAAGGCTTCCTTGAGGTCCACGCCGCGCTTCTTGAGTTCAATATGTACAAGTGGCAGGCCGTTTACAAGGATGGTGACATCGTAGCGGTTGGAGCGTGCGCCATTCTCTACCACATACTGGTTGATGACCTGCAGGCTGTTGCGGTGGATGTCGTCCTTGTCTATGAGTTTGATATTGCGGAAGCTGACTCCGTCCTTGCCGCCGTCAATCAGAGAAAGGACCTTGACGGAGTCGTTCTGAATGGTATTGGTTTTCTCAACTATCCCGTCATTCTGGTTGGCGATGACCATCTTGAAGAAGAGGTCCCACTCGCTGTCGGAGAATTTGAAGTCATTGAGACGTTCGAGCTGTGCGCGAAGATTGGCGATGAGGGATTTTTCGTCCACTATCGGGAGGTATTCGTAGCCCTGCTCCTGAAGTTGGCGGATGAATGCCGCTTCGAGGGCTGCTTCTCTCTGATAGCTGCGCTCGCGCTTGTCGTCACGCTTGAATTCCGATACCAGAGTGCTCTCCGGATTCTGGGATATGATGTTGAGTTGTGTCATTTAGTTTGCTCTTTTGAAAGTCAAAAGTTGATCTCGGTAGTAATCGTACTGCTGCTGACGGGCTTTGATCTCGGCGGGGAGGCCGGAGGTGAGGTCGGTGGTCAGTGCCGATAGTCTATCAAGGACTGATGCTATTTCTTTTTGTTTCTCGATTGGCGGAATCGGCACAACTGTTGACCTTACAATATCAGCATTAAGATTTGAAACTGTCCCTGATGATGCTTTCATTTTCCAATATCTTTGAATCAAATCTGATCTTAATAAATGATATAGAAAGTCTTGAATAAAATACTTTTCATAATCTACCATCGAAATCCATCCGTCATGAATACATCCATCGATATTCAAAATATATGGACGTCCAAAACTCATTGAATTAGAAAGAATAAAAGACCCCTTTTCTAAGAATCTTGATTTTTTTGAACCATCAATAGTAATGTATTCAGTAGTACTTTCGATATACTTACTATTCGGATTCACATCACCAATTTTTATCCAATGGATTCCGTCAATGTTTGAAGTAAGATACCGCTGGATAGGTCGCGGAGAGGCTCCTCTCACAATAGTCATAACATTCCCCAATTTCATCCATTTTACGTCACTTGCTACTTGCCCCCCCCCGATTGAAATTCAGGAGGTTATCGCGGTAGTACTCGTACTGCTTCTGCCTCGCTGTAAGCTCCGCTGTAAGCTCCGCTGTAAGCTCCGCTGTAAGCTCCGAAAAATTGTCGAGTACCTCGACAATTTTTCTCTGAACCTCCAGTGGCGGGACGGGGGTCTCTAGGTTATATATAACATCCTTAGATAATCGA